>Ga0314774_1000373_pt1 | contig 37757 bp, 38 predicted proteins | sample MetaGCBIA2018_FD_204515 | JGI IMG/M metagenome (GOLD analysis project Ga0314774, IMG submission 204515) | Cryopeg brine microbial communities from Beaufort Sea near Barrow, Alaska, United States - CBIA 2018 | ecosystem: Environmental > Aquatic > Marine > Coastal | place: USA: Alaska | collected... | reverse complement strand
ATTTAAACCTGCTAACCGAAACAAATTTTAAATATTTATACTGGACAATGGCACAACAATTAGCCCATCATACCAGTAACGGATGCATCGTAAGAGCAGGTGATTTATTAGGCAGCGGAACCATTTCCGGACCAACAAAAAATAGTTATGGTTCTATGCTAGAACTAACTTGGGGAGGAAAAGAACCTATCACTTTAAAAGATGGAACTACAAGAACGTTTTTCAATGATGGCGATCATGTAATTATTCGTGGGTATTGTAAAAATGACAAGGTAAGAATTGGTTTTGGCAAATGCACAGGTGAAATAATGCCGCCAATTGTGCCGAAACATTTAAAATAAAACATTTACCATATAAATTTCAGTATTGAGAAATGAGAATTAAAACCAAGCAATTGATTATTATTTAATAAGTTAATCATAAATTTTTATAAAAAAAGAGGCTGTCTAAAATTAATTGGACAGCTTCTTTTGTTTGTAACAAAGCAATAAAAATTTATAATTTTTATTGCTTCAGAATTTCTTTTATCTTATCAAAACTGATATAATTGTGAGAATCATGATAAATAACTTCTCCCTTTTTTATCACCAAAACTTGCGGCGATTGGTGTGCTACCTTAAACTTTGCTGAAATATCCTGAGACAATCCCCTAAAATTCAATAAATCCAGAAAATATAAGTCGATTTCTGTTTCTTCCAAATCAAATTCTCTTTCAAAAGTTTTAAGTGCCATTCTGCTTATACCGCAACTTGTGCTATGTTTAAAAATTAAAACAGGTTTTGTGGCAGAAATTGTTATTATTTCATCCAATTGTGTTTTATCAGCCAAAGCCAACCAATTTATTTTTAAACTATTTTCTTCTTTCTGATCACTTTTAAATAAATTATCGAATAATCCCATTTTAATTGTTTTATCTTTAAGACGGCAAATCTAATTATAACTTACTTAAAAAGCCAAAATGTCGTTACAATATTAATTTCATAAGACAAATTGGCTTATTTCATTTGCTTTATTTAAGTGGAATATTCTTTGAGAATTAAAATTAAAGACAATTAAATTAAATGTTATGGACTTTAATAAATTTACAATAAAATCGCAGGAAGCCGTGCAACAAGCGCAACAAATTGCGCAAAGCTACGGACACCAACAAATAGAAAATTCGCACATTTTAAAAGCCATTTTTGAAGTGGATGAAAATGTAGCGCCTTTCATTTTTAAAAAAATAGGATTAAACTTTGATTTGCTTAAAAGTTTGATTGATAAAACCTTGGAAAGTTATTCGAAAGTAACCGGCGGTGAAATTTCACTATCGGGAAACGCATCCAAAATGTTGAATACAGCAGCTATTGAAGCTAAAAACATGAAGGATGAATATGTTTCCATAGAGCATTTATTGTTGGCCATTTTAAACACAAAAGACACGACTTCTCAAATTTTAAAAGATCAGGGAGTTACAGATAAAAACTTAAAATCGGCTATTAAAGAATTGCGTAAGGGAAGTACTGTAACTTCTCAAAGTGCCGAAGAAACTTACAACGCGCTAAATAAATATGCGCGAAATTTAAATCAATTGGCAAATGATGGAAAATTAGATCCCGTAATTGGCCGTGATGAAGAAATCAGAAGAATTCTTCAAATTTTATCACGAAGAACCAAGAACAATCCAATACTCGTTGGTGAACCGGGAACAGGTAAAACGGCCATTGCAGAAGGATTGGCACATAGAATTGTAAAAGGTGATATTCCTGAAAATTTAAAGGACAAACAAGTTTATTCTTTAGATATGGGAGCACTTATTGCCGGCGCAAAATACAAGGGTGAATTTGAGGAACGTTTGAAATCCGTTATAAAAGAAGTGACTTCCTCAAACGGGGAAATCATATTATTCATTGATGAAATTCACACATTGGTTGGTGCTGGCGGCGGACAAGGCGCCATGGATGCTGCAAATATTTTAAAACCTGCTTTGGCAAGAGGCGAACTAAGGGCAATTGGTGCAACAACACTTGATGAATATCAGAAATATTTTGAAAAGGACAAAGCGCTGGAACGTAGATTTCAAAAAGTAGTTGTGAATGAACCTGATACAGAAAGTGCGATTTCAATTTTGCGTGGAATTAAGGAAAAATATGAAAATCATCATAAAGTGCAGATTAAAGATGATGCCATAATTGCCGCAGTGGAATTTTCACAACGCTATATTTCCAATCGATTTTTACCAGATAAAGCCATTGATTTAATGGATGAAGCTGCAGCGAAATTACGAATGGAAATAAATTCAAAACCAGAAGAATTGGATGTTTTGGATCGTAAAATAATGCAGATTGAAATTGAGATTGAAGCCATTAAACGTGAAAAAGACGAAAAAAAATTGACTAGTTTAAAAGAAGAAGTCGCCAATTTAAAAGAAAAACGAAACGACATAAATGCGAAATGGATTGGTGAAAAAGAATTGGTTGAAAAAGCGCAGGCGAGTAAAGAAGCTATCGAAAATTACAAATTAGAGGCTGAACGTGCTGAGCGTGAAGGAAACTATGGCAAAGTAGCTGAAATTAGGTACGGAAAAATTAAAGAGGAACAGGATACATTGGAGAAACTTCAAAAAGAATTGGCTGAAAATCAGGATTCTGCTTTAATTAAAGAAGAAGTTACGCGCGATGATATTGCTGAAGTTGTGGCCAAATGGACAGGAATTCCAGTTACAAAAATGCTGCAAAGCGATCGTGAAAAATTGCTAAATTTAGAAGAGGAACTGCACAATAGAGTTGTTGGACAGGAAGAAGGGATTGTTGCAGTAGCAGATGCTGTAAGAAGATCCAGAGCCGGATTGCAAGATGTAAAAAAACCATTAGGGACCTTTTTATTTTTGGGGACTACCGGCGTAGGAAAAACGGAATTGGCAAAAGCCTTGGCTGAATATTTATTTGATACGGAAAATTCAATAACCCGCATTGATATGAGCGAATATCAGGAACGTCATGCTGTAAGCAGACTTGTAGGTGCGCCTCCTGGATATGTTGGTTATGAAGAAGGTGGACAATTGACAGAAGCGGTTCGACGAAAACCTTATTCCGTAATTTTATTGGATGAAATTGAAAAAGCACATCCTGATACTTTTAATATTTTATTGCAGGTTTTGGATGAAGGAAGACTAACAGACAATAAAGGCCGGGTTGCTGATTTTAAGAACACCATTATCATTATGACTTCAAATATGGGCGCACATATTATTCAGGAAAGATTTGAAAATATGGATATGAGTAAGCGTGATTTAATTACTGAAGCCACAAAAGCAGAGGTTCTAGTGTTGCTAAAAGAAACCATCAGACCCGAATTTTTAAACAGAATTGATGAAATTATCATGTTTACACCTTTAAATAAAGCTGAAATTAAACAAATTGTTAAAATACAATTGGATGCTTTGGCAAAAATGTTGTTAACAAAAGATATTCATATCGATTTTTCTGAAGATGTTATTGAATCCTTGGCAAAAAAAGGATATGATCCTCAATTTGGAGCGAGACCCATAAAACGTGTGATCCAAAAAGAAGTGCTTAATGAATTGTCAAAGGAAATTTTATCAGGTAAAGTAACATCCGATAGTCATATTTTACTCGATGCTTTTGACGATAAAATTGTGTTTAGAAATAAATGAAATAACTTTATAAGCATAAAATCCTCATTTTAAAATGAGGATTTTTTTTATTAAATAAAATAATTATTTATAATATTTTAAACTTTTCTAATAAATTATGGTCTAAGACATTAGAAACATTTAAAATTAGTATACTATAAAATGATTCTCTTTATTTTAATCAATTATACAATTTTTTATAATTGATTATATAAATAAAAATATTTAATAATATAATATTGTAGTATCATGAAAAAATTAATTTCTTTTTTAATTCTATTAGTATGGGGAACTATAGGATTAACAGCTCAAAACGTAAACCAAAACCAAAACGGACCTTATTATCAACACTGTTGTGATATGGAATGTCCAGATTGTCCATACGATTGTGATAATTCTAGCTTAGATGCTCAATTACAAGATGTATCAAGTATTGATTTAACTACATTAGGCGGCTTATATAATGAACATGGTGATAGTGATAATGGAGATCGAGATAGATTACAAGATGAAACAGGCGATGATTGTACTTGTACAAGTTCACTTCAACAATTGCTTAATTTATTGAAGTTTTAGAATCTGATAGTAAAATTTTACTAAATGCATTTGATGGTAAAATTGTATTTAGAAATTAATCATTAATTAAATTTACATTAAACATTAAACTCCTTATATGAATTTCATATAAGGAGTTTTTTTTTTATGTTCTATGATATATATCAAAAGTAAATATGACAACTATCATATCTGTTTTTGATATATATCATAGAATTTAATCTAATATTTTCATCACTTTATTATGTTCATTTTAAATAATGAATTCAAAAAATTTAATTTTTAACAACTTAAATCATACGATTATGAAACTCAAAAAACTATTTTTAAGTATTGGGGTGTTTTCGCTGCTTTTTGTATTTACACAATGTGAAAATGATGAGTTTCCCCAAATTGACAACAGTGTTCAAGCTACTGAATTGAATGCTAAGGGCGAAAAAGACATTACTACTTCAGATGAAGAAGTTGGAAATAACCTCTCCTTTCCGGTAATTTGGTCAGATGGAGCAACTAAAGTTCTTAGAGGAGAGATGGGAAAAGTAACCCTAACTGGTACTTGGTGGGGTGTTTGGGGTGAAGATCCAATAGACCCAAATGCACCACTATTTAGTGCAGGTCCTTATGTTTTTGGAGAAACTGTTTATGATGAAAGATCTGAATACAAAGCTTATGTACAAAAAGATTCCGGGAATGAATGGCAAGCTTCTAACTGGATTCCTAATGGAGAAACAGTTGTAGACAATATTGATTGGGGAGACAACTTAGAATCTATAAACTGGAATTTAACATCGCAAATACGAACAGAAGTAGTTCTTTATAAAAATGTTAATCCAGCCGTAACAGAATATGCTATGCGTCATACTGAGAGTTGGGGTGAAGATGAAAATCATGGGTTACAAACAACATTAGCAAATGATATAGTTTATGGGCCAGGTGATATTGCAACAGTTTTTACATCTAATGCAAGATTAACCATTCAAAAATTATCTGTAGAGAATTTAGATGACGTATATGAATTAGATGACAAAGGGGAAAGAACAGGTACAAAATTAAAATGGAGACCGGATTTAGGTTGGACAGAGGCTGAGGGGTATGAAGGTGGAGATTTAGTTAATGATGAACCTGTATTTAACCAGGCAGTGCATCAAGCGAGTGATGGTCCTGGTTATTACAATGCGGAGGTAAATGTAAAAGGAAAAATAATTTTTGGATATACCTGGAACGCAAAAAAACGGAATGAAGGCGTAGGATATTACCGATTAACTTTTAGTTTTGATGAAGATAGTGGCCAGCCATTAAAGACTTTCTTTAACAGCAATACTAAAATACTTCTGCCAATTGAGGAAACAGAGGAGACAGAAGTTGCAGGAAAAAAATCTATTACTACGACTGTTTCTGGTGAAGAAGGTGATTCAGGAGAAGGTTCCAGAGGTGGAAAGGCATTCGTAGATTCGAAAAATAACTTAACCTATATGGATATTTTAATAATAAGCAAAACAACAGGTTCTGGTGGTTCTGGCGGTTCTGGCACAGGTGGTTCTGGCACAGGAGGTTCTGACACAGGAGGTTCTGGCACAAGTGGTTCTGGCACAAGTGGTTCTGATACAGGAGGTTCTGATACAGGAGGTTCTGGCACAGGTGATTCTGACACAGGAGGTTCTGATACAGGAGGTTCTGACACAAGTGGTTCTGATACAGGAGGTTCTGGCACAGGAGGTTCTGGTACTGGTGATTCCGACACAAGTGATTCCGACACAAGTGATTCTGGCACAGGAGGTTCTGACACAGGTGATACTGGCACAGGAGGTTCTGACACAAGTGGTTCTGGTACTGGTGATTCCGATACAAGTGATTCTGGCACAGGTGGATCAGGTTCTGGTAATGGTAATGGTAATGGTAATGGTAATGGATCAGGCAATGGCAATGGCAATGGCAATGGCAATGGTAATGGTAATGGTAATGGTAATGGATCAGGTCACAATTAATAAAACCAATATTAATTAAACTCATATAAAATTATTATATTGAAGATTATAATTTTATGTGAGTTTTTAAAAAGCCTTTTAAAAAAGGCTTTTTTTAATGTATATTAGTTGCATTATAAATAGTATAAAATGAAAACAATCTTTTTTTCCATATTCATGGCTTTAATAATTTTTAATAGTCAAGCGCAAGAAAGTGAAAAAACCACATATTATTTTATAAGACATGCTGAAAAAGACAGGAGTGACGATACTAATAAAAATCCCAATTTAAACGAAAAAGGGTTACTTCGAGCTGAAAATTGGAGCACTGTATTTGAAAATGTAGCATTTGATGAAATTTATTCAACTGATTATAACAGAACTATTCAAACCGCTACTCCAACAGCGGAAAGTAAACATTTAGAAATTAAATTTTACAATCCTGCTAATTTGTATGATGAAGGTTTTGAATTCAAAACAAAAGGAAAAACAGTTTTGATAGTTGGGCATAGCAACACAACACCTCAATTTGTAAATAAAATATTGGGTAAAGAAAAATACCCGGATATCGATGATGCAAATAACTCGAACTTATATATAATTACCATTACAAATAATGTTCTAAACGATATTTTATTGGTAATTAACCTATAATTACTCTTTTCACATTTAAATATTTTTGTTTTTAGTTGTCTAATTTCTTCAACAAAAAAGTATTATAACTTGTCTTGATACAACTCATTTTTAGAGAAATATTTTTTTTCAAAAGCTAAAATCCTCATTTAAAAATGAGGATTTTTTTTATGATATTTTCAAACTTTTAAAAATAAACAAGGTCTAAAATATTGTAGAACATTTAAGATTAGCATACAATAAAATGATTCTGCTAATTGTAAATAAATATATAAATATGATGAATGAATTAATATCTTTTTTATTTTTATAGTTCTAGGAACTAAAGGATTAACAGCTCAAGAAAGAATTAGAGATAAATTACAACTACGTGACGGTTCTTGTTTAAACACTAAAAGCAGTGTTGTAATATTAAGTGATCAGGGTAGAGATAGATTAAAATTACTTGAGGGGGGTGCTTAGATTCTACAAGTATACTTCAATAATTTCATAATCTACTTAAGTATAGGTCATTAAAACTTATCTAATATGATAATTATCATTCAGTAAGTTGATAATTCTCATTTTTATTTAGTAAGTATTAATGTAATTTCAATTAACAATTTAAATTAAAAAAAAATGAAAAAAATAGCAATGTTTATAATCTTTATAGTCATAGGAACTATGGGATTAGTAGCACAAGACAAAGACCAAATTAAAGATCAGGATAGAGATCGTGATCGTGTTATTTTGGTTGATGGCGATGTTTTACAAATTAGAGATCGTGATCAGACACGGTTGCAGGACAAAATAAACTTAAATGACGGTACCGTAGTTAATGCGGATGGTACTTACTTAAAAGACCAAGACAGATTACGTTTACGTGATGGTTCTTGCTTAGATATGGATGGCACATTATATGCTAATGAGTATTCTTATTTACAAAAAATAAATAAAGAAAATAAGAACCTTACTGAAGCTCAAATTCAAGCACGTAGTCAAAACAGATATTACGTTATGAATGTTGACGGTGAACTTTATCAAATTAAGAATCAGGCTCAAAATCAGTTAAAACAACAACTTAAACTTGGTAATGGAGTAATTGTAAATCCTGATGGAACATATCAAAACCGTGATAAAAAACAGTTACGTCTTCAAGATGGTGAATGTTTGAACATGGATGGTCAAATGTTTAAAAACACCTATATGCATCGAAAAATGGTGGTTCAAAAAAACAAAAAAATGATGCAGAAAAAAATTCAAAAAAAACCTATGACACCTATTATGAAAAAAAACATGAAAAAAGGTTCAGGTAATTAAATATACGTAAGAAAAAGAAGCTTTGTCAAACGTCAAGGCTTCTTTTTTTATAATTAATTTAAAACTAAAAAAATGAGCAATATAAAATTTAAAATAGCAGTTATACTCCTGTTTTTACTTTTAAATGCCCCAGTTTTTGGACAAGAAGAAAAAAGTGCCAATCAAAATGAGAGCAGCTATCTTTCAGCATCTGTAAATTACATAAGCGATGCCGTTTTTATGGGCAGAAAAGATTCAATTTCAGCACCCTATTTATATCCCTCATTATTATATCATCACAAATCGGGTTTGTATGCACAAGGTTCCTTATCCTACCTCACAAAATCGGATGAAAGCAGAATCGACTTATATTTGCTAACCGCTGGTATTGATTTTAACATTAAAAATTTTTATGGAGATATTTCAGCAACAAAGTATTTTTTTAACGATGAAAGTTACAGTGTTATTTCTGGAGTTGAAGCAGATATAACCGCCAATTTGCTATATGATTTTAAGATTGTTAATGTGTCATTGGCGGCAAGCTCTTATTTCAGTGAAAATAGCACTACCGATTTCTTCTTATCTTCTGAAATAAGCCATGATTTTACAACTTCTGATAATTCGTTTCAAATTTCACCAACAGCTGGCGTTTATTTAGGTTCTCAAAATTTTTATGAGCAATACTATATATATAATCGTTTTGGCAGTAGATCTGGCACCGGTCAAGGAAACGGAGGCGTCGTGAGTGAACCAATAATCACCACTGAAATAGTCTTGGAAGAAAGTGAAAAATTTGGTGTGATGTCCTATGAATTCAGTCTGCCAATGTGGTATACCAGCAACTCTTTTACTTATTCATTTTTACCTGTTTTAGCGATTCCTCAAAATGAAGCCACTTTTACTGTTGATGGAGAAATTTTTAAAGAAGAGTTGAACGAAACATTTTATTGGATGGTGGGTATTGCTTATAGGTTTGATTAATGTTATTCAGTTATTATTTTAGCATAAAAAACCACTTAAAATGTGGTTTTTTAGTCTTTGGAGCATTCACTTAAAATTGTTTCAATCGAAGTAATATTTGGAGATTAAGAATTCTAAAAATGATATTAATCAAGCTAAAAGATTATTTTTCAGTAAGTAATATAAGGCTAAATTGTAGTACATTTGCAACTATATGCAGAAAAAAATCAACATAAAAAATAAGAAGGCGCGCTTTGAATATGAGATTCTGGATAAATATATTGCCGGAATTCAGCTTACGGGTACAGAAATTAAATCGATTCGAGAAAGCAAAGCCCGAATTACTGAAAGTTTTTGTGAGTTTAATGAAAAAGGAGAATTATTCGCCATCAATATGTTTATTGAAGAATATTTATATGGCCATGCATTTAACCACAATCCAAAAAGCGAGCGAAAACTGCTTTTAAACAAAGGCGAATTGAAAAAATTGTTAAAGCAAGTTCAAAATGCGGGGTTAACTATAGTTCCATTGCGGTTATTCTTAACAGATAGAGGCTGGGCAAAGTTGGAAATTGCGCTGGCAAAAGGAAAGAAAAACTACGACAAGCGAGAAGCCATAAAGGACAGAGACAGCAAAATTCGTTTAGACCGAGTTAAAAAAGACTTCAATTAGAAAGGATGAAATTGGCAGCATTTTTTAGATTAATCAGATGGAAAAATTTACTGCTGTTGCTCTACATTCAATTGCTGCTTAAATTTCTTTTTTTTAATGCTTTTAATGCAACAACAAATCTTTCTGTATTCCAGTTTTTTATTATGGTTTTTGCCATTCTTTTAGTGACTTCCGCTGGATATATCTTTAATGATATCGTTGATTTAAAAACCGATTTACTTAATAAGCCGCATAAAGTCACTGTTGCAAACTTTTTTACAGTTGAAAGCACCCAAAGATTATATTTAATTACCAATACTTTGGGAATTGTTTTAGGTATTGGGTTATCATTATCTGTTCAAAAACCTTCCTTTTCTTTCATTTTTATAGGTGCCTCACTACTACTCTATTTTTATTCCAAAAAATTAAAATCGAAACCACTAATTGGCAACATCACTATTTCATTTTTAGTAGCAATGAGTATTATTTCTCTTTGTTTATTCGATTTAAATTATACGATTCAAAATAATTCCCAACAACTCGTAATTCAGGTAACATTCTTGTTATCATTTTTTGCTTTTTTAATAAATATGGTTCGGGAAATAATTAAAGACATTGAAGATGTAAATGGAGATTATAGTTTAAATATGAGAACATTACCTATTTTATTCGGCGTTTCAAGAGCAAAAAAAACAGCGGCGTTTTTATGTCTTTTTCCAATAGGTTTACTGTTGTTTATCATCCTAAAATTTGCTTCTGAATATAAATTTACTGTATTGTATTTAGGACTATTTACCTTGCTTCCGTTGCTATATGTTGGCTTAAAATTACTTTCAGCAAAAACAAAAAAAGATTTTAAAAAATTAAGTATGTTCCTGAAAATCATTATGTTTATGGGGATCAACTCACTGCTTATACTCTCATTAAACACACACTAATGCTTTCAGAAAAATTAAAAAATAAAAACATTATACTGGCTTCGGGTTCTCCGCGCCGCCAGGAATTATTTAAGGAATTGGGACTCGATTTTTCAATTAAGGTAAAAGCCGTTGAAGAAATTTATCCTTTAACCTTAAAAGCAGCGGAAATCACTAATTATTTGGCAGAACTTAAGGCGGCTGCATTCACTGAATTGACTGAAAATGATATCGTAATAACTTCCGACACCATTGTTTGGATGAACAACAAAGCCATTGAAAAACCAAAAGAAAAAAAACATGCCATTGCGATGTTACAAGAGCTTTCAGGCAAGGAACATAAAGTAATTACATCCATTTGTATTAAAACATTTGCATCGCAAAGAGTATTTCACGACGAAACAATCGTTTATTTTAAACCATTATCTTTGGAAGAAATCACTTTTTATGTTGAAAATTATAAACCTTTTGATAAAGCCGGAGCCTACGGAATACAAGAATGGATAGGTTATATAGGCGTTAGCAAGATTGAAGGCAGTTACTTTAATGTGATGGGATTGCCTGTTCATAAATTATATGAAGAATTAATGAAATTGTAATCTAGTATCGTTTAATATCATTATTTTTGAACGATTTTTAATAAAATAACAAATGAAAAAATACACGTTTACAGAAAAGAAAGACACAAGATCCGGATTTGGTGCAGGATTGGCTGAATTGGGAGACACAAATGAAAATGTAGTGGCTTTATGTGCAGATTTAGTGGGCTCGTTAAAAATGGAAAAATTTATTGAAAATCATCCTGAACGGTTTTTTCAAACAGGAATTGCAGAAGCAAATATGATGGGAATCGCTGCAGGCCTAACTATAGGCGGCAAAATTCCGTTTACCGGTACTTTTGCCAATTTCTCTACAGGAAGGGTTTATGACCAAATAAGACAGTCTATTGCCTATTCTGAAAAAAATGTAAAAATATGTGCATCTCATGCCGGATTGACGTTGGGAGAAGACGGAGCGACACATCAAATTTTAGAAGATATCGGCTTGATGAAAATGCTGCCGAATATGACTGTAATCAACACCTGTGATTACAACCAAACAAAAGCGGCAACTATTGCCATTGCTGAACATGTTGGTCCGGTTTACTTGCGTTTTGGACGTCCGGTAGTCCCGGTATTTATGCCAGCAAACGAAAAATTTATCATAGGAAAAGCCATTCAACTAACCGAAGGAACTGATGTGACTATTGTTGCGACCGGACATTTGGTTTGGGAAGCATTACAAGCTTCAGAAAAATTGGAAGCAATGGGAATTAGCGCGGAAGTGATTAACATTCATACCATAAAACCTTTAGACGACGAAGCTATATTGAAATCTGTTGCAAAAACTGGTTGTGTGGTTACTGCTGAAGAACATAATATTTTAGGTGGTTTGGGTGAAAGTGTTGCACGTGTTTTGGCTCTAAATAATCCGGCTCCACAAGAATTTGTGGCTGTAAATGATAGTTTTGGAGAATCAGGAACCCCAGCCCAATTGATGGAAAAATACGGATTAACTGATAAAGATATTGTTGCGGCTGCTAAAAAAGTCATCGACAGAAAATAATGGCACTCTTATTGCGTTTATAATTCATTCAATGCTATTATTTAGTGTTGTTGGTTTGTTAAATTATGATAATCCTCACTGATAAAAAAAATCATGGAAATCATAATTTACAATACCATTTAATTTTAAATAATCTGTGAATTTTGCAACTTACACATAGAATTGTATAACTTTTTTCAAATTATATCATTCACCTTTGTAAGATTAATAAGTGACAATTAAGTCACAGGTTAAAATAACTATTATAAACCCTAAATTAAGAATTTTATGAACAAAAGAATTTTAGTACTCTCAATCGCTTTATTATCAACTATATTTTATATGAATGCCCAAAGTGGTTTTGGAGTAAAAGGAGGATTAAGTTATAACTCAAATGGTGAGTTAAGTGAAATTGGTCAAAATATTAAAAATGAAGGAAAAGGAAAATCAGGTTATAATGTCGGTTTTTATGGAAAATTAGACTTAGGTCCTATTTATTTAAGGCCAGAGTTGGTGTATACAAAAACCACTAGCGAATACACCCTTAATTCAGAGGCTGTAGATTATAAGATTTCTAGATTGGACATGCCTGTATTAGTTGGTTTAAAATTAATTGGACCAATAAGCGTATTCGCAGGACCGGCATTTCAATATACACTAAAGAATGATTTTAACGGCATAAAATATGAAAATATTGACAATGAATTTACAGTTGGTTTTAATTTTGGAGCAGGTGTAGAACTTGGAAGATTGGGGTTGGATATTAGATATGAAAGAGGCTTTAACAAAAACGAAGCTACATTTATAGAAAATACTACCACATCTTATCGATTAGATTCAAGACCTGAACAAATTATTTTCAGTTTGTCTTATAGATTATCTGGTGTTAAAGAATAATTTTTCATTTCTGAGAAGTTAACATCATAAATTTTATACCCTTAAAAGCCTGCAATTTGCAGGCTTTTATTTTGCTGGGTTATTTTATCTTTCATAATAAACTGTAAACTGTAAAATTAAATTTATATATTTATAGTATTATGATCTAAAATTATAATTATAAAACTATGAGAATAAAGCCCCTATTTATAGTTATATTGCTAATTTCTTTCTCCTTTATACACGCTCAAGAATACACTTTTGGCGTAAAAGGCGGGATTAATTTTAACAATATCGGAGAATTGTATCATTATGGGGATTGGGCTGGAGCGAACCCTACTCCTATTTATGACACATATTACACTGCGGATAAAGAAATGGGAACCCAATTTGGCGCATTTGCGATGATTGCATTTGATAAATTTTTTATTCGGCCGGAAATAAATTTAATGTCTTTAAAAAATAGTTATCCCTTGGCAGGAAAAACATCACATTGGACATCAAAAAAAATTGATATCCCCCTGCTTTTAGGATACAAAATTTATGAGCCAGTTTCACTTTATGTTGGACCTAGTTTTAGCAGTATCTCTGAAATGAAATTAGAAGGCATTCAGGAAAACCTTATACCTTTTACCTACAAAAAATCTTCAACAGCAATTAATGCAGGTCTTTTGGTTGATATTGGTCGATTTGGATTCGATTTACGTTACCAATATGATATTACAAAAGTCGGAGCGCAAGAAATTGATATTGATAGGGCAACTTATGGTACCAACCGCGGTCGATTGCTTGAATACAACCCAAGTCAAATTCAATTAAGTGTGCATATAAACATTTTTAAAATAAATGCTAATGATCGTGGCCACAGCATAAAAAGTGGCTGGAGAGGCGGTAATCACGGATGTCTAAACTAAAAAAGCTTCCTAATAAATTAGGAAGCTTTTTTTAGTTTTTAACTATTTTGTTTATTAATTGTCTTCATCTAAGAAATTTGGAGTTCCGTCTCCGTCTGTATCATCATCAAACCAATTTCCATTTCCGTTTGTGTCTTCATCTTTGGTTAGTTTTCCATCTCCATCATCATCCGTATCATAGTAATTTGGAATGCCATCACCATCTGTATCGTCATTGCTTAAAATATTATCATTATCTAAATCTTCAAACTTTGACAATACACCGTCTAAGTCGTGATCTGTTAAATGCACATCTTTTAGTGAAATTTCAAATATTAAAGGAGAATTCACAGGAATAGCAGATTCAGCTATATTACCATATGCCAAGCCAGAAGGAATGAATAAAATACCTTTTCCGTAATCTACAAAATCGAATGATTCATCTGCATTCATAACAACATTGCCTCCCTTAAAATTTGTAAAACCATATTGCCAACCTGAAATAAAACCTCTACCTGTACTTGGGCTAAAAAGTGTATTCCAAGAAAAATTAGAACTTGTATCAAAAACAGTACTATCCAATAACATACCAGTATAGTTGTAATAAATTGAATCAACGCTAGAGGGTGACACTGTTGCACCTTCATTTTCCTGCAAGTAATACAATTTGTAATTAATATCATTATGTAGCACATTTTGTACCCCTAAACGAACATCATTCATTAAAGAAGATTCTCCATTAGTAATTGTATCTAGCCCTCCTCCATTTTCTTTTAAATAATGCGTTTTTAAGTAATCAATCAAAGTTGTATCATCATCCAAGGCTTGTTTTGCCGCATCAAAAGGTACACTGTTATTATTGTCTTTACTGCAAGAAAAAATCACACTACTTACAGCGAGTATAAAAAATATTTTTTTAAATTTCATTCAGGTTAATTTTTAAGGGCGCAAGATAGTATTTTACTACCTTTGTTAAAAGGGAAACTTACAATTTAACTTTATTATATGAGAATTGACAAATATTTGTGGTGCGTAAGGTATTATAAAACAAGAAGCCTTGCAACGGAAGCCTGCAGAAAAGGCCATGTTAAACTAAATGGAGACAATGTAAAGGCATCAAAAATAGTCTTTGTTGGTGAAAAGCTTATTGTACGAAAAAACCAAATAAAATATGAGATACAAGTTATAGATACGCCCGCAAACCGTGTTGGCGCTAAGTTGGTTGATTTGTATAGAATTGATTTAACACCACAAGAGGAGTTTGAAAAATTAGACCTTCTGAAATATTCCAAGGATTATTATAGAAAAAAAGGAGTTGGAAGACCAACCAAAAAAGACAGACGTGATTTAGAAGAACTACATGAAGATGAAGATTAATTTAGAAGGAAAAAATGCGCTTGTTGGAGCGAGCACCCAAGGTTTGGGAAAAGCAATTGCCTTGCAATTGGCCAGTTGTGGCGCAACAGTTACGTTATTGGCAAGAAATGAAAAAAAATTGAAAGCCACTATTGCCCAGCTGGACACCAATTTTAATCAGAAACATGACTACATCGTAGTGGATTTTTATGATTTTAATGATTTTGAAATAAAAACTAAAGCTTATTTTAAACATCATACCATTGATATATTGGTCAATAACACCAATGGTCCAGAAGCTGGGGGTGTTTTTGAGAAAAATATTGACGATTACCAAAAAGCCTTCGATTTGCTGTTTAAAACAACTTGTCATCTTACCATGTTGGCCATAGAAAATATGAAGAAAAACAACTATGGACGCATTATAAACACCGCTTCATTGACCGTTAAAGAGCCTTTGTCAAATTTGGTCTTATCAAACACCATAAGAGCTGCTGTTGCCATTTGGGCAAAGACGTTGGCTAAAGATATTGCTCCATTTGGCATTACTGTCAACACCATTTTAACAGGGCTTTTTGACACGGAAAGAATTAAGCAACTCAATAAAATTCAGGCAAGTGCCAAAGAAATTTCTTTGGAAGAAAATTTAAAACTGATGACACAAGAAATTCCATCAGGAAGATTAGGGAAACCAGAAGAGTTTGGTTATTTGATTGCTTTTTTGGCATCAAATTATTCCTCATATATCACGGGAACCAATATCTCAATAGATGGAGGTTTAATTAAATCATTGTAAAAAAAATGAAAACACGATTTGACAAAACATATTGGGAAAGTAAGTACAGCACCCAAGCAACCGGATGGGATATTGGCTATGCTTCTACCCCTTTAATAACTTATTTTGACCAATTGTCCAACAGAGAATTAAAGATTTTAATTCCTGGTGGCGGTAATTGTTACGAAGCAGAATATTTAATTGAACAAGGTTTTAAAAACATATTTGTTATTGATATTGCCGAACAACCTTTAAAAAATTTAAAAAAGCGATTTCCAAATTTCCCTGATAGCCATTTAATTCACGATGATTTTTTTAACCATCATGGAAAATATGATTTAATTGTGGAACAAACTTTTTTTTGCGCTTTGGATCCTGTACTGCGTAAAAAATATGTTGAAAAAACGGTTGATTTATTAACCGAAAAAGGAAAATTGGCAGGGCTTTTATTTGATTTTGAACTGACTGAGGAAGGTCCACCATTTGGAGGTTCTTTAGAAGAATACTTGAAGTTGTTCCCCCCATATTTTAAGATTAAAAAACTGGAAAGTTGTTATAATTCCATTCAACCGAGAACGGGAAGAGAATTGTTTTTTATCTTTGAAAAAAAATAACCAAATGGAAAGTTCAATTATTTTAACGAATGAGCAAATTCAAAATAAGACAAGAAGAATTGCTTATCAGATTTATGAAGTAAATTTCAATGAAAAGGAAATTATTATAGCAGGAATTACAGGAAATGGCTTTTTATTTGCAAAAAAAATCACAGAAATATTATCCAGCATTTCTGATTTAAACGTGGTTTTATGTGAAGTTTATATTGATAAAAAACATCCTTTAAAAGAAATCACAACCTCTATAAGTTCAAGCGCGTATAAAAATAAATCTTTGGTTTTGGTTGATGATGTTTTAAACTCGGGAACTACCTTAATTTACGGAATAAAACATTTTTTGGAGGTCCCGTTAAAACAGTTCAATACAGCTGTTTTAATTAACAGAAATCATAAAAAATATCCGGTAAAAGCAGATTTTAAAGGAATTTCATTGTCAACTTCCCTGAAAGAGCATATTTCCGTTGTGTTTGAAAATGACAACTCGTACGCCAGTTTAGCGTAATAGTAGCATCTCATCAACAATTTGATTCAAATTTTTATCATTTACCAAGATGGTATGGTTTGCACCTTCATAATAAGGAGCGCGTTCAAATAAATGTTTGGCAATATATTCTTTTAAGTTCTCTAATCCAATGGCAGCAACCAATGGACGTTGTGAAGTTTCGTTTTTTAACCTTTCAAAAATGGTGTCAATGGATGCTTTTAAGTAAAATGAAGTTGATTTATTTTGAATAGATTCCATATTATTTCCATAGCAGGGTGTTCCTCCACCTAAAGAAATTACCGAATTTTCATTCAAATTTAATAACTCCTGTAAATAGTCACCTTCTTTTTTACGGAAGTAAATCTCTCCTTTAGTTTCGAAGATTTGGGCAATGGATAATTGTTCTCGTTCTTCTATAAAACTATCTAAGTCAACAAATTGAAGATTTAATTTTTTTGCTAAAATCCTGCCTACTGCCGATTTTCCGCTAGCCATATATCCCAATAAAACAATTTTCATAAACCAATATTTAGCATCTTAAATTCAAAAACAAATATCGTTTAAAAAAGGACATAAAAAAACTTGTGAGGTATAACTATTGATGGTATATTTGCACTCGCCTTGAGAAAGAGGAATTGACCTGGTAGCTCAGTTGGTAGAGCACCTCCCTTTTAAGGAGGTGGTCCTGGGTTCGAGCCCCAGCCAGGTCACAAAAAGTTAAGTTTAATCGCTTAGCTTTTTTTGTTTAAAAAATAATGCGCGTATGGCGGAATTGGTAGACGCGCCAGCTTGAGGGGCTGGTGTTCGCATAGAATGTGCAAGTTCGAATCTTGTTACGCGCACTTTAAAAACAGGTATTTGTAGTTAAAAAGCTAAATCAAATACCTGTTTTTTATTTTTGAAAAATCGCAGGTAAAAGATTAAAACTTTTTTTTAATCACAAATCAGTTTGCGTTAGGGATTACTTAACTATTTTTTATTTTCATAGGAGTTCAGTGAACCTTGTTTGAAGCGGAAATCCTTTTTAGTGGTTTTTCACCACTAAAAAGATTATAGCGAAAAGCCCGACCGACTTCTTGGCGGGAACGCCCAATTAATAAAAAGCAATTATTTGATTTTGCTTTTAATTTTTTTAATAATTGGATGAATTTTGGGGTTTTCAGGCATCGCATCGCCCAATAAAAACCCCCAGGGTTTTAAGGGTTCTATATGGTCAAAAATTACTTTTACAATTGCAAGAAGCGGGATTGACAAGAACATTCCTGAAATGCCCCATAAAGCATTCCCTGCAAAAACCACAATTATTGCGAAAAGCGCGTTAATTTTTACTTTGGAAGAAACAATTAAAGGGACAATTAAGTTATTGTCTATTAGCTGAATAATATAATAAATTCCCAGAACATAAAAAGCGTACATGCCTGATGATTTGGTGGCTAAAGCTACTGCCATTGGCAATGCAACAGCAACGAGACCTCCAATATATGGGATAACATTTAGCAATGCTCCAATAATGCCGAGTAGAATTGCATATTCAATTCCAAGCACAAAAAGTGCGGCTATATTTAGTAATGCCACAATAATGCCTTCAATAACGAGTCCGGCAAGATAGCGCTGAATCACAGTTTTGGTTTCTGAAATAATTTGGCTGACTCTTTTCTGTTCGCTACTTGCAAAAACTCTATGAATAAACTCAATCAAAAGTTTGTTATAATAGAGCAGAATAAATACATAAACAGGAATTAGCAGCATAACCATAATTCCATTTCCAACTGCAAACATTGTTTGACCCAATTCTGCGCCACTCATTGTGAGCGATTCGGTTTTGGTATCTTTGACCCATCTATTTACTTTCCACTGGTTTAGGTCAAAATAGCGAGAACCCCAATGTGTGAAATCGCTAAACATTGCAGAGAACTTGTCAACCAATACTGGCCACGTTTCCAAGAAAATACTTGCCTGTCTAAAAATTAAGGCAGCCAATGAGGCGGTAATTAGAATGGTAAGAAATAATGTAAAAACAATGGCAAATACCCTATTCATTCTCTTCCGTACAAAAAAATTTACAATAGGATGAAGCAAAACGGCAATCATAACTGAAAAAATGAGCGGAACAATGATATCCTGGGCAATATAAAGCATACTGATAAACGCAAAAAGTCCGACTAACAGAATCGTTGCCTTTACATAAAATGGCAGGTTAAAACTTTGGTTTGCATCCATCTTGGGAAAATCTTTCATTCGCTTAATTATTTTCAGGATCTTTTTCTTCTTCGGTAAAATGACTTCCGAAAAGTTTAAAAATCTTACTGGCCATTAATTTTATACCCTCTGGATTTTTTGTCACTAAATTTGTGATGCCAAACATTAATGCCGATCCAAGAAGTTTCTTTAATGGACTGTTAACAGTGCTCTGAAATATCATTTTGGAAAGATATCCTGTGCCAAAACCAACAGATGTGTTTAAAATACCATCTTTAATAATACTGGATTCTCCTAAATCTTTTATAGTATTTAGTATAATATTTGCAGGTTTAACGCTATTGTAAACAGTTTGAAATTGTTCTTTCAGAGCCTTTCCTTCTTCAGTTTGTTGATATTCTAAATGAATAATAGCAGCTCTAAGCTCATGTTGTGTAGTTATTGTTCCCATTACTTGATTTATTTAAGTGCTTGTGTAATGATTAAATTGCTTAAAGGTTTTTCAATCCATTTATGCAGAAAAAAGTGCAATATGATTCCTGCTATCAAGTAAAATCCTGCAACTATAAAGAAGCCATAATAAATTTTTCCAAGAAATTCTCCAAGAAACAATGCAACACCAATGTTAAAAACAAGAAGAAACATAGAAATCATGAGGATTACACTTATCCGAGACACCACTGAAGTGGCCACAACCGTAGTTGTATCCAATGCTTTAAGCTTTGAAATTTCGTAGGTGGTTTTTCCAAAAGTTTCTGCTTTATCAAATAGAATTTCAAATATATTGGGCTTTATTTCCATATTCTCGTTATTTTATAAACTAATTAATATTTTAAGGTTCTTGATTTGATTTTTTTTTATCAAATTACAGAACAAAACTTTCAACAACTGATTGTTCTTTTTGTTCGGAAAATGAAGGAATGGTAAAATAAAAAGTGGATCCTCCTGCCTTTTCTACAAGTAAATTTTCTTCTACACTTTTAACCCAAATCTTTCCACCTAACAATTCAACATACGCTTTTGAAATGGACAAACCCAAACCTGCACCTTCATAATTTCGGTTAAGTGATTCACTTCCTTGTCTAAACCGTTCAAAAATGAGTTTCTTCTGTTCTTGGCGAATACCAACACCAGAGTCTTTAACGTAAAATTCAATAAATTTACCTTTTTTTAAACAACCTAATTCAATAGAACCTTCATTGGTAAACTTAATTGCATTTTTAATAACATTTGTCAAAATTGCATATAGTTTTTCCTTATCTGTTTTTACAATAAAGTCTTTTTCCAATAACGAATTGTTAAAGGAAAGAAGAATTCCTTTTTTCTCCGTCTCTGCTTTAAAAAAGTTATAGACATCCTCCATTTGTTTATTAATATTATATTCTGAAATATTAACATCCAATATTCCCGATTCTATTTTCGATATACTTACAATATCGTTAATGATATTCAGCATCCGTTCTCCACTATTTTCAATGATGCAAATGTACTTCTGTTGCTTTTCAACCGTAAGATTTGGTGTATTCAAAAGTCTTGTAAAACCCAAAATACCGTTCATTGGCGTGCGGATTTCATGAGACATATTGGCCAAAAAAGCTGATTTTAAGCGATCACTTTCTTCGGCGTGTTCTTTGGCAACCATCAATTCTGCTGCCCTCTTTTCTTTCTCTTCATTTTGATAGGCAAGTTCTTTGTTGGCAATGACCAATTCAGCTGCCCTTTTTTCTTTCACTTCATTTTGAAAAGCAAGTTCATCGTTGGTAATAATTAACTCTGCTGCTCTCTTTTCTTTTTCTCTATTTTGAAAGGCAAGCTCTTTATTTGCAACTACTAACTCAGCTGCCCGTTTTTCTTTCACTTTATTTTGAAAAGCAAGTTCTTCATAGGCAATCACCAATTCAGCTGTACGTTTTTCTTTTTCTTCAATATGAAAAGCAAGTTCTTTGTTGGCAATAATTAATTCTTCTGCCTTCTTTTCTTTAGCTTTATCCTTGTAATTCATAATTTAGAATCAAATTAAAAATATTATGTTACTGAATTGGCAATTGACCTATACATTAGCTTCAAGTTTCAAATATCACTGCAATAAATATTGCGGTTAATTGACCAATTAATTTTTTTATTTAGTTTCTGTATCTACAACTTCATCTGCTTCAACTTCATCTGTTTTGTTTTCAGCTGTTTTGCCAGCTTCTTCTTTCATAGCTTCAAATTTCTCAGTAGTCATATCAACAAATTCATTGAATTTTTCTTCAAATCCTTCTACGTATTCATTTCCCCTCTTAGAAATTTTCTTTCTTGTATTTGATCCTTTATGTGGTGCGAATAATATTCCTAAGGCTGCTCCAGCGGCTGCGCTTGCAAGTGTTACTAAAATTACTTTTTGTGCTTTCATATTGTATTATTTTAATTTGATTAATATTTAATAGGTACAAAGGTGCGTTCAATACGGCTAATTTTTGTTACATAATTCTAAATCAGAATTACATCATTCACACATTTAGCTTCATTAAAAAAATTTCATTTGTGTTAACTATTGGGAATTTTATTCTATTTCGAGCCGTCCCTAGAGGGCTGGGCTTTTCATTCCAAACGAAGTTCACTGAACTCCTATGAAAAATAAAAAATAAGTGAAGTAATCTTTTTTCGGGTAAAAACCTCAAAAAAGTATTTTCACTACAATCCCTAACGCAATTAATTTACTATTTCAACTATTAACATTTTCAGAATGTGTATTTGTGTTTAAATTAAACAAATTTAGCCCAAAAATCAATCTCAATTTTGAAAATTACCCTATCTAAAACACTTCCCATTATCCTACTTTATAACTAAAAATCTTGCTTTTTCGCAGGAATGGCAAAAGGAAATGGTGTTTTTAGTTTTGGAGTTCTGGAAAGTTTAAGATTTGAAGTAAATCTGCACAGTTGCTAAGCAATAATTGAGCAAGAAATACGTAAAATACTGCCTGTTTACTTAATAAACATCCTTCAAAAAAAACAATCTGTTTTGATCCATATTTAATTATCTTTGCGGCCTAATTTTCAAAAATATTATCATGATTTCAATAGAAGGACTTAGCGTAGAGTTTGGTGGAACAACTCTTTTTAAAGACATTTCTTTTGTAATAAACGAAAAAGACCGTATTGCGCTCATGGGTAAAAATGGCGCAGGAAAATCGACGCTTTTAAAAATAATAGCAGGATTTCAAAAAGCTTCTAGTGGACGAATTTCAGTTCCTAAAGACAAAATCACTGCTTACCTTCCTCAACATTTAATGACGGAAAATGACAGGACTGTTTTTGAAGAAGCTTCACAAGCTTTTGCAGAAATACTTGCTATGCAAACAGAAATTGACGAATTGAACCATCAGCTTACTGTTCGCACCGATTACGAATCTGAGGAATATTATGATATTATAGAAAAAGTTTCAACGCTAAGTGAAAAATTATACAGCAACGGTGAAATTAATTTTGATGCGGAAGTGGAAAAAATTATGTTGGGATTGGGTTTTGAACGCGCCGATTTTAACCGTCCAACCAGCGATTTTAGCGGTGGCTGGCGCATGCGTATTGAACTGGCAAAAATTTTACTTCAAAATCCAGACCTAATTTTATTGGATGAGCCAACAAATCACTTAGATATAGATTCAGTACAATGGCTCGAAAATTTTTTGGTTAACAGCGGAAAAGCCGTTATAGTGATCTCTCACGACCGTGCTTTTGTAGATCGCATTACAACTCGAACCATTGAAGTAACAATGGGGCGCATTTACGATTATAAGGTGAATTATTCAAAATACCTTGAACTGCGAAAAGAACGACGCGAACAGCAACAAAAGCAACTTGACGAACAACAAAAAACAATAGCCGGCACACAGGAATTCATAGACCGTTTTAAAGGGACATACTCAAAAACATTACAAGTGCAATCGCGCGTAAAAATGCTCGAAAAGCTTGAAATTATTGAAGTTGATGAAATAGACACTTCTCACCTAAAACTTCGATTCCCACCTTCCCCCCGCTCAGGAACTTATCCGGTAACGGCAGAAAATGTTTCAAAAACTTATGAAAAGCATCTTGTGTTTGATTCAGCTACCTTTGCCATACAACGAGGTGAAAAAGTTGCTTTTGTAGGAAAAAATGGTGAAGGCAAATCTACTTTTATAAAAGCCATAATGGGAGAAATTGAACACGGCGGCAAACTAACCCTTGGGCACAATACCATGATTGGTTATTTTGCCCAAAATGAAGCATCTTTGCTTGATGAAACTTTTACCGTTTTTCAAACCATAGACAACGTGGCAAAAGGCGATGTCAGAACAAAAATAAAAGAATTTTTAGGGGCTTTTATGTTTAGCAGCGAAGACTGGGATAAGAAAGTGAAAGTGCTTTCAGGAGGAGAACGTACCCGCCTTGCAATGATTAAGTTACTGCTTGAACCTGTAAACCTTTTAATTTTAGATGAACCAACAAATCATCTCGATATGAGAACCAAAGACATTTTAAAGCAAGCGCTTATGAATTTCGACGGAACTTTAATTCTCGTATCTCACGACCGTGATTTTTTAGATGGAATGGTGACTAAAATATACGAATTTGGAAACAAACGCGTAAATGAGCATTTTGAGGGTATCCAGGAATTTTTGGAACGTAAAAAGATGGTGCGTTTAAATGAATTGGAAAGTGCCGTTAAAAAGTAAATTTAATAAAAAATAATTTTGAAAGAAAAAATAAGCATATTTGGATGTGGCTGGCTTGGGAAACCATTGGCATCGAGTTTAATTAAACAAGGCTATAATATAAAAGGCTCCACGACTTCTGAAAGTAAACTTTCTGAATTTCAAGAAATAGGAATCAATCCATATCTAATAAGTATTGATGAGCTATTAGAAAATATTTCACCATTTTTAGATTCAGATATCTTAATTGTGGCCTTGCCCTCAAAAAATATTGAAGGATTTAGAAATTTGATTTCCTACATTGAAAAATCATCCGTAAAAAAAGTTATTTTTATCAGCTCAACTTCTGTTTATGGAAATTCTAACGAAATAGTAACTGAAGAATCTGAAACGCAATCATCCCCTTTGGCAACTATTGAAATGCTTTTCAAAAATTCAACTCATTTTGAAACCACCATAATTCGTTTTGCAGGTTTATTTGGCTATAACAGAAAACCGGGTAACTTTTTTAAAGACGGAAGAAAAATACCAAATCCGGATGGTTTTGTCAATATGATTCACCAAGACGACTGCATTCAGCTTATTGAGAAAGTCATCAAAAAAAATGCCTGGAGCCAAATTTTTAACGGTTGTGCAGACACGCATCCCACAAGAAGAGATTTCTACACGAAATGCAGTTTAGATATTGGATTCAAAAAACCTGATTTTGAAGAAGTTGCTGAAATTCAACAAAAAATAATTTCAAATAAAAAATCTAAAGAAATATTGGAATTAAACTATCAATATGGCAATCTTTTAAAGCTGAATTACGGAGAAATATAGCTTGATTTTTTGAGTAATTTTAATAAAAAATTAGTCATTTTTAACTTTTACCTTAACATAACACAGTAAATAAATAAGTCAACAAAAAAAATTAATAATTAGCTTTTATTTGTAATTTTAAATTATGAAAATTTTACTTACCGGAACTACGGGTTATATTGGAAAAAGGCTATTGCCTATTCTGCTTGCTGAAGGCCATGAAGTTATTTGTTGTGTGCGAGACAAAAAAAGAGCCGACTTAAGCAATTTCGACGGCAAAAATGTAAAAATTATTGAGCTCGACTTTTTGGATGAGAAATCACTTGATATTATTCCAAGAGACATTGATATTGCTTACTATCTAATCCATTCTATGTCTGTTAGTACCAATGATTTTGATACTTTGGAAGGGATTTCCGCCAATAACTTCAAAAACAGCATTCAAAAAACAAATGTCAAGCAAGTTATTTATTTAAGTGGAATCGTAAATGAAGAGGAATTATCGAAACATTTAACTTCCAGAAAAAATGTGGAAGATATTCTTGGATCAGGAACTTTCAATTTAACTACATTACGTGCCGGTATTATTGTGGGTTCTGGAAGTGCTTCTTTTGAAATTATGCGTGATTTGGTGGAAAAATTGCCGATAATGATTACGCCGAAATGGCTAAACACCAAATCGCAACCCATAGCAGTGAGAAATGTGTTGGAGTTTTTAAAAGGAGTTGTGTTAAATGAATATACCTACAATAAGAGTTTTGATATTGGCGGACCTGAAATTTTTACCTACAAAGAAATGTTATTAACGTTTGCGAAAGTTCGAAAGCTAAAACGTACTATAATTACTTTGCCCATAATGACACCAAAGCTATCCTCCTACTGGCTGTATTTTGTTACCTCAACTTCCTATAAACTAGCCATAAACCTAGTGGACAGTATGAAAGTTGAAGTTATTTGCAAGGAAAATGACTTGGCAGAGCGACTTCATATAAAATTAATTCCTTACAAAGAAGCCATTATGCTTGCTTTCAATAAAATTAATCAGCAAGATGTTATTTCAAGCTGGATAGATGCACAGTCGAGCGATGTTCTTTCCAAAGGAGTTTCCAATTTAATTAAGGTTCCAACTTTTGGCTGTTATCAGGATAAACGAGAAAGACTCATTAAAAGTGAAATTTCAACAATAAATAAAATTTGGGCTATTGGCGATGATAACGGCTGGTATTACGGAAACTTTTTATGGATGATGCGCGGTTTTCTTGACAAACTTTCCGGCGGAATTGGTTTAAGAAGAGGCCGTAAAAGCCAAACTGAACTTTCTGTTGGCGATGCTTTAGATTTTTGGAGGGTTTTATATGCCGATAAAAAGGAAAAAAGACTATTGCTTTATGCCGAAATGAAACTTCCTGGTGAAGCGTGGCTCGAGTTTAAAATAAAGAATAACATATTATATCAGACAGCAACATTTAGACCGTTAGGGATTTGGGGAAGAATATATTGGTACGGAGTTTTGCCATTTCACGGATTTCTTTTTAAAGGGATGATTGACAAATTAACGGAATAAATTATGGGATTTTACCAATTCAAGCAAACACAAAAAATAAAGGGAACTATAGATGAAGTATGGGATTTCATAGCTTCTCCTGCCAATTTAAAAAAAATTACACCAGATTACATGGGTTTTGACATCACTTCAGGAGATTTGCCAGAAAAAATGTATCCAGGAATGATTATTTGTTATAAAGTAAGTCCGCTTTTGGGAATTAAAATGAATTGGCTGACAGAAATAACGCAGGTCGACGAAAATATTTTTTTTATTGATGAACAACGCATTGGTCCTTATAAAATATGGCACCACCAACACAGGATTGAACCTATTGAAGGCGGTGTTTTAATGACTGATATTGTTACTTATCAACCACCAATGGGTTTTTTAGGCTCCATAGCAAATACACTTGTTATTAAAAATAAATTGAATGAAATTTTCAACTACAGAAAAAATGTGCTTAATGAAATTTTTGGAGAATTAAAATAAACTACCGAAGCATTTTTATGGCCGCTTCAGCACAACGTTCTCCATCCATAGCGGCAGATACAATTCCGCCGGCATAGCCTCCACCCTCTCCGCAAGGGAAAAGTCCGGCAATTTCTGGGTGTTCCAAATTTTCTTTTCTTGGAATATTCACTGGTGAGGAAGTCCGAGATTCAACTCCAACAACATTTGCTTCTTCAGTATAAAAACCTTTCATTTTTTGTCCGAATGCAGCAAAACCGGTTCTTAATCTTCCTCCTATAATTTTTGGCAATAAGGAATGCAAAGGAGCCGAATTTAATCCGGGTTGATAGGAAGTTTCATTCAAACTTGTGGACAATCTTCCTTCCACAAAATCAGTTAAACGCTGTGCCGGTGCTGCCTGAGTTCTTCCTCCTGCCAAAAATGCCAATTTTTCTAAATCTTTTTGAAATTCCAATCCTTTCAAAACGCCAAATTGTTCATATTTGTGAAGATCTTTTTCTGCATTTATTTCTACTACAATTCCAGAATTGGCAAACTTGCTGTTTCGTCGGGAAGGTGACATTCCGTTTACAACCACTTCCCCATTCGCAGTTGCTGCAGGCACAATAAATCCGCCCGGACACATACAAAAAGAATAAACACCTCTGTCATTTACTTGATGAACAAGACTGTAAGCGGCAGGCGGTAACAATTCATTCCGCTCATTTTCACAATGGTATTGAATGGAATCAATAATTTGCTGCGGATGTTCAACCCGAACACCCATGGCAAAGGATTTGGCTTTTAATGAAATGTTTTTTCTGTGCAATAAATAATAAATATCGCGTGCTGAATGTCCAGTCGCTAAAATTAGCGCTTCGACAGGCATTTCCGTATCGTTTTGCAATTTAATGGTTTTCAGCTTATTATCTTTTATAATGAAATCTACCACCCTACTTTCAAAATGAATTTCTCCGCCATATTTCAAGATAGTTTCCCTGATATTTTCAACAATTTTAGGTAATTTATTGGTTCCGATATGTGGATGGGCATCAACAAGGATTTCCTCAGTGGCACCGTGAAAAACCAAATTTTCGAATACGCGGCGAACATCGCCACGTTTTAAGCTTCGCGTATATAATTTCCCATCGGAATAAGTACCTGCGCCACCTTCGCCAAAACAGTAATTGGAATCTTCGTTTACAATATGAAACTGGTTAATTGCACGCAAATCGCGCCTTCTTTCCTGCACTTTTTTTCCTCTTTCCAGCACAACAGGTTTGTAACCCAATTCAACACAACGCAATGCGGCATACATTCCGGCCGGACCAAAACCAATAATATGTACTTCCTTAGCATTGGTAACATCCTTGTATTCAAATGAATATTCAGAAGATTCCGGAAATTGTTCATGTATATATACAGCAACTTTATAATTAAAAACAATTTCAGACTTTCGGGCATCAATAGATTTTCTCAACACTTTTACGGCATTGATATCCTTTTCAGAAACATTTAAAAAGCGCGCTGCCTTTTTCTTTAAAACACCTTCAAGTTTTTCTTCTCGAATAGGAATCCGAAGCTGAATTTCTTTTACCATAACGGCAAAATTACTCAAATTTTAATAAAAAGACGATACGTCTGGATTGCAATTTTTTTAATAGATGTTATTGCAAACTAAAATCACTTCACAAAAATTATTTAGTCTTCTTGTTTTTTTTCTTTGCCTTTTTTACAATCCTCGGCAATACTTCTTCAGGAAATGGGAAAAGAATGGTTGAATTTTTTTCTGCGGCTATATTTGCTAAGGTTTGATAGAGTCTTAATTTAATGGCTGACGGAGATTGATCTATCAATTTCCCTGCTTCAAGCAATTTACCTGCAGCTTGCTCTTCTGCAAGTGCCAAAATAATTCTTGCTCTTCTAGAACGTTCCGCTTCGGCCTGATTGGCCATCATTCTTCGCATATTTTCTGGCAATTGAATATCTTTAATTTTAACATCAATAATTTCAATACCCCAAACCTTTGTTTCCTGTTCAACAATTGCTTTAATATTTTTACCCATTTCTTCGCGTTTTGATAAGATGGTATCCAATTCCACTTTTCCACAAACGTCTCTTAGGGCAGCTTGAGCTAGTTGTGAGATGGCAAATTTATATTCCTCCACTTCCAAAACAGCTTTCTCTGGATTATTGACTTTATAAAATACAACGCCGTCTATACTACAAGGCACATTGTCTTGAGTCATTACTTCTTGAGACACTATATTGATTGTTATAACTCTAATATCCACAATCTGAATGGTCTCAATACCCGGAATAATCCACCTAAAACCTGGTTCCAATGTTTTAATGAATTTTCCAAATCTAAATTTTAAGGCTCTTTTGTATTCAAAAATAATTCGTATTCCGCTAAGAAGAAACAATCCGAATAGTAATAAAATAAATAGTGATGGATTCATAATTATTTGAGTTAAGTTAATTAGAGAATATTGTCAATACATATATAATAATTAAAAAACACCTAATAGATAAAAAGAAAAAATGATTTTAATCTAACAGGCTTCAAGTTTATACTAAAATGGGAATAGAAATTTTCCTGTTTTTGTTATAGTGATCCTTTTTAAAATTACAAAAATTAAAACTGACAACAAAATATTACCTATAAATTTTGTTTGATTTCAAATATGACCTTATTGCAGAAGTGATATTCGTTTTTTATTTAGTCATTTTTAGTGATAAAAAAGCTATTTTTTACAAATCTTTACCGTAACTTTAAGTATAAATCAGTATAATTGCATATGCTAAATAAAATATTATATACGGCTTTATTTTTACTTTCTATTCAAGGATTTTCCCAAGAAATTAAAAATACCGATACCCTAAAAAGGAGTTCACTCTTAGTGACTTTAAGAGGACAAGTAATAGATAATCCCGATAAGGAGCCCTTAATTGGTGCACATTTATTTAACCTGAACTCGGTAATTGGAACAATTTCTGATGAAAATGGGATGTTTGAACTCGCAACCACAGTAAATGATACTATTTATATTTCTTACCTAGGTTATCAATCCATAAAACTAAAAATCACCAATGATTTGCTTAAAGGGAATGAGTTGGTAATTGAATTGTATGAAAGAACGGAACAAATGAATGAAATTGTAATTAATTCAAACAAACTTATTGGGGTTTTAGAAATTGACGCCAAAAATGTTCCTAAAGATAAATATTCCCGTATTCATATTAATGGTTTAGCCCAAACTTATGAAGTCGGTTCGAGACAGCGAAAAGAGTTCAATTCACCCATTGATGCGATATTTAGGCCGATTGATTATGTGTACAATAGGTTTGGAAAAAGTCCAAATCAATTAAGAAAACTAAAGAAATTGAAAGATGATGACCATCTTCGTAACATGCTGGATACCAGAAATAGAGAATTGTTGATGGAATATTTAGGAATGTCTGCGGCAGAGTTAAATGAATTGTTAAACGAATGCAACTACTCCGATTACTTTATAAAATCCGCCAATGATTTGCAGCTCATTGAAGCCGTTTTACTTTGTTATGAAAATCACAAAGCCATTAAAAAAGGAAGTACGATAAAAGAGAATTAAAAAGTGATTTTATTTAGCAATTAATTTATCCAATAAATTTCTCATTTTATTGCTATTCCAATCGGCTGAACCAGTTTTAGCTATTAAAATATTTCCACTTTTGTCAATTAAATACGATGCCGGAATGCTGTTTGTTTCTGTAAAACTTTTTGGGGGAGCACTTACTGCATTGTAAACAGGCAAGTCATAATTATTCTTATTGAAAAATCCTTCAACTTTAGGCCAATCTTCATTGGTTACAAACACAAAAGCGACTTTATCTTTATAATCGGCATATAATTTTTGAATCATTGGCAATTCTGCTCGGCATGGCGGACACCAGGTAGCCCAAAAATTAACAAAAACAACTTTGTTCTCAAATTCTTTAAAGTTTATACTTTCTGCATTTAATCCTTTTAAACCCCAGTCATATGAACTCAATTTTTCGCTTTTTTCCACATCTTTTATGGAAGGTGCAAAAGCAATCTGACGCATAAACCATTCTCTGGAAGGCGGATATAGCAATACTGCTACTGCCAATACAAAAATAATGTTTGAGATAGACTTTTTATTTAATTTGAAATTCATAAATTTCTATTTTAAAAGTTAGTTGTTTCATTTACAATTACCTTACATAAAAATAAAAAAACCTCTGAAATTCAAAGGTTTTAATTATTTAAAATGTAACTAACCAATTATTTGACTGCTACTTATTTAGTTTTGCTAATATTTCGGCTACTTTTTCGCCAATTTTAGCTGGAGATTCCACAACGTGAATTCCGTTTTCTCTTAAAATTGCCATTTTTGCCTGAGCTGTATCATCTTTGCCGCCAACAATTGCACCTGCATGCCCCATAGTTCTCCCTTTTGGGGCAGTTTGACCAGCTATAAAACCAACTACTGGTTTTTTATTTCCGGTTGATTTTACCCAACGGGCAGCTTCAGCTTCTAACTGACCTCCTATTTCACCAATCATTACAATAATTTCGGTTTCAGGATCATTCATTAACAATTCAACAGCATCTTTAGTAGTAGTTCCAATAATTGGATCTCCACCAATACCAATGGCTGTAGTAATTCCATATCCTTTTTTCACCACCTGATCAGCAGCTTCATAAGTTAATGTTCCTGATTTAGATACAATTCCAACATTTCCTTTTTTGAAAATAAAGCCTGGCATAATTCCAACTTTTGCTTCATCTGGCGTAATTACGCCCGGACAATTAGGTCCAACCAATCTACAATCTTTATTGTCAATATAAGCTTTTACTTTTACCATATCTGCAACAGGAATTCCTTCAGTAATACATATAATTACTTTAATACCTGCAGCAGCGGATTCCATAATAGCATCAGCGGCAAATGCTGGCGGCACAAAAATTATTGAAGTATCTGCTTTTACTTGATCAACCGCATCTTGAACAGTATTAAAAACCGGTTTATCTAAGTGAGAAGTTCCTCCTTTACCCGGAGTTACGCCTCCAACAACATTCGTTCCATACGCTATCATTTGGGTTGCGTGAAAAGTTCCTTCACTTCCAGTGAATCCTTGTACAATTATTTTCGAATCTTTATTGACTAAAACGCTCATTTAAGTTTATTTTGAATTAAAGTATTTATCGTGTTACAAAAGTAATTTTTTCTATGCTTAAGATGGTTGAATTTATTACTTTTTTTGATTTTTTATCATTTGTTTTATTTCCGCCATTTCTTTCAATTTCTTTCTCGATTCCTCTACAGGTGTTCCGAAATAAGTGATACCGCCTTTTAATGATTTTGTGACTCCAGTTTGTCCAAGAACAACAGCGCCTTCACCTATAGTAATACCGCTATTTGTGCCAACTTGCCCCCATAAAGTCACATTATTTTCAATAATAACGCACCCAGCGATGCCTGTTTGTGAGGCAATTAAGCAATTTTCACCTATTACAGTATCGTGGCCAACCTGAACCTGATTGTCTATTTTTGTGCCTTTTTTAATGGTTGTATTGGCTGAAACACCTCTGTCAATTGTGCAAAGAGCGCCTATATCAACATTATCTTCAATAATAACACTGCCGCCTGAGACTAATTTATCATAACCACTTGGTCGCTTTTTATAATAGAATGCATCAGCACCCAAAACAGTTCCTGCGTGGATGGTTACATTGTTTCCTAAAATACAATTGTCGTAAATGGTCACATTTGGATGAATAAGGCAATTGGAACCTATTTTAACATTATTTCCAATAAATACGTTTGGTTGTATAACCGTATTTTCACATATAATAGCAGTTTCGGAAATTGATGAATTAACAGCTTTAAATGGATTAAAATATTTGCACAGTTTATTAAAATCAGTGAATGGATCTTCGGAAATTAATAATGCTTTTCCTTCTGGACATTCCACTATTTTATTAATCAGAATAACGGACGCTTTTGATTGGAGTGCTTTGTCGTAATATTTTGGATGATCGACAAAAACAATATCACCTTCTTCAACCACATGGATTTCATTAAAACCAGAAATCGGATAATCAGAAGGTCCTACAAAAGTTGCACCAATAATATCTGCAATTTCTTTTAACTTATATTTACGTGGAAATTTCATCTGTTTAAATTTTATTTTTTAGCGGTAACAGATGCTGTTCGCCATTAATCATTCCTTTGTGTGTCAAAATTTGTAATGCTCGTTTCATGAAATTATTCTTTAACGCGTTCTAAATAAGCTCCTTTTGTTGTATCTACTTTTATTTTATCGCCCTCATTAATAAACAAAGGAACATTGATAATTGCACCAGTTTCAACAGTTGCCGGCTTAGTGGCATTTGTTGCTGTGTTTCCTTTTACGCCAGGCTCTGTATGTGTTACTTCCAAAACAACACTTGCAGGCATATCTACCGAAAGTGGCAAATCATCTTCAGTATTAATAATAATGGTAACAATTTCCCCCTCTTTTAAAAGATCTGGAGCATCTAACGCATTTTTATGTAAGGTGATTTGATTAAAATCCTGAGTGTTCATAAAATGAAATGTATCACTACCTTCAGGATACAAAAATTGAAATTTTTGAGTTTCCACTCTTATGTCTTCAATTTTTCTTCCTGCCGGAAAAGTATTGTCCAAAACCTTTCCAGAAGACAAACTTTTTAATTTCGTACGCACAAAAGCTGGACCTTTCCCAGGTTTTACGTGTAAAAATTCAATTACTTTAAAAATATCATTATTGTACCTTAAACATAATCCGTTTCTAATATCTGATGTAGTTGCCATTTGTTTTATTATTTAACTGAGTTGTTATAATATACTCAGGGGTTAATGTTTTGATTTACAATTTATTAATTGTTAACTTCCTGTATAACCTTTCATGATTCCTCGTTGAGAATTTTTTATGAAAAGTATAATTTGATCTCTTTCTTTGGTTGCTTCCATTTCGGCTTCAATTTTTTCCAAAGCTTGTGTGGTATTGTAATTTTTTTGGTATAAAATTCTATAGATATCCTGAATTTCCCTAATTTTTTCAGTTGGGAATCCTCTCCTTCTTAATCCTATGGAATTAATTCCAATATAAGACAATGGTTCTTTACCAGCTTTGGAAAACGGGGGAACATCTTTTCTGACTAAAGAACCTCCTGAAACCATAGAGTGTTCCCCAATATGAATAAATTGATGTACAGCTACCAATCCGCTAAGAATTGCATAATCGCCAATGGTCACATGTCCGGCAATGATAGAGCCGTTTGCCAAGATGCAATTATTGCCAATAATGCAATCATGTGCCACATGCGTGGTTGCCATAATTAAACAATTGTCGCCTATTTTTGTATGGCCGAGTGCTTTTGTGCCTCTATTTACGGTTACACATTCTCTAATTGTGGTGTTATCACCAATAATTGCCAATGAATCCTCTCCTTCAAATTTTAAATCTTGAGGTATTGCGGAAATAACGGCGCCCGGAAAAATTCTACAATTTTCACCTATTCTTGCACCTTCCATGATGGTTACATTTGAACCAATCCAAGTTCCTGAACCAATAATGACATTGTTATGAATTGTGGTAAAAGGTTCAACAACAACATTGGTTGCTATTTTTGCCTGCGGGTGTATATATGCTAAAGGTTGATTCATTATTCTTTCGGTTTTCTAGCTATTTGCGCCATTAATACTGCCTCTACAACAAGTTTTCCGTTTGCATAACCATAAGATTGCATATGACAAATTCCTCTTCTTATTGGTGAAATTAACTCAGCACTAAAAATTAAAGTATCTCCCGGCAACACTTTTTGTTTAAACTTAACATTATCCATTTTCATAAAATAAGTTAGATAGTTTTCCGGATCAGGAACGGTGCTTAATACCAATACACCACCACATTGTGCCATAGCTTCAACTTGTAGCACCCCGGGCATTACTGGTGCTCCAGGGAAATGTCCAATAAAAAAAGCTTCATTCATGGTGACATTTTTCATTCCCACCACATGTCTGTCCGATAATTCCAGAATTCTGTCTATCAACAAAAAAGGAGGTCTATGTGGAAGAATAGTCATAATTTTATGAATATCCATTAACGGAGGTTGATTTAAATCAAACTTTGGGACACAATTTCGTTTTTCCTGTTTAATAATTTTTTGAAGTTTTTTAGCAAAAACAGTATTTACTAAATGTCCCGGTTTATTCGCTATTACTTTTCCTCTAATTCTTGTGCCAACTAAGGCCAAATCACCAATCACATCCAATAATTTATGTCGGGCAGCTTCATTTGCCCAACGTAAAGTAAGGTTGTCCAATATCCCGTTTGGTTTCAAAGTAAGCGTTTCTTTATTGAATGCTTTTTTAAGTTTAGACATTGTTTCGTCAGATATTTCTTTATCCACGTATACAATGGCATTGTTTAAATCGCCTCCTTTAATTAAATTATTGTCCAATAAAGTTTCTAATTCATGAAGAAAACTGAAAGTTCTGGCATTCGCTATTTCAGTTTTAAATTCAGAAAGTGCATTCATTGTGGCGTTTTGAGTCCCTAAAACTTTGGTGCCAAAATCAACCATAGCAGTAATTTGGTAATTATCGCAAGGCATTAAAATAATTTCGCTACCTGTTTCTTCATCTTTATATGAAATAATTTCTTTAACAATATATTCCTCGCGATCTGCATCTTGCTCCTGAAGCTCTGCTTTTTCTAAAGCTTCCACAAAATGTTTTGAGGAACCATCCATTATCGGAGGTTCGGGAGCATTGATTTCAATAATAATATTGTCGATATCTAAAGCAACAACTGCTGCCAAAACATGTTCAGAAGTATTCACAAAAACACCCATTTTTTCAAGGTTTGTGCCTCTTTGCGTATTTAAGACATATTCCGCACTTGCCTCAATAATTGGTTCACCTTCTAAATCCTTTCTCACAAATACATAACCATGATTTATAGGCGCAGGCTTAAAAGTTAATGTGACTTTATTACCTGTATGCAAACCAACACCGGAAAGTGTTACTTCCTTTTTGATTGTTTTTTGTTTATTACTCATTTTTTCCTTTTAAAGCTTTAATATCTTTTTCTAATGCATTTATAGTTGCTACCAAATCAGGTAATTTTTTAAAATATACATATGATTTATTAAAATCTGAGTACCCCATTGCGGGTGATCCTTGTATTATTTCATCATCTTTGATGTTTCTCCCCACTCCCGACTGCGCTTGTATCCTAACATTATTCCCAATGGTAATATGACCAACAATGCCAACTTGCCCTCCAATCATACAATTCTCTCCAATTTTGGTCGATCCGGCTATACCGGTTTGAGCAGCAATAACTGTATTTTCTCCAATTTCAACATTGTGCGCTATCTGAATTTGGTTGTCCAATTTAACACCTTTTCTTATAATAGTTGAACCTAATGTCGCCCTATCGATTGTTGTTGCCGCACCAATATCAACATTGTCTTCAATAATAACATTTCCTATTTGGGGTATTTTATTGAAAACTCCTTCATCACTTGGTGCAAAACCAAATCCATCTGAACCTAAAATTACACCGGCATGCAATGTGCAATTGGAGCCAATTATTGTTTCTGAATAAATTTTAGAACCTGGGTGAATAATAGTGTTATCCCCTATTTTCACACTCTCTCCAATATAAACATTAGGATAAATTTTTACATTATCTCCAACAGAAACGTTGTCGCTTATATAGGAAAAGGCACCTAAATATAGGTTAGAGCCTATAATTGCCGATTCATTGATGTAGGACGGTATTTCTATTCCGGATTTAGCTGCTTTTACTTTATCATAAAATTCCAGTAATGTTGAAAAAGCTTGATAAGCATCATTTACCTTTATAAGCGTTGTTTCTATTTCTTTTTCGGGGATAAAGTCTTTATTCACAATCACTATAGAAGCTTTTGTTGAATATAAATAAGGTGTGTATTTTGGGTTTGACAGAAATGTTAGGGATCCATCCTCTCCATCTTCTATTTTAGAAAGGCTAAATACTTCGACGTTTTCTTTCCCGAAGATTTCTCCATCTAAAATCTCTGCTATTTGAATTGCTGTAAATTTCATGTTATGCAAAAGTAAAAAAAAAGTTCTAATCCACCTATTTCTTTGGGTAACAGATGTAGTACTTATAAACCGGATTTGACAATGCCAGAATATTTAAATGGTCAGAAGCCTCAGTAACATCTTTTAAGCTTCCGTTTTTGTAAATTATTTGTATATTATTTTTAGTTGAATCATAAGCCTGGTTACATATTTCTCCGTGATATACGAAATAATCCAACTCTTCATCAGTATAATTTAATTTTTCTTTAATCTGTTGTTTTATTGTTAACAGTTGGTTTTCAGTAAACGGTTCGTTTTGAATCATCACTTTTGGCAATCTTCTGTTAATTAAACTTTTTGATAATTTTGAAAGTATTTTGTCATCACATGAAATCCAGTCTTTTATTGCGGCCAAAATATCATAGTCATCAAGTTTTGAAAATTCTTTTAGCGTTTCCAATGTTAAATTATCTTTATTAACGGGTTTTTTTAAAAAAATGGAGAGTGTCTTTGTTGCAGGCAATTCAATTCCCAATGAAGAAAGTTCTTTGGCACGTTTTAATATTTTTTCCAATAATTTTTCCGCCACGAGCGCTGTTTTATGCAAATAAACCTGCCAATACATAATCCTTCTGGAAACAATAAAACTTTCCACACTGTAAATGCCCTTTTCTTCAACAACCAAATTATCATTCTTTACATAAAGCATGGTAATTAAACGTTCTGAATTTATCGTGCCTTCAGAAACTCCGGTATAAAAACTATCTCTTTTTAAATAATCCAGCCTGTCCATATCTAA
>Ga0314774_1000371_pt1 | contig 37765 bp, 55 predicted proteins | sample MetaGCBIA2018_FD_204515 | JGI IMG/M metagenome (GOLD analysis project Ga0314774, IMG submission 204515) | Cryopeg brine microbial communities from Beaufort Sea near Barrow, Alaska, United States - CBIA 2018 | ecosystem: Environmental > Aquatic > Marine > Coastal | place: USA: Alaska | collected... | reverse complement strand
CAAGTGAGCGTCGGAACTCTGCCCGCTGCGACTCACGCATTTCGGCCAGGTCCGTCTCGCCGTCGTCGAGATCATCTGCTGTGCGCCACGCATACGCCCACGAATACATATCCTCGATACGTTCGATCGTCGGTGCGTAGTCGTCAGTCATCGCTTGCCTCGATCTCGTACTTGGTGGCGAGTTGGACGGTGGGGCAGTCCTCGTATGCACCGTTGTATCCGCAGATGCAATTTGGTTGCTCTTCGGGGTGATCGTGACCCCAGTCGGACCAGTCTGGCCGATGCAACGCCAGCACGTCCCGCGCGAACGCGGCATAGGCGGGCAGTTCGGTGCTCGACGCCGCGATGAAGTCGGCGGCTACTTTGCTCTGAGTGTCGATGGTGTGCCGCTCGTCGTCGTCCGGGCCGATGGCGTAGAACTCAATCTTCCCGTCGTCTCCAAACACATGCGGGAACACGGTCCACGGAAGCACACCCGCCGCCTCACACACGGCGAGCGTCTTGGTTGGGTCGCTCATCGTGTGGCCGCCGCGAGCACGGTGCCGATGCCGAGCAGCACGAACACGACGTACTGGGCGACTTCGAGCGCTCTGTCGACGTTGTCGCGCTTGACGACTGGCACTGGCTTCAGCCAGAGATCGCCGTCGCGTGCGTCGAGTGGTGGCTGTGGCTGTCGCGACAGGAACGTCTCGTCGAGCATCGGCATCTTCGGCGGCTCGCCGAGAATGATGCGCATCGGCTGTTCGCCCCACTTCATGCTTCAGTTCCTTCTGCTAGGTAGGCGGCATCAACGCCTCGGTCGAACCACATGCGGGCACTCCTCTCTTCCATCCGAGAGCGCGTCTCGGCTCGAAAGCCCCAAACGCGCTTCCACTCGGCGTCGAGTTGTTCCTTGCTAGGAACCATGAACGGCGCGGCGGCGGTGAGGGCGGCATCAACGACGTCGCCAATGGTCCGTCGAACCATGCTGAGATTCAGAAGGTCCGTCTCGTTCTCGGTGATAGAGCGCTGGGCCGCATAATGTGCCGCCTCCACGGCCTCGTCGCTTACGTTGCTCATGATTGCTCGCTCTCTGCTGCTTCGATGATGCTTCGAGCCTCTTCGCGCCATGTTGCACGCGTGATCTCTGTCTGCTCTGACCATGAGAGATGTCCGAGCATGCCGAGCACGTTGCGTCGTGCTGCGTTCTGACGCTGTTGCTCGAACAGAATGTATGCCTGTGCGTCGAGAATGTCTGCGTGTTGCTTGACGCGACGCTTCGCAAGATCACGCCCGTACTTGAAGCGCGACAGCGTATAGACGTGCTGACGATCGCGTCGTTCTTCGAGCATGACGATCACGCCAGCCTTGTCGAGATTCGAGAGCACGCCTGACGCTGTGCCGTGATGCCAGCCGGTCGCTTCACACAGTTCGGCGACTGTGATGCCATGAGCACCGATGATCGACACCTGCTGCAGCACGAGCCGCTGCTTCGCGCCTGCCGTCTTGTTCTCGCGCAGTGCACGCTCTCGACTCGTGTCTGTTCCTGACCAGCCTGTCGTGCGTGTGTCGTCGCTCTCGCGATATGGCAGTGCGGCGCTCATAGTGCACCCACCCAGACGAGCACGAGCACGACGCCCATGATGGGGACGATGAGCGCTGCGTTGCCGTTGCGCACGTGGCGTCTCACGACTTCACGCTCTTGATCGTGTCGCTGCTGTGCGAGATGAGCATCTTGTCGATGCGGTGCTCTTGTGCTTCGAGTGTGTCTGCGATGTTGAGCAGCATGCTCTTCGGGACGAGCGAAGCGACTGACAGACTCGCTGCTTCGCGTAGTGCTTCGACGAGATTCTGCTCTTCGTCCATGTCGTTCGCGTCGTTGTCGATCATGATGACACCGCCGCGTGGAGAGGTGCACGGTTGCCATCGTTCGCGCCCTCAGACAGAAGCCAGTACGTCTTGCCGCCGTCGTGCGAGAATGCCTCGGAGTTGCGCCTGTTCTGCCACATCTCGGAGTCGCTCATGTCGGATACGTTCATCCACTCGTCGGGATCATCGGACAGTGGCGCGAGGTTCTTGAACTGGAGCAGTTGGTTGATGACGGGGATCGCGACCGATGCCGACCCACCGCTGTGCCTCATGTCTGCGAAGGCTTGGATCACCTTGAGGTAGCCCTCGACCGTATCGGTTTCTTCGCCGATGCGGGCCAACTCGACCTGTGCGTGCTTGACTAGATTGCTCATGCTGCTGTCTCCTGTCGTGCGCGCTTGTCGTGTGGCACGTTCGGCGTTGCGCGCTGTGTGCTGCGCCCGTTGTGCATCTCCCAGATGAAGCGCTGACGCGCTGTGTTCGCGATTCGTGTCTCGTCTTCGAGTTGTCCGATCTTCGCGTTGTGTTTCATCGCCGCACGCATGAGCGTCTGCCCTTGCTCGTCGATGACGTATGCGACGCCGCTCTTCACGTGCACGGGTCGCGCGTGGCCTTGTGCTGCGAGTTCGAGCACGGTCGGCACATGCTGCAGTTCGCTCATGTCGTCTCTGCGATTCGCATGCGGTTCGTTGGCGGTTCGCTAACGCTCAGCAGTCGATGCGTGTGAGCGCTCATGATTTGTCTCTCACGCTCTCGATGTACTTCAGATAACGGTTGCGAGCGTCGTCGACCTTCTTCGAGTCCGAGACGTCGGTGCTGTCGTCGAACATCACGAGATGCGCATCTGACGCCCAGAACTGATCGGCGAAGCGCGGCGCTCTGATCTCGCTCGTCGCTACTGCCGCGATCTTCGTCGTGCCGTCGAAGTATGTGACAGCGGACAGCACGCCGCTCATCGCACGACTCCCATCGCGTCGCAATACGCCCAACTCATCGCGGCGACGATCTTGCGCTGCGTCGGCGTGAAGCGCTCTCCGTCGACGCGTGTCGTCACAACAGTGTTCGCAAACAGATTCCACTCTGTTCGCGTCTTGATCTTGAACGTCGTCAGCATGTACGCGTCGATGCCCTCGCGCAGTCGAGCGTTGATCGCGTCGACATTCTGGCGGCGGCTTGCGATGCTCATCGTGCGACCTTGCGATGCTCGATCATCGACTGCAGCATCTCCGACGAGATGCCCGCCTCACTGATCGCAGCCTCGAATGCGACGTCGTCACGGAAGCGTCGCAGGCGCAACAGTTCTTCGCTGTGTACGTTCTTCCAGACAGCGACTGTGACTGCTGCGATCGTGAACGCGAGTGCGAACGCGATGACGATCAGCAGCAGCCAGATCGCGAGTTGAATGTTGCTCATGGGAGTGATCTCTCTTTCGTGTGGGTTACTTCGACTTTGCGATGCGTCCGCGACCGGGTCGTTCTTCGACCCAGCGTGCGATCTGTCGCTCTGTCCATACGGGCGAGCGTCCGAACAGACGCTCGGGTGCCGGGAGGTCGCCACACTTGACGACGCTCTCTCGACGGTTGCGTGCGGCGCGCTGGTGGTATGTGCGCACGCTGTCGTAGCCGACGCCGACGCGCGCTGCGATGTCTTCGAGCATCAGGTAGGTTTGCTTCATGCGTACATCGTAGCAGTGACGGGGCGCCCGTTGAAGATGCCCCGCCGTGTCGCTGTCGCGACGACTACGCTCCCTTCGACATGAGGGCGAACGACTGCGTCTTCAGACGCTCGATCGGCTTCGAGATGATCGTGCGCTGCGTCTGATCTTCGTGTCGAGCGCGATCTCAGCCTTCACGACAGCGCTCGAACTGACAGACCCTCGTCGATGAAACGATCGAGCAGTTGCATCTGCTCGGGCTCGCTCTTGCAGTCGATGACGACGCCGAACGCTGTGGGTGCATCGTCGACATCAGCGTCGCCCTCGTCAGGCAGCGGCTCGTCGTCGAGCAGCGCACGCAGCGCCTCTTCGTCGTAACCCGTGCCAGTGAGATCGTCGAGCGACTTCAGCAGTGCGATCAGATCGTCCGTGTCGTACTCGGCGAGATCGGCAGTGCGATTCAGTGCGAGCAGTTCGCGCTTCGCTTGCGTGTTGTCGACGTCGCGCCAGATCACGTCGATCTCTGTCCAGCCCAGAGACTGTGCAGCCTTGAGCGTGTGATTCCCGCCGATGACGTGTCGCGTGCTTTTCTGCACGAGGATCGCACCGATCTGTCCGTTCGCGAACAGCGACTCTGCGATCACGTCGACGTTGCCGCGTCGTGCGTTCTGTGGGTGCGGCGTCAGTGTGTCGATCTTGACTCGCTGCACTAGCGGCTTCGGCATCTGCTCGCTCCCTTTCAAGTCTTGCGAGATCGCGGGACGGTCGAGATCACTCCCATGAATCGACCGCCCCGCTGTGCCCGCACAGCACACAGAGCATGACGCCCTGATGCGTACAGACTACCTCAGAACTGCGGCTCGCTGGGCGCTGGCGCGCCCGCCCACGGGTCCTGCTGTGACTGCTGCGCGGGTGCGTCGTTCTGCCACGAGGGAGCGGCCTGTGACGGCTGAGCAGCACGTGCGCCGCGCTCGACTCGTGCAACCTTCGCTGTCGCGTATCGCAGTGCAGGGCCGACTTCCTCGACTTGCAGTTCCATCACTGTGCGCTTTTCGCCGTTCGTCTCGAACGAACGCTGCACGAGTGCGCCCGTGACGATCACACGCATGCCCTTCGTCAGCGACTCTGCGACGTGCTCTGCGTAGTCGCGCCACAACGAGCAGCGCATGAAAAGAGTGTCGCCATCGACGAACTCGTTCGCCTGCTTGTCGAAGCGACGCGGCGTAGAAGCAACCACGAAGTTGGCGACAGCAGCCCCAGATTGTATGAATTTCAGGTCCGGGTCGCCGGTCAGATTCCCGACGACTGTGATCTGTGTTTCTCCTGACATGATTTCTACTCCTGATTCTGCTGGCTGACTGTCAGCCCAGCGTGCTCTTCGATCGTCGCCAGTTCAGCGTCGATCGTCGTCTCTTCGATGACCACGATGAGTGATCGTCGCGTGCGATCTTTGTGCTTCGGGATGCGACGCATGTCTGGCCCGATCACCATCGAATCACGATCGTCTGACAGCAGCCCTGACTGCACGAACCCGTCGACGATCGCTTTGCCTGTCTGCGCGTAGTTGTTCGAGTCGCGCACTCGACGATCGGGCCAGTACAGCGCGATCGTGATCTTCACGGGCGTCTGCATCGACCCGCGCTTCGCTTTGATGATCGCGCTCATGATGCGACCCCACTGCTTCCAGGCTTTGCGTGCGTCGTCGTCTTTCGACCAGTGTCCGCGACGATTCATCGTGAGCAGTTCGAGATGATCGAAGTCGCGCGACAGCACTTCGACGCGTGCGCTCACGACGTCACCGCCACGTTATAGATCACGACGCCGAGAACGAACACGAGCGCAGCGATCACTGCGAGATGCTGCCACCTGAACGTCGACTCGGTGCGCAGTGGTGGCAACGGTTCGAGGGGCATGCCAAGCAGCACGTAATCGTGCATCGTCTCGGCGTACTTGTCGGACTCGCCACGGACGTCGCTCATGAGCCGACCACCGACCCGTCTTCCCAAATGAACTCGCTGACGGGCAGGTGCTGACCGCATCTAACGCAGTACGTCGAACCGTAAAACTTCGGGTCTCGCGCGTAGGTCTCCGCGATGTCCTGGGCCATTCGAGTCTGGGTACCACAGCCCTCGATGCGAGACACCCACGGCTCGCGGGGAACAGGCGACCCATCGGCCATGTACCAGTGAACGTAGGCACGTCGAACGGGACGAACGAAGCCCCTTTTGCGCTCGTCCTCGGACAGCACGAGATAGGCGGCTGCTTGCTCAGCCGGCTCAGCGTCCACTCCGTGAGTGAGCCGAGAGTCCTGCGGGTTATCTGTGGTGCTCATGCTTTCTCCTTCGTCCAGTCGTGCTTTCCGGTCAGTCGGGCAAGGGCCAATATGCAGACGGTCGAGACCCCTTCGTCCGGGGTGTCGCCGCGTAGCGCTTGAGCGAGTCCCACAGTGAGAGACATTGACTCGATGGGTAGTAGTTCGGGGGTGGTCATGCTTCGGTCCCTTCACTGATCTCTCGACCGTCTAGCGAGTTGTGAATGATGACCCAGCCCATAGAACCGTCGTCGCGCTTGACCGGCTCCGATGTTGGACCGCACACGCACTCGTCACCCATGTCCTCGTGGTCCACCACGTCGCCCACTGGGAGCACGTGAACACTATCGGCGCTCATGCTTCGGGCCTTTCTGTGATGTGGGCGCTGCCGGGGCCGTGGTATGGCGCTGCGCCGTTGACCGCACGCTCCAGCATGATTTGCGCACGCTGACTCAAAGGCTGGAGAGAGGCAGGGACGGCGAGACTTATCGACCCGTTCGTCTTCCATTGCACGGCGACGACGCCGCTGGTCGCGTCGTACCCGAGAGCGTTGCCCACACGCCCGTCGTAGAGTCGGCACACTTGAGCACGCTCGACGCGGAAGGGCACCAACTCCCATGTGGTCGTCTTCCCTGTCGCGGTCTCGTGCATTGTGGCGAAGCATCCTGGACAGCAGATACCCTCACGCCCAGTCTGTGCCGCCCACGCCTCAGTTGCCGTCACCCAGTCTTCACGATCGACACACCACGACGGGTTGCGTGCCCCGCATAGGTGGCAGTAGTCCTCGGGGTGCATGTCGGGCCAGCCTGCGTCGCGTTGAGATTTGATCCACTCAGCCGTCACGACCTGCGCCGGGTACTTCCAGTGCTCGCCGGGCTCGTTGCAGTGTCCAAGCGTGTCGCTCATGCAACCGTGCTGGTGGGCTGGGGCAGGGCACTTGTAGTCGCCCGTGCATCCCGGTAGCGGTGAATCATCCTGTGCCGGGTACTTGGCGAGGATGGCGTCAGCGGCCTCGTCCAACGTCATCGCGACGTGCGGACTATCAAGGTCCATGCGCTGACTCTCGGCCATCTGCCTCAGCCGCTCAATGAGCCTTTCCCACTCGAACTGCGGCGTCACGACCTGCGCCGGGTCCTTGATAGGCATTCCACCTACAGCCCGTAGTTCATCCACCGAGACGCACTGCCCGTCCAAATCCTCGTAGGCGTCCATGTGGTCGCGCACGTCCTCAGCCCGAATGTGCGAGACGGCGGCGAGGGCGGCACGAGCATCGTCAAGCGCGTCCCGGCGACCCTCGGGACTCAAGTCTGCAAGCCCTCTCCGCACAGTGAGCACGTCGAGGCGTTCAGACTGAGCACGAACAATGGCATCAGCAGCCGCGGCCTCCACGACGTCATCGGGAATGGTCATCGTCTCGCCGCCTTGTGTGTCGCATTCATGAGCAGCGCACCCGTGAGCAGCACAGCGCCAGCGCCTGCACCCGTCCAGACGAGTGCGACGCCGACTGCTGCACCCGCAAGCGACAGCACGGCCCACGTGCGCGAGCGACGCTCTCGTGCGCTCATCGCTGGCGTCTGCTTGAAGGGGATGCTGGGAGTGATCATCGGTTCGTTCCTCTCGTTAGGTTGTATGCGTGAGACTAGCATCATTGCGCCCAGGGCGTGTCACTGACTCGCGCGAAACGACCCTCCCAGAGCAGCGTGAACTTGCCCGTATTGCCGTGCCTGTTCTTCGCGACGATCACGTCAAGATTGTCAGTCGGCAACCCAGCCTCTTCGTCGAACTCACGAGCGAGCAGCATCACGACGTCCGCATCTTGCTCGATCGACCCAGACTCGCGCAGATCGGCGAGCGACGGCGGGCGACGATTGTTCTCGCTCTCGCGATTCAGTTGAGCAAGCGCGATCACTGGCACGTTGAACTCGCGCGCCATGATCTTCAACGCACGCGAGAACTCGCTCACCGATTCCCAGCGCGGCTTGCGCGGGTCAGTCGCCCGAATCAGTTGCATGTAGTCGACGACGATCGCACGCAGTTCGCCTCGACGAGAGACGCTGCGCGCATACGATCTGATCTGCGCGAGCGTCGCACCGCTGCGATCGTCGACGTACAGCGACAACTCTCGCAGCCCCTGCTCGTGTCGAGCCAGACGCTCATAGTCGCTCGCGTTCATCGCGTGTCGCGTCATCGCTGTCATGTCGATCGAAGCACGCAACGCGAGCGCACGCCCGAGCAGTTCTTCGCGCTGCATTTCTAGCGACGAGAACGACACTGCGCCCCACTTCGATGCGTGCAGTGCGATCTGTAGACCCATGATCGTTTTGCCACTGCCGGGACGAGCGCCCACGACGTACACACAGCCGTTCTTCAGCCCGTTGATCATGTCGTTCATCGCTCGCCACGGCGTCGGCAGATAACTCGGCGGCTCGCTGAGCGATTCGATGACGTCGTCCATGTCTTCGCCGAGCATGCGAGCGGTCGCGAGTTCGCGCACTGCAGCATCGTCGATCTCTGCTCGTGCTGTCTCGACGAGTGCGAGCACGTCAGTCTCTTCGCTCTGCTCAAGATTGACGAGACGCGTGCCTGCGACGATGAGCCGTCGCTTCGTCGATTCGCGGTGCACGATCTTCGCGTACCACGTCGCAGACGACGCAGCCGGGACGTCGGAGATCAGATCGTGTAGCGCGATCAGCCCGCCGATCTGTTCGAGTTTGCCGCTCTTCGCGAGCGCGTCGGCGACAGAGATCACGTCGCTGGGTGCGCCGTTGTTGTCGAGCGCGGTGATCGCGTCGAAGATCATCTCGTTGCGCATGTCGGCGAAGTCTGTGCCGCTCACGATCTCAGTGACATCAGAGATCATCGCACGCGACAGCATCATGCCGCCGAGCGTTGCCTTCTCTGCTTGCTCGTTCTTCGTCGACATCAGTTCTCGCCTCTCAGTTGCGCAACCCAGTCGGGGTCGCTCTTGTTCTGCTCCCATTCTTCGAGCGTCACATTCTTACTCGCCAGCCACTCGACCTGTCGCTGCTGTGATTCGTTGCTCGTCTTGCTCTTGCCGTTCGGCTGCCAGCCGCGCTCTTCAGCGAAGCGCTGTGCGTTGTTCAGCCATGACATGAACGCACGTCGCCAGTCGATCTTCACTGCGTTTTTCCCTGATGCTGCGAGCCAGTAGTTGACGAACTGCTCACGCTCTCGATCGACGCCTGCTGCGGGTGCGTGCTCTTGGGCATATGCGCGCAGCGCGTCATCGACAGCGAACGATTCTTTGATGCGGGAGCCGCGCTTGGGTGTGGGTGGCACGTTAGTGCCGCTCTCTCTAGTCTCGTAGTCTCGTTCTTTTATAGGGGGTTCGGCTACGCGCCCCCCCGAGGGTTCGGCTACGCGCCCCCCCGAGGGTTCGGCTACGCGCCCCCCCGAGGGTTCGGCTACGCGCACCCCCCCCACCGTGGAGGTGAAGGGCTCCCCCTTGGCGATGTAGACGCTTGGCAATTGTTGGCCGGTACTGGTTCGCACCTCCTGAACTTCCAGCCAACCAGCGGCCTGTGCCCCACGGATGGCCTGGCGGGTTGCCGTCTCACGGAGGCCAAGCCAGAACCCCAGACGCTCCACCGTGATGTCCTCGTATCCGGCCACCTCGTCCACCATGGCCACCACCAACTTGGCGGCCGGGGAGATAGTGCCATCTCTCAGGAGGGCCTTGGGGGTCCGCCCATAGGCGGCCATTGTGCTCCGTGCGTTACTCACTATGTTGTCCTTGTCTGCCCCGGCCTGTAGCATGGGGCTGTTGTTTGTCGCTTGTCCAGCCCCGCCGGGTTATCTGTCCGGCGGGGCTTTCACATTACTCCCCCGAGGGGGCCTGTGATCTGTTGACTTCGGCAGGTCCACCGCTCATCGGTTGCCCACCTCAACGAGTAGGGCGATGGCTTGGTCATCGGGGAGTGTTCGCATGGTTCCATTTCTATCTAGGAGCACCCACGCTCGTCGGTGCGTGAGGTATGCCGGAACGCTCGCCGCGTCCTGACCTGATCTTACGATGAGGCCGACCGCCCTGGCGAGTCGAGGCTCACTGTGGACAAACCCGTGACAGCCGGTGCACAGCAGGACGAGATTCGCCGCAGTGTGGTCGCCGTGTCGTCGCAGTTGTCGATGATGACGCGCGCCGTACGTGCTGTGCAGCGAGATGCCACAGTGCACGCACGACTCGTCATCACGAGCATCAACGAGCGCACAGACGATTCGAGTCGGCTGACTCACGAAGCGCCCGCTGCGCCGTACATTGCTCCCAGCCCCCGGTTGATCGACTGATACGAAGACAGTTCGAGTTCGAGTGCACGCCCCTGATTGTCCGCATACTTCCATGCGACCTCTGCGACGTCACGAGTCTCGCGCTCAACTTGCGTCGCGATCTCTGCCGCGTAGCGTTTCGAGTGAGCAGGGCCTGCGAACTTCATGAACGCACGAGCGAACGCACGATCGAACTCACGCTCTGCAGCCCTGAAGTCGCGCAGCGCATCTGATCGAGTACGCACGCCGAGCGCGACTTCGTTCGAGATCGCTCTGATCGCGCGCTCGACGTCGACGGGATTCAGTGGCGTGTCGACGTCGAGCGCGTGCCGATCACTCATCAGACGGCTCCTGCTTCGGCTTGCGCTTCGGCTTCGGCTTGTCTGACTCGTTCGCTGGCTCGATCTCGCTGTCATGCTTCACGCGGCATCGCGGGCATGCGTCGCCGGGCTCTTCAGCCAGACGCTCGTCGCTCGTGCTGACTGCTGTCAGACAGATCGAGACGCGATAACCGTCACGAAAAAGGTGTGCGATCTGATTCGTTGGGCGCGCCCATTGTGGGTTGTTCATCTTGTTCACCTCCCGTCGTCGTCGGCGACGACCTCTGCGTCGACGACCTCTGCGTCGATGATCTCACCATCGACCGGCTGATCGGCGACAGGCTCGCTCTTCGCGCTCTTCGCTTCGATGTCGAGCAGTTCGACGCCACGCTTCGTGATCGCGTCAGCGAGCGAGACGTTCTCGCCCTCGATGATGACGACGCTATTCAGCGCACCCGCTTCGCGAGCCTTGCCGTACAGAGCGCGTGCTGTCTTGCTCGACTCGACTGCAGCGATCTCGACGAGCCAGTCGACGCCGTCAGCGCTCGCCTGCGCCGTTGGAATGGGTTCGCTGCTGTGCTCACTGCTAGAAGCACCCTCTGATGCGGCAGGCGAGCGCACAGCGCTGCTCTGCGGGTGCTCTGACCCGTCACCCTCGACAGTGACGACGCCGAGATCGTCGACAGACGCTCCCAGTTCTTCGGGCGTATAAACGGCACCCATCATCACGTCAGTCGCGCCTTCCATGCAGACCTCAGAGATCGCGCGTGCCTTGCACAGCGCCTCTGTGTAGTTCTGCCACGGCAACGGACGCCCGCTGCGACTCTCAGACTTGACCTTCCAGACGCCCGGCTCGATCTCGCTGTATGTGCACAGACCCGCACGCTGCGCACGCTGCGGCGTCCAGACGGCCTCGAACGGGTGATCTTCGTCGTCGCTGCGCACGAGCGTCGCGATCGCCTTGAAGTCACCCGACTCGACGACACCCTCAGTGCGAACACGAAGCACGTGATTCGCTCGACGCACGAGCGCGCTCATCAACGCGGGCGGCACGCTGATCTTGCCGTCGATGATGTTGATCATGTTCACGCCCACGATCGGGTGCAGCCCGAGCATCGTCGCGTGTTCCATGACCATCATGACCTTGCCAGCGTTCGCGTTGTTCCCGTCGCGCAGACCGGGCGGCACGAGTTCACCCGCACCCGCGATCGCTTGCGCATAGCGGTAACGCTCTTCAAGCGTCGCATTCTGATACTGCACCATCTCGTTGTTGCTCATCTCGTTCTCCTGTTTGGGTTAGTTACTTGGTCTTTTTGGCGGTGATCGTGAGACGCGGCGACTGCTTCATCTCAGTCGTCACAGTAAAGCGCGAGCGTGCGACACGCAGCCGCTCGACAGCCTTCGCGTGTGCGTCGTCTGTCTTCGTCTTCGCAGCAGCGGCGCGCTCTTGACGCTGCTGCGCACTCTGCACAGCGTCGTCAGCCTTCTCGATCTTCGTCTGCTGTGCAGTCGTCGCCTTCGCGAGCAGTGCTGCGTCGACATGCGACTCGATCGTCAGCGGGCGCGCCCACGTGACCTTCGCCTCGTCGTTGTCGCTCTGATAGTCGTCGACGTCTTCGAGCAGCGTCTTCAGCGCGTTCGAGTGCTTCGTCTTGTACGCGGCACCGATCTTCTCGTCGGCGAGTCCCTTCAGATACTCGTGCACATGATCAGCGATCTCGGGTTGCATCTCGCCAGACGGTGCGAGATCGCTCGCCTTCGTGCTCTCGATGCGCTTCAACAGCGACTCTGCAGCGCGCACGAGTTCGACGATGCGTGCTTCGTCCCGATCGACCCACACTGCGCGAGGCACAGACGGCTGCGGTTCGGGCCAGTTGTCGTCGTGCTGCTCCCACACGAACAGGCACCGATCAGTGCCCATCACGTGCATCTGCCATTGCATCTGATCGAAGTATCCCGAGCGCCAGAAATACGGCACGCCCCTGTTGCGATCGAACGCGTCGAGCATCTGATGCGCGATCTCGGGTCGCAGCGTCGAGATGCCACTCTCCGGCAGATCAGTGAACGGGTTCAGATCGTGCTTCGACGTCTTGATCTCTGAGATGTAGCCCGCACCGATGAACTCGTCGTACGTGAAGCCGTCAGGCGTCGCGAGATGACGCGGCTCTTCGCTGTGCGCGTAGCAGATCAGATTCGGCGCGATGTCGAACTTCGTCTGTACCCATTCAGCGATGACGGGTTCGCGAGCGTTCCCCCAGTCGATGTACTTGTTGCCGCTCAGATCAGGGAAGTCGCCCGTGATCTTCTCGACGACGATCGCACGCAGATCAGACTCGCGCCCGCTGATCGCTTTCGCTGCTTGCGTCGCTGTGACGCCGTGGCGTCGCTGTTCGAGCCACGCGTCGCGCTGCTCGCTCGATACGCCCGCGATGGGCGTCGAGCGCTTGATTGTCTTCGTTGCCATGCTGTTCTCCTTAGTAGTTGGCTGACTGTGTTCAGCGTGCCCTTGCCCGAGTCGAACGAGCACTGCTGACGTTAGTCTCATGCGAACATCATTGCAAGCCGTAAGCGTGTCGCACTGCGAAACGCATCTGCCCCCGCAGCGCGAACGCAGTACGGGGGCAGATAGTGAGTGGATCGACTACTTCGTGGGGCGATACCCCACACCGAACGACGACGCGACGCCGCCGAATCCTGAGCCGATGAGTCCCGCGATGATCGAGACAGCCGGGGCCGCGTCAAGCGCAGCAGCAGCGCCAGCGACGACGAACGCCGCAAACGACAACAGCACGCCGATCACATAGATGATCGTTCTGAACTTCGGCGAGAACTTCGGCGTGAACGCCTGAGTCTGACCAGTCATGTGTTCCTCCTAGAACTTTCCAGTATCGCGCAGACGAGTCTGCATTGCCTCGACAGTCCGCGAAGGGTTGTCGAGATGAGTGTCGGGCGCTTCACCCAGGAATCGCAGTTCGAGCCCGCGAACAAACACCGGGCCGATGAGCCCGTCCTTCTTGCCGGGGTACTGACCGTCCGCAGCCATGATGATCTGAGCGGCGTGGATTGCCGGTGAACCGGTCGCGGTGGCGTCCCACATGAAGCCGGACGTGAGCCCCGGGTTGGCATCGCGCCAGCCGAGCCACTGATGCCACACTTCGCCATCCGCAGGCGTCCCCACAGCGACCTGAAGCACGGTCGTGGTGTCGCGGCCCCAGCGCCCATCGACGTCGAGAATGAACGGCGTCGGCTTCGACTTGGGTCGAGTCGACGAGAGCGTTGCAGCACTGTCGAGAATCATCCCCAGAAAGTCGGACCAGTCGATCCCGTCCTTGTTTCCACGAATCTGGTCCGGGCAATCCTTCCCGTATGACGACCAGTGATTGTGCTGGAACACACGCGTGATCGGAATGTTGTGCTCAAGCATCTTCTGGCGCGCAACGTCCGCACCGTTCTCGATGGTCTGCACATAGTCGCCGTCAGAGTTGATACACAACTCCATGCCGAGAGACTGAGTGTTGCCCTTGCCAACACCGTCACCGGCGTGCCAGCACTGCCGCGAGTCGAGGTACGACCGCCATGCGCTGTGATCGTCAACCGAAAGATGCCAGGACGCCTCACGGACGTTGCCGAAATACTGCAGGTCCGCGTGACCCTTGGCGTCCGCACCGGGCTTCACGTTGCCGGTCTGGTGGACGGTCAGATAGTTGCACGGGTTCGTGCCGTCGAACGTGTGATGCGTCTGGTCTCGGACCAGTCTGTCTTGAATCTCAATGCTCACGAGGCCTCCTTGATGAGATCGTTCTCCGATTGTGCCACGACTAGCGATCATCGTCACGAAGCAGCCGCCACGAGTCGCGTGCAACACGCACCCAGACACGCAACTCGTTGATCGAGTCTTGAATGAGCGGCATGACAACGACGACCAGCACAACAGCCGCAAGCACCCGCACAGCCGTACCCCCCCAGAACGGCAACGAGTGCCCGTGCAGGGCAAACAGCACCGGAAGATTCGTCAACCCAAGCGACAGCAACAGCCCGAACAGTGCCCAACGCGCCTTGTCCTCAGCGTGCCGCCTCACACGCGGCAAATACAGCAGCGCCGACGAAACACTCACAATGAGCAGCACCCAGACAGAGACGCGTGCGATCAGATCACCCATGTTTGACGTTCCTCTCGATCATCATTCGCATCCTCTCCGTGAAGTTGTTGCGATCACGTGCAGCACGCAACGACGAAGTGCTGCTCAACACGCGCACGTCGTCGCCTCGCGCACGATCAGCACGCTCACGTGTGTCTGTCGCCCGAGCATCACGATCGTGCTGCAGACGCTCACGCTCACGCTCAACGGATGCACGCATCTCGCTCGCTTCGGCTCGATACCTCATCGCCTGCACAGGCCGACGCGGATGCTTAGCCCACAATTTCATCATGTTTCTCCCCGATCGAAGACCTGCTGTGTGGCATCAGACCACTGCTGCAGCGCAGGCCCTACCTCTTCAAGCATGATCGTCAGTTGATGTTCACGCTGTTCAAGAATCGTGTCGAGACGACGTTCACGATGCCGCAGTTCTTCGATCTGCTCATTCTTGAACGCGACGACTTCGAGATGCGCATCGTCTTTCGCTTCGTGCCCGACGATGAGAGCACGTTGCTCTTGATCTGCGACCTTGCGCGAGATGATCAGACCGCGTGCGAACAGCAGCACGAAGATCACGAGCACACCCGAGACTGTGAGCGCACTGATGTCGACGTTCGGCCAGATGATGTTCATCAGAGCCTCCATGCGCCAGTGCGTCGCACATACGGTTGTGCAGTCTTCAGCGTTGCACCGTCCCAGACGTACACAGTTGACTGCTTCAACGTTGCGCCGTCGCGCACGTATGCACCCGGCAGCGTGTCGAAGTACACGGTCGAAGTCCAGCCCATGGTGCCGCTGCTGTTCGTCGACAGCCAGCGCATGTAGTAGCGCGTCGCAGGGGTGAGGCCCGACAGCGGACGGCTGAGCGACGAGCCGTACCTCCAATACACAGTGTTCGTGAAGCCAGCATCTGTCGCGACTTGCAAGAGATACGACGACGCACCGCCAGCAGGCGCAGACGCGAGGGGAGTCGCACTCGTCGGCGTGATATGCGAAGCATAGATGTTCGTACACTTTGACGGCTTCGTAAGCAGTGTTCTCGCAGCCGAAAAACCTCCCGCCCCCGCGCTGTTCTTCGCACGATCACGCAGATACCGCGTCGTATTGCCGATGAGTCCCGCCAGCGTCTTCGAGTTCGCGTTGAGCACACTGTACTGAGTCGCGCCCCAGAAGTTCGTCGCATTATCAATCTGCAGATCGAAGTCGCTGCTGTTGTCGCCGTTCCAGTTGTCAGGGTCAGCCCACGACGCGACGACACTCGTGTCGGTCAGACTCGACAGCGACGGCGTCTTGCCAGCGCTCGGCACAGCCGCGAGCGTCGTCGCATACGCTGACGCGTAGCCGCCCCAGCCTGCACTGTTGATTGCCCAGACGTGTGTCTGATACGCGCTGCCGGGACTCAGCCTCGCGAAGTCTTTGAGATTCGTGCCGTACGGCACCGCATAGTCGCCATACGACGCAAAGTTGTTGTTCGACAGTCGCACAACGTACGAGCCAGTCTCGCCGCCCCAATCAGTCGGCGTCGGCCACGACACTCTGAAACCGTCGCTCGTGACAGCCGAGATCGAAGCACTCGCCGGGCCGTTCGGCTTCGCGACCAGCGTCGAAGTCGACTTCGAGACGTAGCCGCTCGTCCCAGCACTGTTGACCGCATAGACACGCACCTGAAACGCGTCGCCGGGAGGCAGCCCCCCGAAGTCTTTGTACGTCGTGCCAGCCGCGACGGTGAAGTCTGTGTACGTCGCGAAGTTGTCATCTGACAATCGCACGCGATACCAGCCGACATCGCCGTTCCAGTCAGCAGACGGCGACCACGAAGCACGAAACGACGACGTCGTACGATTACTGATCGACACTGCACCCGGCGTCGACGGTGCTCTCACAGGTCGCGCTGCAATCGGAATCGTCGCGACAACAGTCGAGCGAGCACCGCCACCAGAACTGTCGGCAAGCCCCTCAACCCAGAACGTCTGCGAGACGTCGAACCCTGCATACGTGCGCGTGAAGTCTTTCGTGAGCGAGTTGTACGACATCGTATCTGCCGCGCTCGACGAGTATGCGCGCGCCCCGTACGCTTCAGTATGAAGACTGCCATACGTGCTCGCGTTGTTGACGCTGTCGTACAGTGCGCCGCTGTGATACGAGTAAATGTGAAACGACACGCGTGCGACTGTGTCGCTGAGATACTCGACAGCATCGGAACCAATTCGGGCATCATAAAATGCGCCCGACCCATAAGAGACTTCGTTGCCAATCGCGATAGTCATGTGCGCCCCTTACGAGTGCAGCAGAAACACGTCGCCGTCATTGCCCGAACTGGGCAACACCGTGCCGTGATCGACACGCATACCGTTCAACGTGTTCGCGTCGATCGGCGTCGACGGCGGGAACGTGTCCGGCTTGCCCGTGATGCCCGCCCAAGCGACACTCGTGTTCAGATCGACCCACGTCGCACCATCCCACAACGACAACACCTTCGTCGAACGATTCAACCCGATCGCAGGCGCGTTCAGCGGTGCAACCCTGCTCGCATCGTCTGCATACGTCACAACACGTTGACCGACGTCACTGTCGAGTGCTTGAAGCATGCCACCCGTGATCGCTGCAGTACCCGCTGCGACCGTGATCTTCTCGATCGGATGCTCCCAAACCGTATCTGTCTGAGTCAACGCGGGAAGCGTGCCGCCGCTCGTGTTCGCCGTGCCGTTCTTGACGACTGCGAGCAGTGTGTTCGCAGTGAAGTCGAGACGCAACACAACAAGATCGAGTCGCGTGTTCCCCGTTGCGGGTGCGCTGCTGATCGTCAACGGCTTCGACGCGTCGTTCTCGTAGAACACGCCACGCACCATTGCAGTGCCAGTCGCGACGAGTGTCTGCATGCCAGAGCCTGCTGTGACTGTCAGCCCTTCGACGATGCCGTTGCCGACGATCGCGCGTGCCCACTTTGCGAACTGTGACTCGCTGACGTCTGTGTTCTCGAACGGGAGACTGGTCTCAGCCATGCTCACGCCTCTCTGCTTGTTCGTGTGAGCGCGTGCCCGACGTCGCTCTTGTCATTGTGCCACGCTCAGCGCCGTGTCTGGCTACTTCCCGCCAGTGTCGGGGCTTTCGGTTTGCCCTGACGCGAGCCGCGCAACTGCGATGACGTTCTGCTCGACCTCGACCAACTCAGCCGCGACCAACTTCATGTAGACGGCCGGGTTGGCGTTGATCGTAGCGTCAGAGACGAGCGTCCCTGCGGCGAACTCTTGCACCTGGGTGAGGCCAGTGAGCATCGTGTCGATAGCGGTGATGAGGTCTTGGTTCAGAGTTGCAGTGTTTGTGGCGTTTACCCCAACCAGTGCAAAGGCAACGTAGCGCTGCTCTAAGTCGGTGAAGGGCCTAGTCGACGTAACGGTGGCCCCGTCTGCTTCATAGGTGACGACACCCTGGTCCGAGTCCCAGACAACGCGGTCTACCCCGTCGATGATGATGGTGTTGACGATCACGATATGTCCTTTCGTGTGGTGGGATTCGTGCGGATTAGGCGGTGGTGCTAGGTGGTGGTAACGGTTCGCCAAGCTCCCCAGGTGGTGCCACTGTGGTATGAACGAATTAGCATGACGGGCGTGGCCGCGACGGTCGTGAACTGTTGGGATATCCAGTTCGGCGAATACTGATTGACGATCAGGGTGCCGACGTAGTACCCGGACAGTGAACCCACCCAGTTGTGACTGCTGTAGAAGCCAGTCTCAAGGAGGTTGTCTGGGTCAATCCCTTGTCCCAAGAAGTTGCTGGCCGCGAGGCGACCTGGGAGCACTGTAGCGCTGTCCACATATGCCCTGTCTGCCTGCTGACGCCAAGTGGTCCATGTGGTGGAACCCAACTTCCAGCGCACCCACACCTGGTCAGAACCAGTAAGCCCGTAGGCAGTCTGAACAACGTGGTTGCTGTCGTGCCTGATGACAAACATGTGGACATACGTCAAACCCGGCGGAGTGTTGGTGAGGCTCAGTCCCCAATACCAGCCACCATCTAAAACGTTGTTCCAGTCCCCAGTGACTTGTAGAGCGGTGGCTCGGAGCCTGGTTGGTAGATTTCTCTCTTGCACTATTCCAGTCAGGTCACTCCCGGCGTCCCACGTCTTGCCGTCTGTGTACCCCTTGGTGGCGGCGTCAGCAGCCACAGCCGGATCAGCAAACTGTGCACGCCCTGCGGTGTCACGCGTGACGATCTTCCCCGGCGTCGGCTCGCTCACACCCGACACGCCCTCAGTCGTGCGCTCGATCGTGCTGATGCGCTGCTCATTCTGATCGACACGCTGCTCGACAGTCGCCGACTCGTTCATCTTCGCAACGTCACCGATCGCAGCACCCACAAGAACGCCGTCCGCGTTCATGACGATCGCCGCACTCGTCACATCGACCGCATACTCGACGCCGTCGATGACAACTGCGACGATGTCACCCTCGACCCAATCAACGCCATACAGCATCGTCTGCGAGTCGCTCGCGTTCGCTTTCACCGCATACGCTGTCGCACCGTTCTCGATCAGAAACTCGTCGCCCTGCTGCTGCAGTTCAGTCAGCAGACTCTTGTCACGTGCGTCGAGGAAGCGTTCGATGACACGCCCCCACTGTGCCTCTGCTGCAAGCGATTCTGTCGACGTGCGCTCGATGATCAGACGATCTGTGCCTTCGCCCTGACCGGCAAGAATTGCGCGCGTCGTGCTCGCGGGTCGTTGCTCGATCTCTTCAGATGCGAGTGTGCCGTTCTCGATGTCGAGTCGCACGAGTGCTGTGCGATCGTGTGCGTCATCAACCTCGAACACGATCGAGTCGCCTATCTGAACGAAGCGGAAACGCAGCGACGAATACGTCGCGATCTCACGCAACAGATCGAGCAGATTCTGAAAACGTGGCGACTTCGTCATGAACGGGCCACGCCCAAGATCAGTCGCAAGTGTCACTGCTGCACGCATGCCACCACGACGAGATACGAGCGCACCCGACCCAATGTTGACGTCAACGTACGCACGCATCAACGTCTCGCCGACTGCTGTGCGTGTGTCGTTCGCAGACGTCTGTGCGCCGACTTCGTTCGCAGGGTCGCCGAACGCGACAGCGTCTGCAGCGATGATCGTGTCGCCGACGCCGTCGAACGTGAGCAGCCTGTCGACGTTGTCGCGATTGCGTACACTCTTCGGCAAGGTAGTCGGCCCGCTCATCAGCACGCGATACTGCGGCACTGGTGGCACTCGTGGCGTGTCGATCACAATCTGCGTCATGCTCGACGTTGATGCGTCTGGGAGGTCGTCCCAGTCGTAGGCGTAGCCGGGTGCCAGGGGTGAGTCGTCTGGGGTGTCCCCGTCGAAGTACCCGCCCGAGTAGTCGCCCTCGACCAGTAGAATGTCGTCCCACCAGCCGGGGCCGAGCGTGACGGTTGTGGTGCCGTAGACGGTCAGCGCCTCGTCGGTCGTGGCTGATGTTGCGGTGTCGCCTGTGACCGTGACCGTCTGGCCTGAGTTGCGGGCGGTCGCGAGGACAGTGGACGCCGACGCCAGGGTGATGGTTGCGGTGCCGCCTGTGGGCACGTAGAGCGAGTGCGAGCCCAACGCGGCCCAGTGTGTGGACTGGTATCCGAGCGTGGTGGTGATGCCCGCTACTTTGTCGCCCGACAGGATCGCTGGCGACTCATTCGGGGTGCCTGTTGCAGAAGGCGTGAGGTCGGGATCGGGCGAGTGGTTGTAGTCGAAGTAGGTGTTGGCGGTGGGGGAGGCTTCGACCATTGCGCCGTAGGCCAGCCACGTCTTCGATGCTGAGACGGTGCTGCCTGTGACCAGTTGGAGGTCTCCGGAGAATGCAGTAACTCCCGAAGCGACCACCAGCGTTCCGACAACATGGTTCCAACCGGGAACCAGTGAAAACGTCGTAGATCGTGGGTAATTAGAACCGTCCGTCCGCGTCCAAAAGAACTCAAAGAAGCACCCCGTAGCCGCCTCCGGGGCGAAGACATACATGCTCAATGCCGCAGTTTGCCCAACAGGAATGTCCGCAATGGAGGCAGTGTGCTCGGTCCTAATCCTCAACGGGCCTGTCGCCGTTGTTGCAATGGAGAACGCAGAGCCACCGTCCTGCGCTGCGGTTGGGTCATAAGACGTGGTGTTCCCGCTGGGGGTCGCGGAACTCCACAGAGTACCGATACCCGTCGCGTGCGGGTCGGTGCAGAAGTTCCGGCGCACTTCCACCGTGCCGTCAGCAGTCTCAAACGACGGGTTCGTGAACAGGTTGACGAACGACGGCGACGCCGCTGGCGCATACGTCTCAGGCACAGCAGGCGTGTCTTCGACGCGCTGTGTCACAACGATGCCGCTGCCCGGCGCTTCAAGTTTCGGCACCATCGGATGCTCCCCCGGCAGTGTCAGCGACCACGAGCCGACATCGTTCGCACGTGGCACGATCTTCATCTGACGATACTCAGGCGTAATCGAGCCAACACGCTGCAGTGCAGCGTCACGCACTTCGACGATCAGTTCTTCAACACGCATTAGAACAGCACCCACTTACGGGGACGCCAGTACACAGCGACAGACGACTCGCTGCCGACGGCGTCGAGTAGTTCGACAGTCGCGACGCTGTCGCCCTTCGGAATCGTCCAGAATCTTGGCGCGGGTTGCAGCCCGCTGTACTCGTTGCCGCTTGTCTCGTTGACGATCGTGCCGAGCGCAGTGTCGATCGTGATCGAGTCGCCCAACAACTTCGTGCCGACGTACTGCAGAATCTTCCCGTCAGGCGACGTCAGCGTGAAGCCCGTGAACGGCCCCTCGATCAGCCACATCGGATATGCGTCGACGTCGCCCGTGTTCGTGAAGTTCACAGTGCCGAGAGCAGTCGTCGACGACACTTCGAGCCCGCTCAGAGCGCCGACGCCGCCGAGCAGCCCGCGCCCAAGACCCGCTGGCGTGATGATCTTCGACTCCTGATCAGCACGCTGCCAGTACGGGTCCCCCGCCTCGAACGTGATCGTCGTGAGCAGCACAGTGCTGCCGTCTGTGTCTTCATCCCACGACGGGTCGCCGCCACCACTGCGCCTGACGATCGTGTACCAGTCGACACCGTCGAGCGTGATCGTCAGACGCACATCGTCAACAGTCGGTGCGATGATCTGCGCGAGCAACGAAAAACGCTCCCAGACGCTCTGACGATCTGCCCCTGTGATCTTCACAGGCAAGTCGATCGTTCGTGTCAGCACACGTGCACCACGCGCTTGTGCGCCGTCCCCGGCACCCTCGAACCACTGCAAGTTGACGGGTGGCAACCCTGTGCCGCGCATCTGTGCTCGCGCTCGCACACCAGACTCTGCACCAAAGTTCAGTGTGCCAGCGCTCGATGAGATCGTGACTGCGCGAGCCATTAGCGGCCCCCTCCTGCTCGTGGTGACGACAGCGCAGCGAAGAGGTCCTCTTCAGCGCTGAGCGATCGGTTCTCTGCTGCGTGATACGCGAACGAGCGCTGCGAGTTGTCAGCCGTCGTCGGGAGCGCGCCGCTGCTGCCGCTGAAGTTCACTGCCGCGTTGAACTCTGCCGGGTTCACAAGATCGCTCATGCTCTTGTTCAGTGTCGACTTCATGCCGTCGATGCCTTCGAGATAGCCCGCGACAGTGTTCGAGCCGTACTCGGCAAACACCTTCGACGGCGAGTTGATGCCGAGCGCACTCTCGAACGGACCCCTGATCCAGCCGGGCACCAGATCGAGGAAGAACGTGCCGATTTTGCCTGCGATCGACGAGACGCCGTCGATCATGCCCTGCACGAGATCGCGTCCCGTGTCGTACAGCCACGAGCCAACGTCGCTGAAGAATCCCATGATCGTATCGGGGATTCCCTCGAAGAAATCGAGCATGCCTTCCCACGTATCAGAGACGCTCGTGCTGACGTTCTCCCAGATGTCCGTGAAGAACGTCGAGATGCCGTCCCAGAGCCCCCGCCAGAACGTCTCGAACCCGTTGAACAGATCGCGCGCCCACGAGATGAGCGTGTCCCAGACAGCCTTGAACGTGTCCGAGATCGCTCCCCAGATGTTGTTCCACCACGTCTGCAACGTGTTCACGACGCCCATGATGAACGACACGTACCCGTTGAACAGAGTCTTGAACCAGTCGACGACGCCTTGCCAGAGATTCTTGAAGAACGTGCTGATGCTGTTCAGCGTGTTCGAGAACGTCTCAGAGATGCCGTCCCACAGATCAGTGAAGAACTCGCCGAGGCTGTTCAGCGTCGTTGTGAACCAGTCGACTATGCCGTTCCAGAGGTTCTTGAAGAACTCGCTGATGCTGTTCCAGATGCCCGCCCACCACTCAGCGAGACCGCTGAGCATGTCTTTCAGCCACGAAACAGTCGCATCCCAGACATCTTTCAGCCACACGACAACAGCATCCCAGTTCGCGATCAGCAGCACGATCGCAGCGATGAGCGCAACGATGCCGATAACAATCCACGTGATCGGATTAGCCAGCAGTGCAGTGTTCATCGCCCACGTCGCAATCGAGACACCCATGAACGCGAGCGCGAGGAACCCGAGCACGCCGATCATGATCTGCAGCACAGCAGGATTCTCTGAGAGATACGTGAACATCGTCGTCAGAATCGGGAGCAGATTCTCGCCGATCGCTTTGAAGATCATGTCGATCTGCCGCTGGAACTGCTGCATGCTCTTCGCGCTCGTGCCGCCCATCGTCTCCATCATGCCCTTAGTCGCGCCCGCACTGTCGTCCATGCCGCCTTCGAGCCCGCTCAACGAGTCAAGGAACGCGGGAATCTTCGCGACACCCAAGTCTTCGAGCGGTGTGCCGAACAGTGCGATCGCAGTGTTCGCCTTCTCAGTCGGGTCTTCGATGCCCTGCAAGCCCGCGACGATCTGATCAGTCGCTTCACGTGCGTCAGCACCGCCGAGAGCCATCTTCGCTGCCATGTCTTCGGCGCCCAGCCCGATCGTGTCGTACGCTTCGACGCTGCCTGCGCTCATGTCGATCGCGCGTTTCGAGAGTTCTGCCATCGCGTCGCCGGTCTTGTCGATGCCGTACGAGCCACCCTCAGCAGCAGCGACGAGCATGCTGAACGCTTCCTCGCCCGTGTAACCCATGCTTGCAAGGTGCGGGCCGTACTCTGTGATCGCGTCAGTCAGATCACCACGCAACGCTTCAGGGACCTTCTGCATCGCGCTCGTCATCAAGTCGATCGCCTGCTCGCTGCTGTCGGCCAGCCCACTATTCATGAGTTGGCTAACACCGTTGATCGCTTCGCTCGCATCAACATCGAACGCACTCGAATACGCCAGCACCTTCGCAGTCATGCCCTCGACAGTGCTGTCGCTCGCTGTGCCCATGCCTTCAATCTGAGACACCAACCCGCCGACGACGCCCTGAACTTGCTCGACGCTCTCGCCATAGTTGTCCACATACGCTTGCCCAGCGATCTTGCCGACACGTGCAGACTCAGTCTCACTCAACCCCATCTGCGCTGCAATGTTCGCGTTCGTCTGCTCGAAGTCCATCGAGTCGTTGACGCCGCCGATGATCGCAGCCATGAGCGCGCCACCGATGACAGCGCCAGCGATGCCGAACGCGGCAGCCTTGCCCTTCATCTTCTCGGGCATCTTGTCGACAGTCGAGTCGAAGCCCGTGTCATCGAGTTTCAGATACGCGGTAAGTTCACCAAGATCGAGAGCCACGTGCTCGCCTTCCCACTAGCCGCTCTGACGCTCGCGCGCCTTTTTCTGCTCGTCTGTGGGGTTCAGTACCCGCTGCACCCTGCACTCTGTCGATAGTAACCCAAACAGCCTGACAGTCATCCAGCGCCACGTGCGAGATCGCAACAGTGCGTCATCGCCGACGTCGATGCTGAAGACCTCTTGCAGATCGAGTTCGACCCAGTGCCAGTGCTGCAGAATGTCGCCAACACTCAGTCCTTGCGCTTCGTCTTGCTCGAAGCGCCCGAGTCCGAAGTCGTTGACTTCGCCTTTGTCGAACTCGACCGTCGTGCCGCCCTGTTCTTCGGCGGCATCAGACCTTTTCCCTTGAACAGCCCACGCTTCACCGCATCGTCAGCAGCCTCACGCGAGACACCAAAGAACACGAACGCATAAAGTCCGAGACGCTTGACGTGCTCCCAACGACAGCCGTCGTCGATCATCTCTGCGACGACAGCGGGACTCAGCACTTGCTCGATGAACTCGCGCTCGTCTTCGTCTTCGATGCGCAGCCGCTTGATGTCGAGTTCAGCGATCTCGATGCCGCGTGCCTGCTTCATCGTGATGTCGCTGATCGCACTCAGTCGCAAACCAGTCTTCGCGTCGGGCGACTTGATCGCATACGACTTGCCTTCGGGATACTTCGTCGAGGGCATCAGCGGCGACTTGAAGCCGTCCTCGTCGTCCATGAAGTCGAGCATCGTCGACAGATCATTCGTGGTCATTCTGTCCTCCCAGTGTGTGTTGGAAACGACGACGCCGCACAACCCACCGGGGGGAAAGTCGTGCGACGCCGTCGTTCATCGTGTTCGAGTTAGAGCGCGTCCGGGTGCGTGATGTCCCGACGCTTGCCCCGCCCGATCAGTGTGATCGTCGCAGTCGACAGCGCATCCATCGCGCCGCCGTCTTCGCTGTACTGCACAGCGACAGTGCCCTCATATGCTTCGACACGAGGCCCGCCCGGCTCCATCTCGTACCACTGCACGACGACGATGTTCGCTTCGCCCGTGGTCGCGCCAGCGTTGCGCAGAATCTCTTGACCGACGTCGTACACAGCAGGCGTGACACCGTCTTGCCTCGCACGCTTGACCTTCAGTTCGATCTTGAACGCGTTCGACGTCGCGACTTCAGACTTCCAGCCTTCGCTGTCGAAGTCGCTGTCGTCCTGTGTGCCCGTGTCGACGGTGTGCTTGAACTCTTGAATGCCGAAAACGCCCGCGAAGACGGGGAGCGCCTCGGTGCCTGTTTGAATGTCGAGATACCACTTGCGGTTGTTCGTGGTCGGGCCGAGTGCGACCTTCGTAGTTGCTGGCATGATGTCCCTGCTTTCAGTAACGGTTCCTCAGCGGTCTCGCAACCGTGAGGTTGTAATTGGCCGAACGCACGAGACGCTTCGACCCGTCCTGTCCGAGTGACGCACCTGACGACCACTGCGACATGATCAGTTCAACGTCTCCGAGCATACCAGCGTCACGTTTCACCCATGAGTTGTCGAGCGTGTCGCCGATCAAGTCGAGACGCGCTTCAGTCGCAGCCCGGAATCTGAACGTGACGCGCACGATTGTCTCGACGTCTTCGACAGCGACGACACAGTTCAGTGCGACGATCTCGTCGGGCGCTTCAGGCATCACGAGACCCACGATGTCGATCGTGCCCGCGATAGTCGCCGCGCCGGGTTCGACGAACTTCAGCAGTCCACTGCTCTCGCTCGCGCTCGCGCGCGCCACCCCATATCGCAGTCGCGTCAGCCAGTTATTCATCAGATGCCCGTCTCGTCTTTGATCTTTTTCTTCAGAATCTGCATGATCGTGTCGCGCTCTTGTGCGAGCGCTGTCTCCAAGAACTTAGCCTGTCGTCCGCCGTCATGATGCAACGACTCATCTTCGTGCTGCTTCACGGCATAGTCGGTGTCGTACGAGACAGCCGCGATCGGCTTGCTCTCGTCGACTGACGCACTGCCTGAGCGCTGCAGATCGCCCTCTTCGTGCGGGACCATTGTGTTCGACACGCCCAGCGCATGCTCAGCCGCTACCAGCAGCGATCTGCGCGACGCATCGTGCATCTGTGTCTTGACACGCGACGACGCTTCGCCGAGCCCCTTGAAGACGAGATTCCCGCCGCTGCTCATTCGCACGCCACCACGAGATGATCGACGACGCCATACGCGGCGAAGTCTTGCAGTGCGAGCACGTGCGACTGTGCCCCGTCTGCGAACGTGACACGTGACCCAACTGTGAACGACGCATGTGCGACGTGCGCTGCAGGCACGTACAGTGTGCGCTCGCTCAGCACTTCGACGCCGTCAGGGCCGCGCACCATTCGACGCTTCATCTCGATCATCAACCCGTCAGCAGCGACAGCAGCCGCGAACGTGCGACCCTCGATGCCGACTGTGCTCGTCAGTGTCTCAATAGAGGTGCCGTCGACGAGCCAGTCGCCGAACACTTCGACGAAGTCGCTCACGATCAGCCCTGCACACGCGTCGAGAGCATGCCACCTGCGTCGAGCACACGCAGCGCTTCAGCGATGAGCACGTCGCCGCTTGCAAGATCAGAGCGAGCCTTCGCATCGTCCGCGTATGACGCGTACTGCACAGTCACGCCGCCACCACTCTTCGATGCGATGTCCTTCGCGACGCCAGCACGCCCCGCAAGCGGGTTCACATTGTTCGCCGCCCAAGCAGACGCCTGTGCGCATGTCGCCTCTTTCACAGTTGCGATCACGTCGACATCAGTCGGCAGACCAGTCGCTGCGTCGACGTCGTACAGTGTCGCTCTGATCGCCTGTGTGACGAGCGACGATGCACGTCTCAGCAGCACGACAGCGTTCGTCGGTGCAGTCTCACCTGTGTATGCCGCCAGGTCGACAGCGTCTGCATAGATCGTGCTCATGATGTTCTCTCTCTCGACATGACTCGGCTCGCGCAGGTCGAAGTGTGCGGGACGTGGGAGTCGGCACTATCGCCGCCAGCGTTTCCCGCCACGGCACGCCCCTGATTCGCCTTCGTCGCAGAAATTGCTCGCGATAGAGATGCGACGTTGACGCGAAGCCGAGTCATGAGATCAAGACGCGTCAGCGTCGTCTGTCTCGGTGTCGTCTTCAGTCTCTTCGTCTTCAGTCTCTTCGCCGTCGGTCTCTTCGTCTTCAGTCTCTTCGCCGTCGCTCTCGATCTCTTCGTTCTCGGCGTCTTCGACTGCAGCGACGATCTCAGGCTTCGTCATGCCCTCGACCACGATGTCGAGCGTGGCCGCAAACTCTGCCCACACCCGCTTATTGTCGCCCTTCGCGGGACGCCCCACGACAGCACCCTCAGATGCTGCCGCGAGCGCCCGTCGCTGGCGATTGAACGATGTCAATCCCATGACGTGCCTCTCTTACTGCGTGGTAAGCAGCACGACGCCGCGATCGTTCGAACGCTTCGCTGCGTAGTGAGCGTTCGTGGTGATCACGTTCGTACGTGCCAAGATGTCACGATCAGTCTCGACGACTGCGCGACGCTTGTACTTCAGCGCGAGCGCACCCTTCGCGATGATCAGCGACTGGTAGTTGGGCGTGCCCGCGTTGTCGATCACATTCACGCGGTCAGACACGAGCACGGGCACGTTGCCGATGCGCCCGATCTCGCCACGAAGGGTGACAGCGTCGCTGCCGTACTTCGAGACGTCGGTGAACGTGGCGTCCTTCATGATGTCGCCACGCTGCTTCGAGTGGATGATGAATGCGCCCATCTCGTTCGGGTCGTAGTCGTCACCCATCGCAGTCGTGCCGTCGACGAACGCAGCCCACGACAGAATCGCAAGACTGCCGTCGAAGGCGAGCGGTGCGGTCGTCTTGTACGGGTCAGTCACGCCAGTGTTCGTGTACGTCGCGATAGCCGCAGCCATGAGATCGACGTCGACCTTGCGCGAGATCGAGAGCGCCAACTGCACGCGCGCCTGATCGTTCGGGTTGCCGAGAGCGACGAGCAGTGCCTTGTCGCTCAGTTCGACACCCTTGCCGATCTCCTTGATCGTCGCACGGTCAGACGTCATCGACATCGACGTCGGCACGATTGCAGCGGCCTCAGTCAAGTCGTCGGCGTCGCCGATGTACGCCCAGAAGGGCATGTCGACACTGTCGCCGGGGGTGCCGACGAGTTGGTCATCTTGTACTGCGAGCGGGAGCATGACGCTCTTGCCGAGCACGTCTTCCATGATCGCGTCGCCCCAAACCTCGGGAACGATCAGATCAGATGCTGTGGTAGCCATTGGGTGCCTCTCTTACGAGTTCGTGAGCCGATCGTATTCGGCTCGGTTAGCGCGGTAGAGTTCCTGGCGCTGTTGCATACTCATCGCCTTGAACTCTGTCAGCGTGTACTGCTTCGTGCCGCTGTCGGCCCCGCCGAACTGCGAGTCGCCCGTCGTCTGCTGCGCGCCTGTCGCTTTCAGTGACGAGTCGTTCCCGATCTCTTCCGAGATCATGGTCTTCAGGGTAGCACCGAGATCGGCAGATGCTGCGTCGACGCTCTTAAAGTCTGCACGCTTGCCCAGTACGAACTGCAGATACTCGACGCGCTTCGGGTCGACGCCCGCCGCCCAGGCTTCACGAACGACAGCCGACTCGATCTTCGCAGATGTGCCGTCGCCCTTCGCAGCGTCGAGCAGGCTCGTCAGAGATTCGATGGTCGGCTCGTCGCCTGATGCGTTCGGGTCGAGCGCCTTCGTCAGCGTTGCCAACATCTCTTTGCGTGCCTCTTCAGCCGCTGCTGTCTTCGCGTTGATGCGTGCGTCGCCGTTCTCGCGTCGCAGTCGTTCGATCTCGCGCTTCGCTTTGTCGGGGTCAGCCCACGGCGAGTCGTCGCCGCCCTTGTCGCCCTTGCTCGCTGCAGCAGCAGCATCGTCGGCTGTCTTTTGCGTCGCTGCTCGTGCTGCGAGTTCTGCAGGCGTGCCCGCTGCTGATGCTGCAGCCGCTGCAGCCGCTGCGTCGTCGCCGCCACCGTCGCCGCCACCTTCGCCGCCCTCGTTCGCGAACGTGAGCAGTCCCGCTGCTCGAAGCCATTGAGTCTTGCGCATGATGCCAGTGCTCCCTCGTCTGTTGTTGGTCTGACGAGAACAGTCTGCCACACGCGCGAGAACAGCGTCGCGAGCGTGTTCAGCGCGTCGCGCGCTACTCGGGAACTGGCGCGTCCACGTCGATCTGCGAGACATCGACAGCACGCATCGAGTCGATCAGATCAAGATGCTCGTGCACACTGCGTGTGATGATCAGACCCGTCTGCTTGTTCACGAAGACAGCCGTGTCGCTGATCAGTGCGAACGCCGCGTCGTTGCCGACGAGCCATTCGCGGGCACCCACAGGCACCAGGAACTCGCTGTCGCTCTCGAAGCCGTTGGGTGCGACATACAGCGAGCCGTGCGCGTCCCATCGTGGCGCAACATCTTCGCGCACGAGTTCGACTGCTTGCCCATAAGTCAACATGCTCGCATCGTATCTCAGTCAGGCAAAGAGTTCGCTCTGAGCGTCGAGTTCTTCATCGCTTTGCGCCACGCCGTCTGAGCCTTTTTCGTTCGCTCGACGAGTTCGCGCGCCTCATACGCAGCCTCAACGTCTGCAGTCGTGAACCCTGCCGCACGCAAAATCGTTGGGTTATATCTGCGAGAACGCGGGTTGCTCTGCGCGCTCTTGTACGCCGCCCAAGCGCGCTCGTGTGTCTTGAACGCAGCCTCTGCCTCTGCTCGTTGCGCACTCAGTTGAGCGAGTTTCTCGCCCGCGCGCTTCGCCTCGTTGATCGCCGCAGCCCTGCCCGTGAGTGCATACTCTTCAACACTCGACAGCGACGGCAACAGCGCATCAGACGGTTCGAGATCGTCGACACGCATGATCGCCAAAGTGTCGCGACGCAGTCGAACCACGTTGCGACTTGCTTCGAGAGACGTCGTCGCTGCTGTCTGCCCCTCGTGATAGACGACCTTCCCGTCGATCTTTTCCCAGTTGAAGATGTGCCCGCCGCCGCCTCTGTCCCAGTTGCCCGTCACAAGACCGCGAGCGCCGTCAGGGTATGCAACAGCCTGTGCTTCAACCCAGTCAGTCATCGACATGCGACCCGCGTTCTCGCGTGTGAGCGTCGTGAACTTGCGTGCCCCTTTCCAGTCGGCCTCGATCTCTGGAACCGTGCGCCCCATTGCGTTCGCTGTCGGGCGTGCGATCACGTCGTACCCGCGTGCACGCATCTCCATCGCGTTCGTGACCTGGTGACAGTTGTTCGAGTAGTCCTTGTACGCGATCGAGCCGCGCGACGAGTCGACTTTGCCTGGGTTCGCGCGTGTCGCTGCTGTCGCGAGCGTGTCAGGCTTCGACATCTGCTTGAAGTTGTCGGCGACGATGCCGTCGTGTCGCTGATTGCGCATTGTCTCAGCGACTGTCGTCTTGACCTTCGGCGCAGTGTTCGTCTTCACGATCTTGCGCTGCGACTCGTCGAGTGCACGCCCAGCGCGACTCTTCATGTACGCATCACGTTCAGCAGGCGAAGCGAAGCGGGCACTGATCTGCTCACGATCACTGCGTCGCTTCAGTGCAGGGTTCGCGTCGAGATGATCACGCAGTTTGCTCTGCTTCGTGCGTGTCTTCGCTGCAGCAGCAGCACGATCTTCGGGCGTGATCGCAGCCGCCTGTTCGAGTTTCGCTGCTCTGATGTCGTTCTCGATGCCACGCTGATCCTGCTGTGCTTTGTAGCCCTCTTCGTCCCACGGTGGGCGTGTGATGTCTGAGCGCTTCGTCACGCCGGGAATGTATGCACGCAGCGAACAGCGACAATTGTGCACTACGATGGTGTTGGCGGTATACCAGCCGCCTCCCGTCTGGAGGTTGTACACATGTCCACTAAAATCATGACGCTCGACCTTGACGACTTGGTCGAGCGCTATCAAGCCGGCGAGTCCGTCAAGCAACTCGCCAGCAGTCTTGGCGTCGCCAGGAGCACGGTCACTCGCCGGCTCAGAGAGGCTGGCGTCGCTTTGCGTGACAGGAGTGCAGCCATGTTCCTGCGCGCCGAGAACACCAGCCCTGAGGAGCGGTCCCGGGCCGCCAGCGCCGCGCACGACATCGTCCGTGGAATGACCCGCACCGTCGACGATCTGGAGCGTCGCGCCCGCGGTAAGCAGGCTCGGCAGTCGAGCGCCACCGAGGAGGAACTCGCCTTCGGGCGTCTGCTCAACTTGCGAGGGCTGGCCGTCGTGCCTCAACAGGCCGTCGGCAAGTACAACGTTGACCTCGGCGTCGAGAACACCATCGCCGTGGAACTGTTCGGCGGATCCTGGCACAGGAGCGGACGACACGCTGCTCGACTTCCGCAACGCCTCATAGACCTCGCCGATCGGGGCTTCAATACCCTGATGATCTGGACCGGGAGCGGCTACGTCCTCGACGGGCCCGCTGTAGCCGACGACACTGTGACCTACCTGAAGCGCACCCGCACCGACCCAACCTTCCGTCGTCAGTACCGGATGATTTGGGGTGACGGTAAGTTCTCGTCCGCTGGCGGTGTGGACGACGACTACCTCGCCCTCAAACCATCGCGAGTCCGCGCCAACTACACCCGTCGGAGCGCTTACTGGGACAAATGACGGGAAGCAATTCGGGTGCTGAAAGCCGCCCGCACGTGCAGCCGAGAGCGTGTCGTCGACGGTCACTGTGATCGTGCCGCCCGTGATCTCGTTGGCCGCTTTGATCTTGCCGGTGACGCCGCTGATCGACAGAATCGAACGCGCCCACTTGTCACAGACTTTGCACGCACGCGGCCCAGGCTGTGCGACGACGAGATCTAGATCGTTCGCCTTGAGCGTGTCTTCGTGACCCTGCATCTGCGCTTTTTGCAGCCCTGTGCGTGTCGCCATGTCGACGTAGTCGCCGAGTTTCCAGTTGCGCCCCGACTTGTCTGCGAACGTGCCGATGCCGTTCTTCGCGAAGACGTCCATCGCTTCGCGTGCCGCATCTTTGCGTGAGATGCCACGAGCGACAGTCGCCTGCACAACATTGCCGACTGTGCGGCGATAGACGTCGTCGACGCGACGCAGCATCGTACTCGACGCAGCGTTCACTCGATCAGTCAACTCACGGGAGATCGCAGACGTCGCTGCGCGCTTTGTGAGCGAGCCCGCTTTCACATACGGCACAGAGTCACCCAACCCGATCAGCGTGTCCGCGCCCGCTTGCGAGTAAGTGTTCTCGACGAAGCCGCTCAGCCCTCTCGCAAAGGCGTTGTTCGTCTGCACGAGCACGCTCTGCGCTTCAGCACGCAACGCCTGCGCACGTGCCAGTGAGTCGAACTCCCACGTCGGCGCTTCGAGACCGTTCGAGATTGCCGCAGCGATACGCGACACGATGCGCGACTCTGCATCGTGATACGCCTGAGCGAGTGCGACAGCGTCGCGTGCGAGCAGATCGTTGTCGATCACGGCACGAGATCAGCCGCTGCTGTGTCAGTCGCATCACGCACATCTTCGACCGGCAGCATGTCACCTGCGACTGCTGAGCCTATGCTCGCGTTCGGGTCAGCGAGCGACTGCTCATCACGAATACGCACGACCTCTTCATCAACCGTCTGGTCGTCCCAGTCAGGATGCAGCATACGCACCATGACTTCGATCGACGCAGCCTTCGCACGTGCGACAATCTCGACAGTCTCTGCGAGCATCTTCGCCGACGTCTGCACCGGGGGCGGCACTTCCATACGCACCGGCAACGGCACAACCTGCGACTCGAACACATCAGCATCGACATACAGCAGTGTCTCGACGAGCGTCTCGATCTCTTGCCAGTAACGCAGTTTCTTTGCACGCGTGTTCATCGAGCGCCTCGCACGTCCCATGTACTCAGTCGCAGTCATGTCGCCAGCGTTCGCACCGATCTCGCTCTCGGTGTTATAGCCACACAACTTGACCGCTTGGCCGAGCAGATAGTCGACGGTACGCATGTGCTCGTCGACACGAATCGCGAACTGAACCTGGTCGATGGGCGGGTCGCCCTTGTCGCCCGGCTGCATCTTCAGTTTCGTGAACAGATGCTGTGCTGAGTCGAAGCCGACACCGCTGCCACTGCCCTTCGATTCGAGCATGTAGTCAGCGACGAGCAGCCGTGAGCGCCCGTCGTCGAGATCACGCATCCACGACGTCATCGCCTTGTCGATCGCGTCGAACACTGTCAGCACACCCGGCGAGTAGTCGCTGCGCCCTGCGAACGAGCCACGATCAAGCGGGTCAGGCAACACGTTCGGAATCGCTGCTGCACTCATGCGCTTATCGACGAGTGTCAACGCACCCTCTGCGTCGACAGCGTCTGCGAGCCATGCAGTCTCGACACGCTGATCGAGTGCGACCTTCTCGCCGAGATTCGTGCCTGTACCGCGATACAAGCCGTGAAGCACACGCCCCGCTTCGTGTCGTTCGAGATGACGCCAGATCGTGTCCTCATCTGCGCCGACGACACGCCAGAACGTCAACGCAGTCAGTTGGCCGAACGAATACTCAGGCAGAATCGCGTCACCGTCGACACGCGAGACCACAGGCATGCTCATCGTCGCCGCGTCGTAGCCGATACGCAGTGCGACAGAGCCCAGTGCTGCACACGTCTCAGCAGCAGCCGGCAACAGTGCGTCCATCTTGCAGTTGCGCAAAATCTTGTCGAGCCTGCGCTGCGTCGCTGCGACGACGAGTGCGTGCTCGGGTGGCACTTTGCCCTCTGTGTCGAAGACGATGGGTTGCACAACGAACTGTGGCGACGCCGCGAACAGCAGTTCGCTCGACATCTGTGCGATGTCTTGTGCGACTGGCAGGTGCATCTTGTCGTCGAGTTCGGCTGGGTCGTTCTGCCCCCAGTACCAGTCGTACACACGGTTCAGCAGTCGCTTCGACTCGCGTGTGCGCTCAGTGCGTGGCACGTCGCCACCGTACAGAGCAGCGAGATCACGCGGGTCGCCCGCATACCATGTCGCGCTGACATGCATTCTGTCGTAGCGTCTTGCCTCGTGTGACGGGGGCCAGTTCATCTTGCCAAGTGGCAGCGGCATTGTGTGTCTCTCGTTCCAGTCGAGCGATCAGTTCGCTGTACCCGACAGCACTTCCTGCATCGTACCGCGTGTGCGTCGTTACTCGTCGATCTCGTCGTCGACGTTTCGTGCTGCTGCTGTGATGGGAATATCTCGCGACCACAGTCGGCGTGTCGAGTAGATTCCATAGCGCAGTGCGTCGCAGTTGTGGACGAGCACGCCCGCAGCAACGTATTCAGGTTGGTTGGCTACTGTCAGATTCCACGTTTTGACGGTTGGCCCAGCGGAGACGTGCAGCACACGAACCGCCACAGGTGCGGTTGGTGGGTTCAACCATCCATACAGCACATCGTCTTTCGTCAATGCTCCGGCGCGGCGCACAGACCCATCAGCAAGAAACATCGGATGGTTGCCAGTCACCACCAGGCTTCGCCCATTGGACAGTTCGAAACGTAACGTCGCAACAGCACGGCCCCCATGGGTCACAGACGACATCAACACGGGTCGCAAGCCGACACGAGTGTGCACCAGATCGCCGGTCTTCACGTCCTGAACAGGTCTCCATCCCTGTGCGGTCAATACTGGCGTGCCGATAGCCACACACTCGTCGTCGTCTTCCTTGATCGGCTTCGTGAGACCCTTCGCGCTCGCTGCGCTGTCCCACCGATAGCCCGGTATGCCCTTGATCAACTCTGTGCAGTCGTCGAGCACGTACAGGCGTCCTGCTGCGAACAGTGACGAGACTGTCTGGATGCCTGACAGCACTGCGTTGTGTGCTCGCATCAGGTTCGAGTGGCCGTCGTCGAACAACTGCTGACGCATGACAGCAGCAGCGGGGTCGATTGCGATCCACTGTGGCTCTTGCCACGATTGCGGCTGCTGTGCTTTCAGCCATGCTCGAAACATCTGTGCGTGTTGGCCGACTGTCGCTGTGCCGGGTGCGAACTCGCTGAGCACGTACAGTGCAGCCTTGCTCGTGATCGGGTCTGTGCCGATGCCGATGAGGTATGCGCGTGTCGCGTGTGTTGTGCCGTAGTCGAGGCCGACTGCGATCACGTTGTCGATGTTGGGCAACTGGTTGCGCTTGATGACGTGGCGTTGCGGGTCGAACGTGTCGAAGATTGCGCCCTCTGCTGCGACCCATTCGCCCAAGATGAAGCGTCGATACCAGAGTCCTGTGTACTCGCGCGACAGGCTCGCGATGTACTCGGCAGTCAAGCCTGGGTTGTCGTGCATTGTGAAGTGCCAGACTCGCCAGTCAGGGAACTCGCTGATCTTGTCGAGATATTCGGACTTCAGCCAGTGCTTTGGTGCGTCTGGGTTCGTCGTCGCGAAGATCGACGCGCCGGGCACTGACGCACGTCCCAGCATCTGCTTGAAGAAGTCGCGTGGCAGTGTCGTCAGTTCGTCGATGTATGCGCCTGCGACTGTCATGCCCCTGATCTTCGACTCAGCCTTTGCGTCTGCTGCGCCGATGATGTGGACGATGCGTCCGAGAATGTTCGCGGTGGGTGCGCCCTGTTTGTAGTGGATGAATGGCTGGAAGACGGCGAGTGTCGGGTCGTTCTCGATTGGTTCGAACACGTTGCGGAACAGTGAGTCGCGTGACTTGCCGACCATGACGAGTGCACCGCGTTTGGGTGCGTCGTCTGCGATGAATGTGAGCCAGCGCACGAGTGACGCGAATGTCTTGCCTGATCGGATTGACCCTTCGAGCAGGTTGACGCGTGTGGTCGAGCGAATGATGAACCCGGCCTGTTTGTCGCTGAGTGGTGGCACGTACATCTCGTCGGGTGCGAGTAGTGAGCCGTTGATCATGCGTCACCGTCTTGATCGGGCATGCTGAAGCCGATGCGCTGCTCGCTGTGCTCAGCGGTCGACGAGAGATCGCTGTCGTGCTCGTCGTGCTCGTCGCTCGTGTCGAACTCGATCGAGAGCAGTGTGATCTTCAGCCGCATCAGACGTCACGCTCGTCGAGGTCGACGTCGAACTCGTGCGCAACATCGTCGAGTGTGTGTCGTTCGCCTGTGTCTGCTGCGGCGCGTGCTGCGAGTTCGCGTTCGAGTTCGTCGTCTGCGCGCTTGCTCATGCGTCGCTCTCGCTGTCGCTGCTGACGAGTGCTGCACGCCATGCTGTGAGCACTGTGCGCACTTCGTCGACGCCCGTGTCGCTGGGTGCCTCGAAGACGCCCGTGTATTTGCCGCGCAGTTCTTTGATGCGCAGCACCCTGTCGATCGCGCCGAGGTTGCCTGCGAGCGCGAGACGCATAGCGCCTTGTTCGAGTGAGTCGAGCGATTCGAGTTCGACGTTGCGCAACTCGTTCACTGCTTCGCGCGGTATGCGCTTGATCTCGCGCTGCACGGCGTTATACGCAGCGCCACGTGACGAGTAGCCGACTCGCTCGGCGATCGTGTCCCACGAGACGCGCATCGTGCGCAGTTTCGCGGCTTGCTTCGCTTTCTCGTACGCGTTCAGACGTGCTTCGACTGCGGCCTTCCCTGTTGAGGGGCGCGGCTTCGTGTCTTTCACTCCTGGTGGGCGACCAGTTTTCGGTCTGCCAGTCTTTTTGGTCATGCGTCGCGCTCCCGTCGCTCGCTGTGGAGCCTATTGTATGCGTCACGCGGGCTGCTGTGCGCTTGTCTGCCGGGTTGTGGGTGTGTTGGTGCTGTGCTCACTGCTGGGTGGGTGTTTCAGTGCGGTAGGCGAGCGCACAGCGCGTCAGGGGCCTCTACCAATTAGGCGTCTGTGCCGAACGCTTGATCGCGGGCCTTGCGTAGTGCTCGGATCGTCTGGTTGATCTGGTCGCGGTCGAGGAAGACCGTACGGGGCCAGTGCATGTCTGCGTTGCCATTCTCGACATACGCCTCAAGTGACACCCCCACCGTGGGGCGGAGCCTATCGTGGGCGTGTGCTTTGTCGAAGCCAACACTGATACGGGCGTCCACGATATCTTGGGGGTAGTTCGTGTCAGTTGCCGAGTCGTTTACGATGGCATCTTTCACGTGGATTGTTTCTTTGGGCATCATGCCCTCCTTCGTGTTCACGGCTTCACGCCGTCTTGCCCGCATCGCGCGGGAAGTCTGAGCACCAGGGTAGCGTTACTCCGGCTCTTTGTCGTCGTCGAGGTCTGGCTCGGCCTGAATGCCACGGAGACGGTCAGCGACTGTCTTGATGACGAACTCGCTCATCGTTCGCATGCTCCCGCTGGGTGTGTGAGCCAGCAGACGTCGCAGACAGGATTCTCGGGTCGTCTCGTTGTTTCACAGTCTGCGTGCTGCCAGCCGTCGTCGTGCACGATGATCGGTTCGCCTTCGTGAACCCGGTGACCGCACTCGGCGCAGATGCCGTCGAACTGTGCTCTCATCGCTTGCCCTCTGTGAGCCATGCAAGGATCACGTGGGCCTTGACGATCGCCTCGGCTCTTCGGTGTCGTGCGTCATGAACGCTCATGGGGTACTCAAAG
>Ga0314774_1000370_pt1 | contig 37809 bp, 68 predicted proteins | sample MetaGCBIA2018_FD_204515 | JGI IMG/M metagenome (GOLD analysis project Ga0314774, IMG submission 204515) | Cryopeg brine microbial communities from Beaufort Sea near Barrow, Alaska, United States - CBIA 2018 | ecosystem: Environmental > Aquatic > Marine > Coastal | place: USA: Alaska | collected... | reverse complement strand
TACGACCCCTCTTAGTAGGGGAGGGGGTGGCCCCGGGGGATCAAGGATTCACCAAGCCTGGCTTGTAATGATCGGATCACGTACAGCGACCGACCTAGCCAGTCGTTCGCGGCCTCGTCGCTTCCGGTTGCAGTCCCCGCAGATGATGCGGACGTTCGTGCTCTCGTCCTGTCCACCATGCTCGACCGTCTTGAGGTGATCCATCTCAGGCGAGCGCAATCCTCGAGGTCCGTCCCAGTCGAGGGGGTGGCGGCATATGGGGCACGCCGTCTGTCCGGCTTGTCGTGCGTCGTGCATGGCCTGGGTGCGCAGGTTCTTGTGCTTCGCAGTTCCTGTCCTCGATGTAGCCATGCTCTACCTCGCCTAGCCCCGCCCGCACACGGCGTCTCGCCCGGCTGCTCAGTTGTTGGTCCGGGGGTCTCATGCACGAACGGGGAGTGTGTGGTCCGGGGCATCGTCACCCAGACTAAAGACGCCCGCCCAGTTTTAGGGCGCGCGCCTCTAGTGCTAATGATGAGACTAGGAATCGTTCTTGTCAAGGCTTTGCGTCGCCGGACTTCTCACGCGTCCTGACTTGCGCCATGCCAACTCGGCGTCCATCACGTCTGGCAGCCTGACCATCAGCCGCCCTCGGTGCCTGTGCGACTCGACCAGTCCTCGCTCTGGGCTCGCCCACTTGCGAATCGTCCCCGGCAACACCCGAACCACGCGCGCAGCCTCTGCCACCGTCAGCCACTCGACACCGGTCGTGTCGATCATCGAGCCACGCCCATCACGCCACGTACCCCCGCTCGATCGTCAGCCGCCCGATGATCCCGTCGTACTCGTCCTCGGTGTACATCCGCCCACAGTCGGGGTGTGTGCACTGGACGTGGAACGGCAACTTGAAGCCCGCTGTCGGCGTGTACTCCAACGATCGCCGCTCGCACGAGACGCACTGGACGCCGACCACGGGCCGGGTGCGGTAGTCCTCCATCGGCCACCGCGCCTTGGTCGTCGCCATGAGCGACCCCAGCTCGAGGCGCATCTCCCCGGCCCACTCCTGCTCCGAGCACCAGGCGAGGTGCGGCAGCAGCCAGCGCACCAGGCGCTCGGTCGCTTCAGGCTGTCGCACACCAGCGGTCGCCCCGTACTGCGTGAGCCACGCCCCACGCTCGTCAGGTCCCGCCATCTGCGGCCCGTTCGGGTGCTCCTCGAGGATGAGCAGCGCCCACGATGCGAGGTTGGCGTGAACCTCGTCAGCCGCGTCGACAGCGCCACTCAGGACCGAGCCCTCTGCAGGGTCGCCCATGCCGCGTCCGTCGGACGGTGGCTTCGTGCCGGCGTGGGGTTCGGCGATGTAGCGCAGGTGTCGCACGAGCGGCGCCGCGTCGATGATGTCCGCGTGCAGTCGTTGCCACGCAAACGCACAGAGCAGACCGAACTCCGCCGGGCGCGGAAGGCACCCGAGACACGGATCGACGGCCCGATCTCTCGTCTCGCATGTCGTGAGGTGTTGATTACGAATCGTGCACCCTTCTACGCACGCGCGGGTCGTCGTCACTCGATCTCCTCGTTGCTCGAAGCGGCGTAGTAGCTCGACCGGTACTGCTCGATCAGCCCGAGGCTGATGTGGATCGGCTGCGTCTTGGGCCAGACGCGCCAGTAGGAGGCGAACCCGTCCTCGATCACGGCCGACGGGAACGACGTCGCCAGCACGACGAACCCCGTGAGCATGTCCCCGTTGGTCGACTCGTCCGCGATGTGCGCCCGGATCGCGTCCTCAATATCCATCCTGGTCTTGTCGCTCACTTTTCCCCCGTGTTTGGTCGTGCGACGCACTTGAGCTCGTGCTCGAGGTTGATGCTGGGCACGACCGACGGCGCCCCGCAGAACTGGCAAACCCACCTGGCGTTCATCAGGGCCCTTCGATCGGAATGACGGTGTATGCATCGCGCCACGAGTGGCAGTGGCCGCATGATTCGCAGCCGGTCCAGTCCTCGACTTTGCGGCGCCGTCCGGGTTCGCAGACGAGGAAGTCGACGCGGCGGTGACATCCGGGGCAGTTGCCGAACACACGCCATGCGGCTGGGAGGTTGCCGGGGCACTTGATGTCATGGGCGCCGAGCTCGCAGGGCAGCGCGGGCATGAAGTCGAGGTCGGTGAGCACGTCGGTGTCGACGAGGGTGGCGGTCATCGCTCGTCCTCTCTCCATGCGTAGCCGAGTCCGAGTGCGCTTCGGGGCGTCTGAGACTGCATCGTGTTGCCCTCGGTGGTGCCCTGGAACTGGAAGTCGACGGGCAGCCTCGTGGCCACGCTCAGCGACGCCGAGATGTGGGCGTTGAGGATTTGGCGGCGGATGGACGGTGTCGCGAGCGAGTCATCGTCGGGGACCATGCACCTGATGTCGATGTCGCGGGGATCACGCCGGGTCAGGACCGATCCGACGAGGTAGCACATGCCGAATGTCTCGCTGATGGGGCGACAGAGGGTGTCGAGCAGGAACGCGTCGTGTGGTCCCAGCGCGAGCCCACGCGTGAAGGTCTCGTCAGCCACTCGGTCGGTCATCGCTTCTCCTCACAGTCGGCGTGCACTCGAGCCCATCCGCGGTAGATGTCCGTCTCGGTGTTCGAGGTGGAGAGCGTGCGGGGCCGGTCGTGGTATTCGCAGATGAACAGATACGTGAAGCGCATCTCCGGCTCGGGGTCTGTCTCGGTCGCGTGGACGACCCGCGGCGTGAGCGTCATGCGGCACCGCCTAGGTCGAGGCAGTCCTGCGAGAGTCGCTTGGCGATGAGTTCGCAGTAGCGCTCATCGATCTCGATTCCCACAGCGCGGCGACCGAGGTCCTTCGCGCTCCGGAGCGTTGTTCCTGATCCAGCGAATGGGTCGAGAATCAGCGCGGCGACGTCGGAGTGACGCTCAATCAGCCGATCGAGGATGCTGTGCGGCTTCTCGCAGGGGTGGACCTTTCCCGAGGGGATCGGCGCGTTGTAGACGTTCGAGACAGCGCCGCCCGCGTTGAACTTCGGCGGGCCACCATTGCCCTTCCAGACGATCCACTCGCACGCGGACTGGTAGTTGCCCGGGAACTGCGGCGTCGGGTTGGTCTTTTCCCAGACGAGCGTCCGCATGTGGTGGAGCGGACCCGCGATGTAGTCGCCGAGCAGACGGTCGGATGTGAAGGCGATGAAGCCGCCGCGATGGACGAGCAGGCGCTCGGCGCTCGTTAGCAGTTCGGTCGGATCGAAGCCCCGGTCCCATTCGCCGAAGTTCTTGGTGACCTCGCGGTAGGTCCCGTCCTTGCGCTTCACCTTGCCGGTGGTGGTGCCGTCGCGGCCGTTGATCTCGGTGACGTTGTACGGCGGGTCGGTCAGGATGAGGTCGATGCTCGCGGAGGCAAGTTCGGCCATGATCGTGCGCGAGTCCCCGTGATACAACGTCACGCTGTCGTCCTGGTAGTACGGTGCCGCGCTCATGGCCTCGGCCGGCGACTGTGCGGGAGGATGACGTGACCGGCGGGGTCGTTGAGCGACTGGCAGCGCGTGCAAAGCCACCAGTCGCACGTCGGGCTCTTGCAGTGCGGGGACACGGTCACGGGCTTGGGCAGGTTGCAGTCGCAGCACAACTTGCCTGCGCGCGGGTCGATGGTCATGGCCTCTCCGGAATCCACGAGAACACGATCTCGCCGTCGGTTGCGGTGACCATCACGGTGTCGTCGTACTCCTGACCACCGTCGGGCCGCTGGTTGCGGACGTAGGCCAGGGCCTTGGCGATCTCGGTCCAGTTGGTCGGACTTTTCAGCGTGACCTCCTCGCGCACGGTCGTCACGGTACGGGTGGCGTAGTCAGCCATTGGTGCTCTCCTTCGGTCGTTGCAGAGGTGTCGTATGCGTGTGCCAATGCGGAAATGAACCCCTCGGGGTCGGTGTGCGGTAAAGCCGTCAGGAGCGCCCGTAGAACGTCCCCGGGGCTCGGTGTGCCGGGAAGGGGGCACGGGTCCGCAGAAGGGACGGTTCTGTGGTCGTGGGCGGTCATGCCTCGTCGCCCCCGTCGTGCCAGTCAGGTGTTGGTACAGCCGCGAGGATCGCCCTGACTCGATCGGCCGGGACGCCTTGGCTGGTCAGGGCTCGGTCTGTGTCGGTCGCTTCGAGGGCGTCCGAGATGCAGATCCGGCAGTTGCTGGCCCGCTCGAACTCGTGCCCATCCTTCGAGCAGCGGACCCGGCCGGGCATCGCGTCGGGGGTAGACGTGCCGGGTTTTGCGGTCAGCCACCACGGGCCAGCTTCGAGGAGCCGCCCGGGTGTGGCCGTGGTCGGGTCGGTTGCGATCCATGCCAGGGCGAGGGCGATGTCCTGGTAGGCGCGGTGGTCGAGGTTCGTGAGGATCAGGGTGACGAGCGACCGAACGGTCCAGTCCGGGCGTAGTGCGTTCGCCATGCCGGCGAGGCGTTCGGTCTCGGTTCGGGAGAGCATCAGGAGTTGCCTCCAAGCCCAGACGATGCGCGAGACGCCCCATCACTTAGGTGACGGTCTGGGTTTGAGGTGAGATCCCCAACAACGCGAAGTACCCCAACATTCGGGACGGGACGGGACGGGTCGGGACGGGACGGGACGGGGGCGTGTGACTCACGTGTGACTAACGCGTTAGTAACGGCGTTACCGGTGTCTTCTGCTACACGCTTGAGACGGAACTTTTCCTGCCGTTCCCGGGCTGCGGCGCGCTTGGCTTCCTGCCGTCCGTGGGAGGGGTTGTAGTCGAGAAAGTCATGCAGCAGCCACCCGCCATCGACGACCTCCCACAGGCCGGCTTCGATGAGTGCGGCGATGTTCTTGCGGAGCCGCTTTCCGTGCTGCATCTCGTCGATGTCGGATTCGTCGAGGAACCCGTCAGACTCGTCCTTCGCTGAGTAGCACAGGGCCGTGTCGTGCAACCTGTATGCGGCATCGGTGAGGCGCCGGATCTTGCGGTGCTCGGGGAATCGGTCGTCCTTCTTGAGCCACGTCACGCGGCACCCCCTGGTCGGGTCCCAGTGAGGATCGCCACGAGGTCGCGCAGGGTCATGGACACGATCTGCGCGCCCGGGTCGGCGTTCCCGTGCCGCTTGTGCACGACCACGCCGGCGAGTGCGTCATCGTTCCCGCGCTCGACCTCGGCCTCGCCGAGCCACGATCCGAGCTCGAGCCGGGCGGCGTTCTTGCACTCGATAACGACGCGCCCGCCCATGTGGCGAACCCCGCCGATGTCGCCTCTGTCCTTGGCGCCGGTCTTGACGCGCCGGTCGATCCGGTCGTCGACGTGCTCGGCGAGGTAGTCCGCGGTGGTGCGCTCGAAGCGCGCCCCTGCGGCCTTGGCGCTTGCCCTGGTGCGGGTCATGCTGCCTCCTTCCTTGTGCGTGGGTTGTGCCGGAACCTTCCCGTTCGCGCCGTAGCGCTACTCACGGGCGCCGACACCAACTGGTCGACCGTGCGGACTGGAAGCCCGAGCGCGTCAGCAACCTCGGCGTGGGTCGACCCGGTCCAGATCAGACAGATCGCGAACTCCCTTGCCTCCGCGACGCGAAACGACGGCACGGTCGGCCGAACAACAGCAGCGCCAGGTGCCGGAGTCGCCCCGCCGAGTCGCTGGATCTGCTCGTCGAGTCGGGCGCGGGCGGCGAGCATCTCCGCGAGCCGCTGGGTGCGGGCGCTCATGCGGCTGCCCGTGTGCGTTCGGCGGCGCGAATCCGGCGGCGCTCATGCTCGGACAAGCCGCCCCAGATGCCGAACCGCTCGTCGTGCTCGAGCGCGTACTTGAGGCACTCGGCGATCACATCGCACTTCGCGCAAACGGCCTTCGCCTGTGCCGATGACCGACCCCGCTCAGGGAAGAACGCTTCGGGGTCGGTCTGGGCGCAGATGGCACCGGGGAGGTCCGGGGCGTCGAACGTGCGCGCCGGGTGGCTGCAGTGCTGGCACTCTGCCCCGAGCAGGTGGACGGCGATCCCGCACCGGACGCACTTGTGCTTGCGGGTGGCGCTCATCAGGCCACCTGCTTCGTCATGTGCTCGAGTAGCTGGGCGCCGATGTGCTCGGTGTAGGCCGGCGGGATGGCTTGAGCGAGTTCGCGCGCGGTGGTCCAGTCGATGCCCATAGCGCGACGCCAGTCCGCGGTCGAGCCGGAGCCGGCCTTTCCATCTCGCGCACTAGTGCCGCCGGGGTGCCCTGCCACAGTGATCGTCTTGCCCGTGTGGTAGCACGGCGGGCGCATCTCGTATCCCCCCCAGGACGTCTCGAACCAACGCTCTCGCCGAAGGCCGGGAAGGTCGAACATGCACCCGCAGAGCTTGAAGTCAGCTCGCATCGAAGCGCCCGGAACGTTCTCGATGACCCAGGGGAGCCCCGTGCCATTGAGTGCCGTCCGCGTACCGTCGAGCAGCCATGCGGACCCGTTGTCCTTGCCTGTGCGGTGGCGAGTCACTGAGTGGTCCTGGCACGGAGGGCTTGCGTGAATCACGTCGAACTCGCGCCAGTGGCGCAGTACGTACTCGATCGCGTCGCCCTGGTGGAACTCGAAGGGATAGTTCGGCTGAGGGTCGATATCGACGCCAACGACCTCAAACCCGGCACGGTGGTATCCCATGCCGGCGCCACCTGCACAGCAAAACAAGTCCAAGAGCCGCGGCTTCACGACGCACCGCTCCTCGGGGCTGTTCTGCACACCGTCGTCGACGTTGATGAGGGGGATCATCGGGACACCTGCTCGGCGAGCGCGTCCGTGAGTGTCCACAGCCCGAGGCGCCCCTTGGCGGGGATCGGGACGGCGAGCGGGCGCGGGTTGCGCAGCACGAGGTGGTAGCGCTCGTCATGCTGCGCCCAGGGGGAGCAGTATCGGACGCGGCCGATCAGCCCACCGGCGCCGTTGTCGGGGTGGGCGTAGTACGCCGTCAGGTCCTGGCCGTACAGGGCGACTAGGCGACGCATATCGCGTTCGAAGCACTCGTTCGCGTTGTGCACGTCCACGAGGTCGACGACGCCGATGATCGCGCCGAACATGAGAGCGCTCGGAATCTCGGACCCGTGCGCCGCCTTGAGTGCGCGGCTGGACATGTTGTCCCGCTCGAACTGGTGCACCCCGGCATGGATCGCGACCGGGCCGCGGTAGGAACCGGCGATGTTCCGTGACCGGTTCTCGACGTCCTTGCCGCCGTGGATGATTGCCCAGGCATGGGGCTGACGAACGGTTATGGCTCTCATCGCCAGTCCGCCGTCCATGCGGGTGCGTCGCAGTCGTGCGTGCGGCGCCACTGGTCCAGGACGACGCTGAACGTGGACGACTCGCTGCGGGTGCACACCCGGCACGTGATGGTCTGCACGCGGCGGGCGTCGGTCGTGATGACGAACTCTGGTCGGGTCGGCATCAGACACCGCCGGTCGGGTCGAGCGCGTCCATCGCCTGCGACGCCTCGTGCTTCGTGAGGGTCTTCGTCGACTCGACCTCGCGACCGAGAAGGGTGGACAGCCACGCGAGGACAGCCTCACGGTCGGTCAGGGAGTTCTCGTTGAGCAGCGCGAACAGGCGGCGAGACTGGGCCTCCGTGCGGATGTTTGTTGGCTCCGCATCGATCCGGGCCTCAGTGGTACCGGAGGAAACCTCGGTTAGTCGTGGTCGGCTCATGGTGCGGGTGACTGCGGGAGCCTCGACTGGCTCGGCCCGTGAGGGGGACGCCGGATCGACACCACGCTCCACGTCGGCCGCCTGCAGGTCCTCCTTGGCCCACAAGTCGAGGGCCACCCCGAACCTCATGGCCGCATTGCGTATCGCGTCGCCGATGCACTCCTTGAGGCTCTTACCGTCACCCACACCGATGCGGGTGACCCCGGCGACAGTGAGCCTGATCCACAGGTTCTGCCCACTCATCAGCGGCAGCCCTGCCGCGTCGAGGGCGAACGGCTCCCAGTTCCAGTCGGGGTCGACCTGGAGCAGTCGGTCGGTCGCTGCCGCGTGGCCCACGTAGTCGAGGTGCACGGCGGGCAGCCCGTGGTAGCCGCCGCACTCGCGGCAGGTGCCCTTGGCTGAGTCGGACTTGTAGGGCTTCGGCAGTTTGCCGATCGTGGCGGCGGGGAACGGTTCCCGCAGTGCCTTCGCTTGCTTGGCGTCCATCAGGCCACTTCCTGTGCGATGTAGGCGGCGCCGACGTAGCCGCTGCCGGGGATCTTCCAGTTGCCTTCGGCGCGCTTGTGGATGTCGAAGGCGGAGCGAACGGTGAGGAATTCGGCGTAGATGTCTCCACCGAACTTGAGGGGGTACACGTCGTAGCCGTCGTCACGGATGTGCACGCCCCACGCGGCCTCGATGCCAAGGGCGGCAACCGGGTGCTCGTCGCCGCCCTCGCCGTAGAACTCGGCGTGCGCGTAGGCGTTGGTCTGGAACGCGGCACTCGGGTAGATCCGCTTGCCCGACTTCCAGTCGAAGATCGCCCGCGGCCCCCGGTTGCTGTCGGCAACGAGATCGAGCTTCCCGGCGTACTTGTGCTCGCGGGATGCGACGGTCTCCTCGATGAGCACCGGCTCGATGGCCCAGTCCTCCATGAAGGCGAGAGCGGCCTCGACCATGCCCTCCTGCTCGGGGGGGACTTCGACGGACTCACCTCTGGCGATGCGCTCGGCGAGGTCGTGGAACGTTGTCCCGCGCGCCGCGGAGTCGTCCCGTTTCTGCCACGGTGTCGCCTTGAGTGCGTTGACCATCGACTCGCGGCCCATCGTTTGCAGCGCAGCGACGGCGTCGGGGTTGTCGGCGACGAACTCGGCAACGGTGGCCGCGGCCCATTTCGATAGCGGCCCGGACTTGTCGAGGACGCCGATGATGGTGGTTACGCCGGGCACCCATTCGCCGTCGAGCTTGTAGCGGTGGGAGCCGGGGTAGAAGACGAGCCCGGTTGCTGGTGGCTTCGGTTTGAGGCTCACAGGTTCACGTCCATTTCGAAGTCGCGTTCGGTGTATGCCTCGGCCTCTGCCTCGGCGTAGTGCTCTGGGCTCGTCCCGGTCTCGGCCATCTCTCGCGCGTCCTCTGCGTCCTCGCGTCGGAGCGCCAGTGCTTCGGCCCGTTCGTCGTCGCCCTCGCGGGTCTCGTCGGGGTCGAAGTTGGGTCCGTAGTCGGGGCGGGTCATGCGACGACCGGCCTCTCGCGCAGTTCGGTCATCCGCGCGTACATGAGTGGCGCTGATCCGTACCTGCCCGTGAACATCCCTGGCACCTCAGACTCACCGAGCGCCACGAGTTCGTCCCAGGCATCCACGAGGCGAGCCCAGCGCGGCGACACGTCGTGCATCAAGGGGAACGCGAGGCGTGCGAGTGGGATCTCTCGCAGCAACATCTCGCAGCGGCGGAAGTCGGACGGGTCATAGGGGATATCCGTCCCGCGACCCCAGCGGTCCAGGTTGACTCCCGTGAGCCGGGCGACGATCGCGTTGGACGATATGCCGCGCTCACCCTGCGCGAGCCACATTGTGAACAGTCCGATCGGGAGCAGGTCGGCGCTCATCGCACGACTCGCGTCTCGCGGATGACCAAGTGCGCGTCATGTCCGGTGTTCTCGACGCTGCGGACGTCGGCGTAGGCGGATGCCTGCGACGCCATCCAGCCAGATCGGTCGGGGAACCCGTGGCAGTCGTCGTCACAGACGCACGCGGACCACTTCACGGGTGCGCCGGGTGCTGCTTCGTCGTCGGCGAACTCGGCGCGCTCCTGTGCGAGCGCGAGGCGGTACGTCAGTGCGGGGCTCACTTCGCGGCCTCGACAGGCACGCCGTCGATCTCGTAGCCGCCCTCGTCGTATTCCCACTCGCCAGAGACGTCCTGGTTCCACGGCTGCCCCCAGCCTGTGCACTGAGCACAGATCCCGGGCGGCATCTTGTCGCTGTCGTAGGCAGCCTCGATCGCTGACTCGAGGTCGTCGGCCTCAATCTCAATCGAGGTCGATATGACCTGCGTGAAGTACAAGCGATAGGTGCTCATGTCCTAGTTCCTTCTCGGTTCGGTGAGTGCGTATCCGGCCACGGCGAGGCAGCTGGAGATGATGAGTCCGATGAACGCACCGAGTGCGTGGACCAGGATCAGGACGATGGCGAGGGCGGTCAGGATGATCGCGGCCCCGACGAGCCAGCCGATGAGCACGTTCTCGATCTGCTCGGTGGGGGAGACGGTCGGCAGTTCGATCGCGTAGGCGTCCAGACGGGCGATCTCGCGGGCGTCGTCGCGGCGCTGCTCCTCGACCTCGATGGCCCGGATCACGCGCTGCTCGTCGGCGGTCATGTCGCCCACGTCCCACACGCCGTCGCGGTTCATGCCGCCGCCACCTCGTCGAGCTCGGTTGGTCGCTCGTGGCTGACCCGCGACCGGTTGACGACGATGACCCACTCCATGACGGCTCCGACGTTGTTGCCGGGGGAGCGGAAGTCGGCGTGGATGCCGACGAGGGCCTCGAACTCGGCGATCTTGGCGAGGGCGGTTGCGGCGTCGATGGCGATCACGACGCGGCCTTGGCGATGTGCACGATGTGGATGCGGACGGCGCCGTTCGGGTCGATGTTGAGGTCGGCCGTGGTGTGCGTGTCGCCGTGGTCGGCGTTGTGGTGCGAGCGGGCAACGACCCCGTTCTGCCGAGCGAACTCCTCGACGGCCTCGCGGGTTGCGACGTGCACGCTGATCTCGACGGGGGTTACTGCTCCGTGCATCGCCTCGGGGATGAGCCCCGCGAAGTACAGGTCCGAGGCCTTGAGGAGGGCCACGCTGATCTCGTAGTCGCGGCGTGCGGTGGTGGCCTGCTGGTCGAGCGTCGTTGCTGACATGTGTGGGACTCTCTTCTTGTAGGTGAAGTCCCGGTGACTCGTGGTTGGGAGATCCGGCGCCTGCTTTTGCGGTGGGTTACGAGGCTTTGCGGCGGGCCTGGGCTGCGGTAGAGCGCGGCGAGCGGGGCTCGATGCGGTTCGGGTCGGCTGGTCGCGCGGGACCGGCTTTCCATGCCTCGAGTTCCCACGCATCGATGCGCCAGGAGCGGCCGATGCGGAATCCCGGGAGGGTCCCGTCGCGGAACTTCGCGAGGACGGTCGGCACCGAGACCTGGAGGTCGGTGGCGACCTGCGCCGGCGTGAGGCTCATGCGACGTCCTCGACGGTGATGAGTCGCCGCAGCCGGCGAACCTCTGCGGGTTTGCTGGCGTTTCCGGACGGCCCGCCATTGGGACGGAACCTCCCAGTCGGCGTCAGATTGCCTTTGCGGGTCAGCGCCGAGATGAGCGCCCCGATCTGGTGCCCGTCGATCCACTCCGGCAGGTAGATGCGAACCTGCGCGATGTGGACGAGCCCGCCATGTGCCGCTGCTGCCCGGTGGATTGCGTCGCGGATCGCGAGACGAGCCTCGACCCGTGACGGGCGCCAATCGGCGGCGACGGCATCGAGGGTGTCGAACAGTTCGCCTTGGGACACGAGGCGGGACGTGACAATCCTGACGGTGGTCATCGCGCCAGCCCGACAATCGCCAGGACGTTCTGCCACGCCGTGTAGCGCGGCTCGCGGGCGTCCATCCATTCCTGGACCCACTGCGTCGCGAGTTCGGGGATCATGCCGCCACCTTCTTCCGCTTGACAGGAGTAGCCGTAGCGCTTGGCACGTGAGTCACGAAGAGGACGTCCATCGGGACCTCAAGGGCCTCCGCGATGCGACGAGCCGTCTCCGGAAGGCACGAGCTCCTGCGACCTGACGTGAGGTGGGTGATGAAGCCGGGGCTTTTGCCGATTCGTATGGCCAGGTTCCGGCCGCTCATCTTCTTGCTTGGCTCGGGTCCGATGAAGGACCGGAGCCGTTCTGCGCTGACGAGTCGCATCCACGTCCCCTTTGGGTACCTGCGGCGGGTGATGCTGTACATGGCTGATCCTCTCTCGGTAGGCGGCTTCTGTCAAGCACCGCAGTACAAATGTGCCCCACTGGTAGGCGGCTGTCAAGACGTGAAGTGGATGTAATTTTGCAGGTCAGTCGCCATTGGCAGGTCAGAGCGGGTTTACTTGGTAGGCGCCTACCGCTCACGCAACGACAAACACTGGTAGGCGGGGACACGCGGGGAGCAATTGCGCTCTGCTAGGTACAGGAAGGAAGGTTCACCTATGGACATCGCAGCACTCATCCGAAGCACCAAAGGAGACCGGACCTATGAGCAACTCGCGACGGACTGCGGCGAGGAGCCCACCAGACAACGGCTCTGGCAGATCGCCACCGGAGCACAGAAGGAGTTCCCGAAGCCGGCCACCATCCGCGGCCTCGCACATGGCCTTCACGTCAGCCAGCGGACGGTCGTCCTCGCATGGGCCGAGTCCGTGGGGCTTGATGCGAGCACGAACGACACACGCCTCGCGCAGCTACTCCCGCCGAGTGCAGCGAACCTCACTGATGACCAGATCGCCGCCGTGCTCGCCACCGTGCGATCCATGACAACGAAGGGACGTGGTTCCGGTGCACTCAGTACCGCCACCACCAAGGCGGCCGGCGGCGACATGGTTACGGGTGAATCTGCTTCCTACAGCGAAGAGACTCAGCCAGAAGCCAGTCAGCCGACCGGCCAGCAAGACCCGGCTCAAGCCCAGCCCTGACGAGAGCGATGTCGTGCGCGTGGATGTAGATCACGGCCTGGTCTAGCCCGACCACTTCGATGACTCTCGTTCCGAACCTCTCCACTATCGCGAACGGGCTCACGGTCTGCCGTCTTTGTCATAGGTCACCGACACAGAGTGCGCCCAGGGTGTGACATCCGCTAAACGGCGCTAAGTCCTCTTCGCGGTGTCGGCGCCGATCTGCCGCGGTTCGTCCGGCACAGCCCACGATGCCTCGAGAGCATCGAGCCGTGCGGAGTCGGGCTGCAGGTGCGAGTACCGGTCGGCCGTCGTCTTGATCGATTCGTGGCCCAAGCGGTACTGCAGCCGGAACAGGGAGCAGCCCTGGGCGAGCATCCAGCTCGCGTGGGAGTGTCGCAGGGCGTGGATGCTGGGAGTCTTCCCGAGGGCAGGTTCCCGGGGCACCCATGCGCGACCGTCCCACCTTTCGTCGCGGAGCCACGACGCCCACCGCCCGTAGAACGCGCGCTCTTGGATGCGGAGCCCTTGCGTCGTGACGAACAGCAGGTCTCCCGGGGCGCGGGCTGCGACCAGGGGGCGTAGGGCGTCGACGACCTCGCGTGGCAGGCTGATCGTGCGGCGCCCCTTGTCGGTCTTGGTCGGCCCGATCCGGGCGGGCTTACCTTCCCCCGGGCGCTTCCATGCGCGGGTGACGACAATGGACGGGGTGCGGGCGTCGAGGTGGCAGTCCCGGGCGCGCAACGCGGTCGCTTCCCCGAACCTCATCCCCGTGCCGAACAGGGAGATGAGGAACGGACGGTAGTGCGGTGTCGCCCGGTCGTGGATGATGACGAACTCCGCCGGCGTGAGGAACACCATCTCCTCGACCTCGGTCCGGGCGATCTTGTGCTTGTGCGCGACGTTGCGGGCGAGCATCTCGTCGTCGACGGCGCGGGCGAGCGCTGCGCTGATGAGCGACTGCTTGTTCTTGACGGTCTTGGCGGCGCTGGTCTGGTCCCTGATCCACGCGGCGACATCGTCGCGGGTGGCTGCGTCGATGGGGAGCGCCCCGAGCGTGGTCCCGGCGAGCTCGGTGGCGTAGACGCGGTACTGGCGGATCGTGCCGGGCTCGCAGCCGCTGAGGGCGTTGATGTGCCGGGTGACCTGTTCGGCGACGGTGGGCACGTCGGCGGCTGACGTGGTCGATGCGGTGCGGACGGCGCGGGCCGCAGTGCCGCCGATCTTGTCGACGAGCCGCCCGAACTGTTCGGCGCCTTCACGGGTGGCGAATGTCTCGTGGGTGACTCTGCCTCCGGGGACCAGGCGGAAGGGTTGGCGCCAGTGGATCGTGCCGTCCGCGAGCCTGTGGGGTACGGGAGTAGCGGCCACTGAAACCAACCCTCAATCGCTGTCGCTACGCGGGCTGTAGGCACGCGCTGTAGCCACAAGCATACATCTTGGGCCGGTTTGAGTGTTGATGCAGGTCACAGGCTTGCAAATGGGTGCGGGAGACGGGAATCGAACCCGTCCCCCGCGACCCTAGAAATGTGGCGCTGACCTGCACAAAGATACATTTCGGGGCTGTAGCCCGAGAGTGATCTAGGCGCGTTACTCACGCTCAAAGGACGTTGGGGGTGTAGCCATGGCGACAACCTTGGCGACAGGAACGGCCTCCGACCCGAACCCGAGCACAACCGTCGTCGCCCCGGTCTCGCGGCGCACGAACTCGAGCGCGCCGGCCACAGTCAGCACGGGCGGACGGACCCGCTCGACGGCAAGCTTCACCTCGAGCTCATCCTCGGTCGCGGCGTAGATGTACGGGCTCTTGCGCTTCTTCCCGGTCGCAGCGTCGAGCACCCAGACGTACCCCTGCCAGCGGCCGTCCGCGCGGTGCGTAATGCCACCCTCACCCTTCTGTCGCCGGGGGGTCACGGGCGCCACGCGGGGTCGTAGGACGGGTGGGAGGCGTAGGGGAGGGCGAGGGTCTTGAGGATGTGGACCGCCGACCTGAATGGGCGGTCGCTCGCGTTGTTTCGATTACGGTAGGCAGCCTGCTTGAGGTGCGCCACGATCGCCCGCTTCGCCTCGCACTCGGCGAGGCGCCGCTCAGACCACCGATCACACGACCCGTATTCCCCGACACCACCACAGTCCGGATCGGCCTCATCCTCCGCGATCCGTGCCAGCAGGAACTCGGTCAGCGTCATCAGGCCTCCTCTGTGTGGCAGTCGCACGCGCATCCCGTGAGCTGGTCCGTGTCGTCGTCCCATGCGGTGCCGGAGCAGGCGGCGTGCTTGCCCCCGCGGCAGTCCGGGTTCAGGTGAGCAACCCGAGTTGGTTCGTCGGCCGCAACTGCAAGCGAAACGGCCTCGGACTTGGATGTTCCCACCAGCAGCCCGGCAGCGGCGAGGGCATCGGCCTGGTGCTGGGAGAACGATGCGCCCCACTTGTCGAACTCGCAAGAGCAGGACCCAGCCCCGTACCGCTGGTGAGCCAGCAGCACCTCCGCCGCCCGGTCCCGCACGCTCGGCTCGGCGGTCATCGGGTGGCCTCGGTCGTTGTCGCGTGGTCGACGCCGTACTCGTCACGGATGCCGATGCGGCAGGCCCGGTGCGCGACACGGAACCGGATCGTGTTGCGTCGGAAGTACCACGGGTCATGCGCGAACGGTGCGGATCGCTCGGCGTTCTCTGACTCGTTGGCGAGCGTGAGCAGGTCAGCGGCGAGGTCTGCCCGGATCTGCGGCAGGTCGTAGAGGTGCTGCCCAGACTCATCCTCAGCCACCAGCGGAGGCGTGTGGTCGAGGCACACGAGGTGCAGGTAGGTGCTCACTTCCCCGCCTCGCTCGCACCGAGGGCGGTGGTGATGGCGGCAGTGACTTCTTCCATCGCATCCATGTAGCCGGCAACCCAGTTTGCATCGTAGGAGACGAGCATTCCGTCCGGGTCGGCTGTGGTCAGCACGGCCCGCAGCGCACTCGCTACCTTCTCGCCGTCATCGAGCGCGCGGCTGATGATGAGGTCCGTGTCGTAGTCCGGGCGGGGCGGGATGCTCATGCGCCAGCGGACGCGGACGTCGGCTGCAACGTCCCCGATCTCCTGGTGCGCGACGGACAGGTGCCCCTCGATCTCGGCCAGTCGGTCCTCGATGTCGCTCATTGTTCCTCCTGTTGAACGTTGCATAGCGGGCACTGGCCGTTCTCCTTGCGTCGAGACGGCCGCGCAGCATCCCACCGGTCGATCGTCTCGGGCTTCCACCCCGGCAGGACACCCACGTAGGCGTCAGGCGGGGGAAGGTGGTAACGGTTGAGCGTGCCCCGTTTGACGTTGATGCGGATGGCGACCTCGGGGCGGGAGAGGTAGCGGCGGGGGGATGGGGTGCGGGTCATCGGGCGACGCCCGTCGTCGTCCCGCGCTCGGCCCACCCCTCGAACGATCCACGGCAGGCGAATCGCGGGTTCACTCCCGGGCGTCCGTGCTTGGCGAGGTATCCGCCATGCTTGCCGGGGCCGAAGTTGTCGCGCTTGAAGTTGATGAGTCTGGCGAGCTGACCACACACCTCGCAGGTGCCCTTGTCTGCGACCATCTCGGATGCCGTGCGGGTTGTTGTCATGTTCTCAGAGTACACACATGCGCGTGTATCCGCAAGGGTTCCGACCTGCTCCCGACACAGCAAAAACGCCCCCCGCCGTGAAGGCGAGGGGCGTCTGTGCGTGCGGGTGGTTACTGTCGGGCGCGGACCCACAACTCGATCGCGCCGTACACATCGGGCCAGTCGTCGAACAGCTGCTGCCGGTCGCCGGCGGACAACGTCGACCAGACACGCTCGAGACGCAGCAGGTCAAGGGTCGCCACGTCAGCGCTCCTGGACCGACACGCGGATCGTCCGGTCATCCTGCCGACCAGACGACGTGACCACATGAGACACGACCCTGTAGAGAACACCAGCCGTCCCACCAGACAGCCACGCGATGACCACACCACCCAGTTCGGAGTGCGAGTCCAGGACGATGCCCGTCGGCACGCTCACCGTTGACGTCGTGATCGTCTCCCCCACGTCGAGCCACGCCGACCAGTCGAACTCGTAGTCGAGGACAGCCTGAGGGTCCTTGGTGAACAGGTCACTCGTCGTTGTCATCGTTCCACCTTCACGGTTCGGGGTTCGGGTGAGATCAGGTAGGTGCGCGACTCAGCGCCAACGGTCAGCGACCGCGACTCGGCAAGGATTCTCAGGGTGCGCTCGCTCGGGACGACCGCAACGGCTGCACCCGAGTTGACGTACCCGCTGACCGAGCTCAAGGCGTCGACGGTCCCAGATGCCCAGGAGCGTGCCACCGCCCCGACGACCGATGCGACCGCGGCGACTGTCCCGGCTGCTTGAGACAGGCTGATCGTGCCGATGGCACCCGTCAGCGCTGCGACTGCCCCGGAGACCTGCGACCGTGCGACCGCGCCGAGAGCCCCCGACGTGATGGCGATGGTTGCGGAGAGCCCAGGAGCCGGGACCGGGTCGACGGTGCCTGAGGTTGAGGACGTCACGGTGGTGATCCCGCTGACCGCGGAACGGTCAAGCACGCCCGAGGTCACCGAGGTAGCCGATGTCGCGCCGCTGACCGTCGACCTGCTAACCGCGCCGGCGACGCTCGAGGTGACCGCGGTGATGCCGGAGACGACCGAGCGTGCGACCGCTCCGACGATGCCCGTGGTGGATGCCGTGATGCCCGCGACCGCCGAGCGTGCCACCGACCCGGACGTTCCCGAGGTTCCGACAACGATCCCAGTCGAGGCGGACCGATCGAGCGTCCCGGCCGACCCTGAGATGCTGGCGACCGTGCCCGAGATACTGGCGCCGACGGCAGCGCCGCGGATCTCGATCGCGGTGATCGAGTACTTCTGTGCGGCCGGCGCCGTGAGCCCGACCGTCTTGGCACCCGCCGTCCCGGCGTCCGCATGGGTGGCGGCGTAGACGCGGTGCCACGAAGCGTCGAGGAAGTCGTCGCGCGACACCGCTGCAGACCCAGCGGTGCGCCACGCCGCGGTGCCGGCGGTGGCGTTCCAGTCGGAGATGTAGACGCACAGCGCCGAGTTGTCGTGCAGCGTCGTGATCCCGAGCGATGGTGCGCCCGAGGTCACGTTCGTCTTCTGGCTCGCCCCGATGCCGTCAGAGCCACGCCAGACCGTGACGCTCATGCCCCACAGGTTCGCCGTGTTCCCCGACCGGGAGACCGACACCGAGAACGTGGCGTCAGCCGACGCCGTCGCCGTCCAGAGGTACTCCGCACAGTAGCTCGTGATCGAGATCGACTGCTCCGGGGAGTAGGTCAGCGAACCACCGGCCGGGGTACCGAGTGTCGTGCCATCAATCGTGACGCCACCGTTCGACGTCTCCCCGCGCACGACGAGGATGTCCCCGGCCTGGACCGTGATGCTGACGCTCTTGGGGGTGGCCGCCGTGGACCACACCGACGACGTATGCGATACGAATACCGGCGCGGTTGCCACGGCCTACCTCCTCCGCTGGGTGTGGTCGGTCAGGTCAGGGTGATCTGCAGCGCCCCAGCCGCCCAGGACGTCCCCTCGCCGCTCGCGAGGGTGCGCGGCGCAGTGAGCGCCTGCCATTCGGTGCGCTGCGTTCCAGCGGTGAGCGCCGAGTAGACCGCGAAGTGCGTGAGCGTCACCCCGGCCGAGGCGGTCGCCGTGCTCAGGGTGCCCGCGTTCGCCTTGACGGACGGGTCAGCCGAGATCGCCGCGGCCCACCCTGTCGCGCCGATCGGCGTGCGGGCGAGCGAGGCCGTCTCGCTGGTGCCGTCCGCGGAGTACGCGATGTGGTCGGCCCCGCCAGTGACGGGGAATCGGACGTCGAGGGTTTCTACAGATTCGGCGATGGTCAGGCCCATGATGTGCTCCTTGCGTGTGGTGGCGGGTTGGTCAGGCGACAGTCAGGAGATGGCCGCGCCCTTGAAGTCAGGGCCGGTCGCGCTGTAGAGGTAGTTCCCGGTCCAGGTCAGTCCGGACACCGGACCGTTGGACTGGGTCACGGCGCCGTACTCCGTGGGCCGGAACCGGTTGTTGATGAACACGAGGTTGTTGGACAGCTCCAGGGTGGCGTTGTAGCCGTTGCCCTCGAGGTAGCTGTCCTGGACCGTGATGTAACCGACGTTCGACGCCGACCTCGGGTTGTTCCACGTGTCCTGGACGAAGAACGCACCGGTGGTGGAGCCCTGGTCGCACGTCACACGGGACCGGCTGATGGTCAGCGGCGAGTTGCTCTCGCGGCGCGTGATGCCGTCGTGATGCGCCCCACCGCCGACCTGCGCGTACCCGTAGAACTCCGACACGCTCATCGGCGTCGAAGCGTTACCGTCGAGCCACATGAAGATCGTCGGCCCGGTCATGCGCAAGCTCGCGATCGTGAGGTTGTCCGCGCCGACGGTGAAGATTCCGATGGACTCGGCACCCGAGCCCGCCGTCGAGACGTGATCGCACCGGGTGATCGACACGTTCGACCCCGTGACCTTCACCTGACCTTGCCCACCCTGACGGGTGGACTTGATGATGCACTCGGTGAGAGCCGCGCCCGCGCCTAGGACGAGCTGGTTTCCGCCCAGGTTGATGACCTTGCGGGTGACGGGGCCGGTGATCGTGAGGCCCCCGGTGTACGCGGTGAGGTTCGCTTCGGTGAGGCCGGCAGATGCGAGCCCAACGTTCGACGGGGTGAGGTCGACACCATGGGTGATGCCACCAGGCAGGGGCAGGTCCGGCACCGGCACTGGCACCGGGTCGGGCACTGGCACCGGGATAGGATCCGCGTCCACGGTGATCGCCTGGACGCCCTTGAGGGCAGCGGTCGCGTTCGACAGCAGCGACCCGCCGACCGACTGGATCTTCACCAGTCGGGCGACGAGGGCCTCCTTGTCCGCCTGCGTGGTCATGTCAGGCGGCGTGCTTGGGTGCGACGGGGGACACCTGCGAGCGCGTCCACCAGGCGCCCACGAGGACGGCAATCGGATAGATCACGTCGACCGAGCGTCCGAGTTGATCCCCGAGACTGGTGAGACTCAGCCCCCAGATACCGGCAAGGGTGACGACGGCGATGATGACGGCATGGAGCAGTACAGGTTCGAGACTGAGCAGTCGCTTGAGCATGATGACTCCTAGGGCAGGTAGACGATCCCCGCCAGGCCGGCGAGGGACAGTGCGGCGAGTGCGGCGATGACGACGATCTCGAGCGGGTGCAGGTCCGCGAGCGGGTGCCGCGCCATGGTCAGACGATCAGGCGGTAGTGCTCGATCGTGAACCCGGCCTGCTTCTCGACGACGCGGAAGCCGAGGTCCCGCATCCACTTGAACTGAGCAGGCCCGATGGCGCGCTTGGTGCCCTGCAGCTCGTCGACCGCGAAGTAGTCGAACGATCCGTCCGGGCGCGATGAGGGGACAGCAACGATGTCTCCGACGGATGCACTCTGACGCTGACTGAGTGCGGTGAGGGCGTCCTCGATGCGAGCGAGGCGGGCGTCCTGGTCAGCGTTCATGTCGTCGTCTCCTGTGGTCGGGATGATCGGTGCGGGTTCTGCTGGTGCGTTGGCCCGTGCGAGCCGGTCAAGGCGAGCGAGGTCGTAGGTGCCAGGGCAGGCCGTGGCCTTCCAGTGGCGGTGCGGCCAGAGCGGAAGATCCCCGTACTGCGCGCGCAGGTTGCGGATGAGCTCGGCGATCGTGGCGTAGTCGCCATCACTGCCGCGCGGGTTGCACTCGATGCCGATCGTCGTCGCGTTCCCGACCGCGGAGCCGGTGTGCCAGGCGGCGTCGTGCGGGTCGACGATCGGTGCGACCCTGCCATCCTCGACGACGAAGTGCGCCGAGGTGTTGCCGTGCGCCCGGCAGAGGTAGGCGACCGTGTTCTCGAACGTCGGGTGCTGCGCCGGGTCACCCCACCAGTGGATGGTGATGCCATCGACGGTGCGGGCGCGGCCGTAGTGCGCCGGAACCGATGCCGCGTGGTAGTAGTTCGACGAGGTGAGCGAGGTCGCCAGGGCGTAGGGCATGTCAGCCTCCTGCGATCGATAGCAGCTGGGTGATCCCCGCCCCGCTACCTGCCGCCAGGACGGCGGCGATCCAGATGCGCTTATCGAGGGACCTAAGGCGCGATTCGTGGTCGTCCACGTCCTTGCGGACGTCGGAGATCTCCTCCCGGACCGTGGTCAGCGCGGGGTCGAGGATGCTGGCCAAGTGGTCGACCTTCGTACCGACTGCCTGGATCATGGCGAACATCTGGTTCGGGCCGAAGACCGCGCTTCCGGGCTGGATCTCGTCGTTCATGCGATCACTCCTCGCGTGCGGGGCATGTGGCGCTCCCTGCTGTGGTTGGGTGGGGCGGCGCTGCCTCGGGTCACAGCCCGGAAAGGCTGCGCGGCGTGGGTGGATGGGACTACGATCGCTGGCATGGAAAAGCGCGGGGTTGTGGTAGGTGCGGCTTCGGCCGTGCTGGTGGCAGGCGTAGTGCTCGGCGGGATGGCGATGGCTACGGCTGACGAGCCGGGGGCGAGCGTCGTGACGCCGACGCCTACCGTTACGATTGAGCCCACAGTGGAGCCCACAGTGGAGCCCACCGTCGTGCCCAAGCCCGTTGTGACCGAGGAGCCTGCCGTGACCGTTGTGCCCGAGCCCGTACCTGCACCCGAGCCTGCCGTCGCACCCGCACCCGCACCCGCGCCCGCGCCCGTGGCTGAGGAGCCCGTGCCGCTCGTGCAGGGTGTTGCACCTGCAGCCGGGTCAGGCGTCGTTGAGATTCAACCCGGGACTGTCATGCCCCCGCCGCCCCCGGGAGTCTCCTACGTTCCGGCTGACTAGCCTGTTACCTGCACAGTGATGTATGGGTTCGAGAAGTTCGCGGACCCGGTCGATGTTCCTGATGCCCAAGCGCGCATCTTCCCCGTGATCGTGTATGTGCCCGGGGTTAGGACGAACGCGCGCTGCACCATGAGCGATGCCCCGGACGTGACGGTTGGGGCGCCTGCATAGTTGCGTGCGTAGACGTCGCCATAGGCAGATATGCCGCCCGAGATTGAGAAGGTCGCCTCGGCAGTAACGGCCCCGGCGCCGCTTGTTGCCGTCGCCTGCCCGCATCCGACCGTGACGATGATCCGGCCCGTTGGGACGCTGACTGTGATCGGAATGTCCGGGCCGTAGACATGGAATGTCGCGTCGTTCGGCAAGGACCCTGTGTTGAACGTTGGGGCGCTTGCGGTGACCGCAATCCGACTCGCAAGATCGCTCACCTGCCCCGCGATCACCACGTCCTGTGCGGCCAACGCCGCTGCCTGCGCGTCAAGCTCCTCGATGACGAGACGCCCGTTCAGAATGAAGAACGACGGGCCGCCATCTGCCGCCCCGAGCATCCAACCGGTCGTGCCGAGGTTGACGTGCCCGCCATCCCCGTCGAAGTCCAGCGAGGACAGCATCCCCGGCCGACCGCGCACGCCCGCCTGCCGCAACGGAGACGAACCCTCAAGGGCTGCGATCCGTGCGGCAAGGCGGGACATGCGGGCCAGCAGCACACCGAAGCCCTGACGCGGGGCCCTGAAGTCCGACGACGAGACCTCGGTCGGGGGAGTCCACTCGTCAGCCATCTGCTACCTCGCATCCATTTTCGGGCTCATCGTGAGCCGCACGTTGTCGGTCAGGTCGCCCGAGACCTTGAGCAGGCGAGCCCGGTGATACGGCGCCGTTCGTGCGAGACGACCCAGGACGGGATGCGCCGTGGAGATCCAGACGCGCCCCCAGTCGCCCGGCCGCGGGATGCTGCCGGCCTTGACCGTCAGCCCCCACGTCTGCCACGCGCGCCTGTTCGCCGAGACGAGCGCCGCCGCGTGCGCGTCGAGCGTCCCCTGCCTGCTGACTGTCGAGAACGACTCAGCCCGCTCGAGCAATGGGTAACCCGCGTTGGTGAGCGTCAGGTCTTGGCGCATCGACATGAGCGACGCCTCATCCTGGCCTTCACCCGTGGCCCACCCGCGCATCGTGAGCCCCGACCAGTCGCGGTCCACACTCAGGCCCGCGACGTCGCCACGCACGACCGTGGTGTCCCAGTCCCAGTCATCGCCCGACTGGTGCAGCAACGGGTCCGTGGTGGTCCCGGTGCGCATGACCCACTCGAGCCGCAGGTTGTCCGACGTGACCCGAGGCTCGAACGCGACATCGGGTCCACCGATCACGCCGATGATCGCCTTGACCTCGTCGGCCACCGTCGCGACCTGATAGCCCGGCCAGTCCCGCTCGTTGGTGCCCAGCGCATCAGCCGGCAGAACGATCGGCAGCGACCCGCCCGTGTGGGACATGGCCGTCGAGATGAGCCTCTTCGCCAGGGTTGCCAGCGACAGACCCGACCAGGCAAGCGACGTCTCGGCAGGGTTCTCCCCGGACGCCAGCACCTTCATCACCTTGCGGTGATCGAACAGCGACCACATACCCGACGCCTTGACCTGCAGCGAGCCGATGCCGTCATAGGACCACGCCCAGATCGGACCGGCCTCGATGATCTGATCGCCCTTCTGGACTGCCAGGAAGAACGCCGGGCCGTCGAGGTAGGAGAGCAAGTCGGGCATCGCACGGACGTCGGCCGAGTCGAGCGGGATCGTGATGTCGATCGCGCCCGCGTCGAGGTGGACCTGCTCCCATGTTGCTGCCGAGACGGGCACGGTTGCCAGGATGCGCCCGGTACGCAGCTCTCCGCAGATGATCGTCGTCTGCGTGGTCCCCGCCGATACAACGGTCGTCGAGTCGGAGAACAGCGCCACGACGTCCGACTGGTAGTCGGTGTAGGACGTGCCGTAGCTGGACACGTCCGAGGCGATGATCCGAGACGGGTCGGCGTTGACCGGAAACACGGGCCGCGCGAGCCGAGTAGTCGCACTCGTTGCGACCTGAGTGGACGTGTCGCCCACATACAGGTCGACCGAGGAGAGCCCGTCAACCTGCCGCGCGACCGCCACCCGATCATCGACGGCGGGGTTCGGGAACGCCATGCCGCCGATGTAGTTGGCTGTCGCGGTGTAGCCCAGGCGTGGCCCGGACGTCCCGTAGGTCGACGTCACCCACGCGAGCCCAGACCACTGAGTCACCAGGTAGGTGGCGTCGTCAGGTGCTGTGTTGTCCCATTCCGCATAGGCCACGGCGGGAGACATCGGCCCGGGGCGAGCGTAGAACAGGCGCCTCGAGCGACCCGCCTCGACACCAGGGAGCAGCGGTGCGATGTTCCCGTCTACCAACGGCAGGCCGACGCCCGAGATGTTCGCGGCCACACTCGTATCCGCGGGGGATGTGATCGCGCCGCTCGTCACGTCGATCTCCATGTATCGAACCGCGGAGACGCCTGCAGCGGGGTTGTAGCCCCACGCGAACCGAATGACCTGCCCTGATGTGGCGTGCGCGTCCGCGGTGGAGATGTACGTCTGCTCAGCGCCGGACAGGATGGTGCGCTCAGTCCCGAAGGTCACAGCGCCCGAGCCCTGGTCGACGGTCACCGGGACCATCGCCCACTCGAGCATCCAGATCCGCGTGAACACCCAGAACGTGTCCTGCAGTGCGGTCGACAGGTGCTCGATGCGGTGGATCTGAACGTAGGACGTCTCTGCGCTCGCCACGTACTGAGTCTCAGCAGAGGATGCGATCGACTCGATGTCGCCGGTCTGGTCGGACACCTTGATGTGCAGGAACTTGTCGAGTCCGTGCTGAGTCCAGATCGCCAGCATCCGACGACCGGGTGCGGCCCAGAGCGCGGGACAGTTGTGGTCGTCGACGTTGCCGTTGCCGATCACGACGCGCCGCGACGTGCCCTCGGTGTGGTCCATCTCGCACGCGAGCAGCTCGCCGGTCGAGGAGATTGCGCTGAACACGGTGCGACTGTTTATGGTCGTCGCAATCGGCGAGACCCACCACTCGTCGATCGCGTCGAAGGTGCGCGAGCCGATCATCGTCATGCGATCGCGTAGGTGAACGTGCCGCGCATGAAGTCATTCTCGGCCCAGACGTGCGGGAGCGCGTCAGAGACCAGCTGCGTAGCCGACGTTGCGAGGGCGAGTACGACGAGGGTCGAGTCCGTGCCTGACGCGCGAACGGCGAACACCTTTCCCCCAGTGGTGCCAGCAGAGGAGTCGCCCCCGTAGATCATTCCGTAGATGCGCCCAGCACCGACCGCCGCCGCCGGCAGCGGGAGCCCGACCGTGTAAGTCCCCGACCCGGCAGTCGACGCCGCCGTGCCGAACTGGATGTTGAATCGGTACGTGCACGTCTTGTCGACGACAGTGAACTCGCCCTCACGGACCGCGCCACCGCCGAGGTTGGGTGCGGTGATGGTCGCAGAGAATGGCGGCGGGAAGGACGTCCATGCGCCCTGTGCGAGCGTCGCCCACCCCGCACCGCGGTTGATCAGAACCTGCCCGGTGTCGATCCGGTAGACCAGCCCTGGGCTAGTAGCCGAGGCGGGCACTGCGGCCTGCTGCGTCGCCCCGGTGACGGGGATCGGCGCCCCGCGAGAGGCCGTGTACTGGACGAAGGTGGTGCTGAATACGGCCGCCTGCGTGTTGGCCGCACCAGAGGACAGGGTCGCGCGACCGAGCTCGATCGCACCAGCAGGGATCGACGGTGCAACCGGGATGGCCGCGGCCGTGCCAGACGCGACCCCGAAGGTTGCCGCAGAGTCAGCATCCCCGGCATCGACGTCGTTGTGGAGCGCCCACCCGATGTCGATGCGAGAGTTCGACGCCGGGGCAGCCGAGCAGGTGATCGTCACGGCCGCGTCGTTGCCCCAGATGACCACGCCGTCCGCAACCGAGCGGGACGTCACGAAGTTCCCGGCCGCGAACGAGTACCCCCATCCGGTCGTGCCCGACATCGCCCCGCCAGAGAGCACACCAGGCCGCCCACCGAACGAGCCAACGGGTGCGACGAGGCCGGCGAGAGACTTGCGGCCCTCGATCGGCGTCGTGCCCTTGGTGGCGTCCTTGCGAACGAACAGACCACGGAAACCAGCCATGACGCCTCCCAGCGGGTACAGCAACGGGGCCGCGCGCTGGCGGCAGAGCAAGGGCCGGTCAGGTCACCAGGACGGCGGGGTGACAGTGACCGTCAGGACAGCCGACGTAGGCCCGCCGCGGGGCGAGAACAGGATCGACGCCGAGGAGTCCGGGGCGATCGAGAACCACTCGCGGATCGTCAGGTACGGCTTACGATCCACGCCGTCGAGGGTGACCAGGCCAGTTGCCGAGTCGATCGTCAATGTCGAACTGGACGGGATTACGCCCGTGTAGCGCAGACGTGAACCCGTCACAGAGTCGACCAGATCAAAACCCTCAGGCGGCGTCGGGCCTGCGACCGTGAACACCGGCCACGCCTGAGCGCTGCCCGAGTTCGAGACAGCAACCAACCCCGTGATCGCGCCGGGATCACCAAACTCAAGGAAGCCCGTGTCCACCACACCATCCGTGAACAAGTCAAACTCGAGCCCGCCGAGCATCTGCGCGAACGGGGTCCAGGTGACGACCGGGGCGGCATAGCGGAGGGGGTCGGGGCAGATCCACTCTGCAGCCCAGCCCCAGAACCCTGAGCCCCACGCCGGCGATGTTGGCTTGAATCTCAGCAGCCGCGCGCCCACCGTGAGCACCTTGCCCGCGTGATCGATGACCAAGGGGAGTGTTGTCGTCGGCGTCAGGCTAAATGCGGCCTTGAGCTCGGCTAGCATCACATCCCGTTCGGCCGGGCTCGAGCACCTGCCCGACGCCAGAACGCGACGCGCGCCAGAGTAGACGTCGGCGTCGAACATGCCGTGCTGACTGGGGCGGTCGTACTCCTCCTGCCGCGCGTCGGGCAGATCCTCCCAGCCTTCGAGTGTGGCGAACGTGTACCGCCCAGCACCGGACGTCCCGTAGAACGTGACCCCGCGCCAGGTGATCGAGGTTGTGCTGCTCACGATTCGCCGCCTCCGAGTAGTGCGTATGCGACGGCGTGGCCGACGTCTTGCGGCGTGCCCTGAATGAGCCGCTCGACGATGATCTGCACCTGTGGCCCGCCGTAGGCAGCGGGACCGGATGCCGTTGCTGTGCCCCCGTTCGCGAATGCCTTGACGTTCGGGTCGAGCAGCATCATGCCGAAGCGAGACGCCGTTTCCTTGAGCAAGCCGACGTTGCGCGTGCGCTGCGACGGCTTGCCAGAGATGTACGTCTCCCAACCCGTCTCAGGCTCGGCCCAGAGGATGTTCGCGCCACCGGGAGCGATCATCGACTGGCGATCCATGCCGTTCGCCGCCTGGACGTGCCCGCCGTCTGCGCGGTCCTTGTAGTAGCCCGTTCGCATCTCGGCCGTGACGATGACGTTGTTGACGTTGAGGTTCGCCTTGAACGTGGCTAGGCGTGCCTCGGCGACTGCGGTGTCGAGGCTGATCGACGTCGCCACGTTCGCTGGAATGGCGCCGTACTTGTCGGCGAGTGCCTGCGCCTCCTCTGCTGTGTACCCCATCTGCGTGAGCTGGTTGACGAGCGCAACACGCCCGGCCTCGTAACGCTGGTTGAGTTGGTCCTGTGTCTCGTTCGCACCTGCCGCTGCGGCAGACTCGGCATCGAGAGCAGCGACGGCGCCGCGGATCTGCTCATCGAGCAACTTGCCAGAACCGGTAGACGTGTCGACCGTGCCGTTGAGCAGGTCGAGCTTGCCCATCGCCGTCTCGCCTGAGTAGCCGAGCCCGTCGATGTCCTTGGCGAGCGAGACCGATGCGTCGTGCATGGCGGCCTGGGCAACCATCGGGATCGCGACGTTGTTGAGCTTCTCCTGCGCCGGGTCGAGCCCCTTCTCGATGAGGTTCGTTCGGATCGAGTCGGCCGCAGTCTGCGATCCGGCATCGAACGAGGCGAACGACTTGTCAGCCCCATCTTTCATGTCCTTGAATGAGGCGACCGCGTCGTCGAGATCAACGAACGGGATCGAGTTCATGCCTTCGAGGATCGAGAGGATAAAGTCGGTCATCGCAGGCCCCGCCGTGCCGACGAATGAGCCGAACCCCTCAAGTCCTGCGGCGGCAGCGTTCGCCAGCGCCCGACCAGCGTCGATCCCACCGTTCGCCATGTCGAGAAGGAACTGCATCACGGCCTCACGGTTCTCGGACACGAAGGTCGAGAACCCCTGGATCTGCGGGTTGAACGCCGTTGCGAGCGCGCCCTTGATGCCGTCCGCGGCGACCTCGATGTTGCGCTGCGCGGTTGCGATCGATCCGGCAGCGTTGTCGCCGAGCGTGTCCATCGCGGTCTTGGCTGCGCCCTCCACCGAGCCGAGTTCGGCCACGGCGGTCGAGAGGTCCATGTCATAGAGCGCCGTGCCCATGTCCTCGGCCTTGGTGCCGAATAGGGCCACGGCGGTCGCGGCCTGCTCGGTCGGGTCCTTCATGTCGCGCAACGACTGCAGGGTCAGGCCGAGTGCCTCGGATGCCTCGGGACCACCCTTGAGGATCTTCGCGGCCATATCCTCGGCAGACAGGCCCATCGCCTCGAACCCAGCGACGCTGGTCTTGCTGCCGTCGACCGCGCGGATCGCGAACTCTTTGAGCGCATCAGCCGCAGTGTCCGTGTCGCGCGCGCCGCCCTTGACTGCCTGGGAGAGGAGGCCGAACGCGGCAGGACCGGACAGGCCGAGCTTCGAGAACTGCGTGCCGTACTCGTTGACGGTATCGAGCAGATCCTCGGACACGTTGAGCCCGGACTGCGTGCCCTTGACGAGGAGGTCGAACGCGCCGGCCGCATCCTTCGCGAGACCCGTGCGGAGCAGTTGCGAGGTCGAGCGGGAGACTGCGGGGATCTCTTCGCCGAGGATGTCAGCGACCCCGGACAGCGATGCGATGATCGCTTGCGAGTCCTTCGCGGTGCCGGACGGGTCGAGGAGTCCACCCTGAATCGCGATGCGCGCCGTGTCCATGTTCGCAGCGAGAGACTCGCCCCAATTCGAGGCATACGCTTCGCCTGCAGCACGGGCAATGATGGCAGTCGACGCGGCGTCGAGGCCGGTCTGCGCCATGAGGCGATCCGAGCGGACCTCAACCTGCAAGCCATCCATGAGGCTCTTGCCGATGGCGACGCCGATGCCCACGACCGCGCCCGCGACAGGCAGGGCAATGAGAGCGCCGAGGATGCCAGCGGACAGGCCCTTGCCTGCCGTGTCGCCCGCCTGCTCGCCCTCGTCGCCGAGGCCGTCAATCTCTGTCCTGGCCTTGCTCGCGTCAGCGTCGACCTTGGCGGTCGTGAGCTTGCCGTCGATCTTCTTCGCCGAGGTCTCAACCTTGACCATGTCGGCGAGCGCGCCGCCAGTGTTCGCGTCGACCTTGACCGTCGTCGGCGCCTTGACGAGCGCCTTGCCCGCCTTGTCGACAACCTCGGCCTTCTTCGTGAAGTCCTTGATGTCAGCGGTAAACAGTGACTCGAGCACGGCAACGGTCAGGGCCATCGGGCTACCCCCTCAGGGCGTTGTGAAGGTGGCTTCCCGGGGTGTTCGGCAGACTCAGGACCATCGCCCGGACACCAGGCCAGGGGCGCGCGAGAACGGCCGGGTCGTGAAGGTCGATGCCGAAGCGTTCGGCCAGATCGAGGGTGACGGCGTTCCAGTTGGGGAGGATGTCGCGCCATCCGATCAGACGACCAACCGGGGCGTCGGGCGTGAGTCGGATGCGCGGCGCCGAGCGGTAGTCGGCATACATGCCGTCCGCGTCAGGCTCGCCTATACCGAGGGCGGCCCACTCCTCTTCCGTCGTCGGGCTTTTGGGGCATCGGGCTCGACCGCCTTAGCATCGGGCGCCCACATCAGGCCCGCGATCAGGTCGGCGCGCTCCTTGCCGCGCGACCAGTACGTCATCGCGTAGTAGCCGACGCGCTGGATGCTCACCATGTCGACGCCGTCCGCGATCATGCGGTCGTAGATCTCGTGCCCGAGAGTGAGTGCGGCGAGGTCCTCGGTCTGCGCTTCGACGATCTCGATGAGCGAGGCGTCGGGCGCGTTGGGAGAGACGCCGATGTTGTGCTCGGACAGGGCAGCGAACGCGAGCACGATCTTCATCTGCTCGACGCTTCGAGGTGGGCACGAGTAGGCATGACCTCCGAGCGTGATCTCGAGGTTCGGAGTCACCCACGCGGCGAAGTCGACGGACGGCATGGGTTGCTCCTAGGTAGAGGGCTGCACGGACAACGCGGGGGCCGGGTTGCGACCCCCGCGAGCCGGTCAGACGGCCGGGTTCGTGATCTTCGTGCGCTTGCCCTTGCCCGTGAGGGTGACGGACCAGGCGCCGACGTCCGCGTTGCCCGTGGCGCTGCGGTCGATCGACACGGTGCAGTAGCCCTCATAGGCGTCGTCCGGGTTCGGCACGCCACCGTTCGCAGGCTTGTCGTAGTAGCGGACATGCGCGATCGACGCGGTCCCGACGGCACTCGGCTCGGTGTACGCCTTGAGCGCCTCGACCTCGTCGGTGTACGCGCCCGTGGTAGCGAGCCGGTTGACCTGGACCGTGAAGGACAGCGACCAGGACTCGGACGTCTTCTCATCATTCGGCGCGCCGAGGTCATCGTAGGTCTGCGCCGATGCGGTCACGGGGGTGACGCTCGGGGCGACCCCAGTGATCTTGCGGATCGGGAACCAGGTGGCGACGTCGAGCGCGGGGATGTCGATGTCCACCCCGAACTCGTAGGAGAAGCCGAGGGTTGCGCCAGTGGGAAGGGCGAGGACGGTCATAGTGTTGCCTCCGGGTTGTCGATGATGACGCGGTAGTTGTCGACCCGCTCTTGCCGGCCGTTTCCGTCCGCGCCAAGTGGTGCGGTCGAGCTTCTGGTGATCCGTGCGATCCCAGAGGTTTGGTAGGTCAGGTGCAGCGCATCGAACGCGGCGTCAGCGATGATGTCCGCGCCGTTCGGGGCGCCTCGCGCGCCACGGCATCGGACCTGCACCATGCGAACCGCGAGGCCCGTCTCCGGGTCGTCGTCCTGCAGGTAGGTCGTCACGCCGATCGCGCGATCAGGTGCGGCAGGGATCGGGCCATAGGAAATGGCGATCTCAGCCGCGGTGTATGCCGGGCCAGTCGGTCGCCATGCCCCCGCGCCCTTGTCCGCGAGCCGCTGTGCGACGGCGTAGGTGAGTTGGGTCGTGTCCACCGCAATGGCCTCCTATAGATGGTGGGGCGCTACGGTGTCCGCATGTTCACCGACTGGGACGTGTTCGACTTCATCGGCTGGGGAGCGCTTGCCGTCGTGCTGCTCTTGGTCGCGGCGCTCGTGACCTACCTCGTGAAGTCATGGGGGAAGCGGGGAAGAGCGCACTAACTCAGTACGCGCTTGGCTGCAGCGGCGCCGGCTCGCTCGATGGCGGCGTGCTCAGCGGCTACCGCGGCCTCCATGAACTTCGACTGCCCGCTCTTGTGGACCAGGTCGAGCGCCTCGTGCTGGTAGAGCGCGTGGTCAGCATTCGAGTAGACCTGCGAAACGAGGCTGTTCGGCGAGGCGTCGGCCGTCTTAATCGACTCGACCAGTGCGCCCGTAACGCGCGGCGCCCGAGCCTTCGTCGCCTTCTGCGCGACCTCGGCCTGTGCGTTGAGCGCCTCTGCTGCGGCCTTGCGAATCAGCGCAACAAGGTCGATGTCGGTCACGTCAGCGCGAGCGTCTGGAAGGCCGGCAGGCGAGGGTGAGCGCCACGCGAGGACGTGATGACGGTTGCCTCGCGAGCGCCCGCAGCGGTCGGCCATACCGTGACCAGCGAGCCAGGAGGGGCGAGGACGTCGAACCCGAGATGCACCTGAGTCGAGGACACAACCTCATCGCCGGCAGAATCGCGGACCAGGACAGCGCCATCGACCACGAACGCCGGGACCGTGACCGCGTCGGCATAGGTGCTGCCCATGCCGCCCGAGCCGGTGAGGGCTCGGACGACAACCTCGTGCGGGGTGAACCGATCGGGGAGCGGGTTGGTGTTCACACGATCACCGGGGGCACCCACTGATCGACGCCACCAGCGCGCATCCGGGAGAACCCGAGCTGGCGCTTCTCAGCCTTGGTCAAATACAGGTCACCAGTCGGGTTGGCGAACGTGCTCTGCTCCGTAAACGGCCCCATCGTCTGCGACATCTGTGTAACGCTCGGGGAGTCGACCGGCGTGCCCATCGACCGCTCGACCATCTTGCAGACGATGCGGATGTGGGTGCTCGTCGGCGCGATGAGTGCATCGAGGACGTGGCGCGAGTCCTCATCGAGGATCATCTGCGACGCATCCTCCAGGAGGACGGCTGCCCGGGTGGTCTCGTCAGTAGTGAGGGGCCGCCAGCGGTCGACCAGGTCCGATGGGACGGCGAACGGTGGTGTCAGCATGACGGCCCCTCTCTACTACTTGGCAGCGCTGAGAATCAGCGCCTTGATGTCGTTGCGCCTGGCGTCCTCGGGATACTCGACCCCGAGGTGGTCAGCCCATGCCGACCACGCCTCGATCGAGGCGTTACCCCGAGGTTCGGTCGGAACGATCGGCGCGGGCGGTTCGACTGCGACCAAGCCCTTGACGGTCGTGGTCTGCTCGCCCGTCTCGATGTTGCGATCCACAACGAGGACCACCCCATCGGGCCGGGTGATCTCGAACCGCTCGCGTCGGATCATGCGTTCAGGACACCCGTGAGGCGCGCGGCAGCCTTGCCACCGAACACACCGACGCCGCAGTAGAACTCGATGCGGGTCCGGTATACCGGCTTGGCGTCGATCTCGCCCAGGTCGTAGACCTGCACGCCGCCATTGGTGAGGCCCGTCACGGCGCCGTCACCCTCAGACTGGCCGTAGCGCACGGCGTACAGCGAGGACGTGGTGCCGACTGCAGTGCCCTCGCTCTCCGTCTGCGGGAGAACCCGAACGCCGGCCGCCGTGGTGTCGGCGTCGAGGATCGGGATGCCGTTCCACTGCAGGACGCGCTTGCCAGTCAGGTCCTCGCGGACCATCTCGACGCCACCGAGCCGACGACCAGCCGACCGGATCTTGGCGAGGATCGACGCGTTGGTGTAGATCGCGCCGTTGTCACCGTTGAGCCCGGGGACCAGCGACACGAGCTCGTCGAGCGCGTCGAAGAACGTCTGCGCGTCGGTGCCACCGTTGCCCAGGACGGGGATGCCGTTCGTGCCGCCCGCGAACACCTGCGCACCGATGAGGCGCTTCTTGAGTCCGTCGAACGAGTTCACATCGCCGGCCACGTCTCCGTTGAAGAACGTGTCCGTGAACTTGTAGGACGCGGCCTTGACCTTGAGTGCGGTCTGCACGGCGCGCTGGTCCTGCAGGTTCCCGCGCGTCTGCACGATGAACTTGTCGACGTCGGCGTCGCCACCGAGAATGACCAGGCTCTCGGTCTTCTGGTTGACCGTTCCCGTCGACTCGGTGTAGCCGCCGTTGATCGCGCGGAACTCGACGCCCGGGAGCGTCTCCTCCTCGTTGTACGCGAAGGCGTTGCCCTCGATGGGCATGAACGGGATGCGGTCGAGGATCGGGTTGTGCTGGACGAACGTCTCCTGGACGCCGCGGGCGAGCTGGTTCTCCGAGAGGACTGCGCTCTCGACAAGAGTGAGTGCCATGAGGTCTTTTCCTTACTGGTGGGAGGCGTAGGCCGCACGGAGCGTGCCGAGGCCGCGTTGGGGTTTGGGAGCGTCCGCAAGGACCTTGGACAGGTCCCGGTACGGGGTGTGCGGCCTGCCGTCGTCTACGTCCGGCTCAGCCTTTGCGATGAGCGGCTTGAGGATCGCGGCGTGCGCCGTCAGTTCCTCGAGCGTCGAGCCGGAGAGTGCCGCGATGGGGACGCCGGTCTCAGTGGAGACGTCGGCCTTCCATGTGGCGATCTGCGCGGCAGCCTCGAACGCGGTGACCTTCGCCTCGGCGGCAGTGGCTCGATCCGTGAGCTTCTGCGCGTCGGACTTGGCAGCCTCCTCGATCTCAGCAAGCCGGGTAGCGGCTCCCGAGTTCTCTTTGGCCTGCGTCCGGTACTTCGCCGACTCGTCCCGCAACTTGCGGACGTACTCGGCGTCGAAGGTCTTCGGCTCTACCGCCTCAGTCTCGACCTGAGTTTCGGCGGCAGTCTCAGTGCCCGTTTCGTCGCTCATCTGTTGACCCCTCCAGGAGGTTCTCGTGGTTCGTCACCAGGACGAAGAAAGGCGCTCGGCAGATGCCTTTGCGCTACTACAGACCGCCCATCGAGAGCGGAAGAATCATTCGGCGGCCGGGTGATCCGTCTCGCCGGGGAATGACTTATCGAGCCAGGACGACACGCTCGCTCGGTGCTGTTCCTTCTGCGAGTCGGTCATCTTCGACGTGTTGCGGCTCGCGGTGTAGGCCATGACGTCGACCTCGGGAGCGGACGGGTCAAACGTCGGGACCGAGACGCAATTGCACTTCGGCTTGTGCGACGCGAACCGTGCCGACTCCTGCGTGTAGACGCCGCCCCGAGCCGCCAGAGCGCGACAGAATCGGCACGCACCGGGACGTGTTGCCCGAGCCCATCCGCGGGCGCCTGAGCCCCGCGCGAACGTATTCTGTCGGGTCGTCTCGCGCCCGACCTGCAGGACATGACGGGTCGCCACGGCCTGCAGTTTCGGGAGCAGGATCTCCGGGGTGTCCGTCCACAGATCGCCCGCGAGGAACCGGACATCGGAAGCCACCGCGACCAGATCAGGCGTCGCCAGTTTCGGTGTGAACGACTTGCTCGTCGAGGTGGCGAGTTTGCCAATGAAGCCCTGGTCGATCGCGTCGAACCGGAGTGACTCGAACCAGTCAGCCGCAACCGTGCTCGCCATGTCTCCATACCGCTGCACGAGCAGCGGCACGAAGTTGAGCAGCCCATTGCGACCGGCATCCGGCCGCGAGAGATCCACGAATCGCCAGAAGTTCGCCAGGTCAGCCTCGATCCGCGCGGTAAGCGCGATGTTGGCGGCGCGCACCTCTGTGATCTGAGCATCGGTAGCCACTAGGCGACCTCGAGCGCCTTCGCGTCAGAGACGGGGAGGCGCAGCGAGACGGGAACGGCGCCCGTGAACTCGATGCCATCCATGCCGAGCCGACGAGCAGCATCGGCAGGGTCGACGCCTGCGCGGATGAACACCCCGAGGGCGTCGGCCTTCGCTTTCTGGATGTTGGCCGCAGCGATCTCGGCGTCTCCGGCACCAGATTCTGCCGTGCCAAGCGCCTGGGCGGCAAGGCTGGCGATGTTCGACCGCGAGTTCGAGCGCGCCCACTGAGCCTTGATGCGCTCGATCTCGTCGACGTTGTAGCCCATGTGTTCGAGTTCGACGTCGGTCTCGGCGAGACGCGGGATCGACTGCACGCGAGCAAGGGATGCCTGTGCCTGCGATACCTCGGACGCCTGTGCCCACGAGCCCCATTGAGGGCGGATCGTGCGGTACGCGGCGAGCGCGGCCGGCGAGTCGTCCTTGATGGCGAGCGCCTTCTGCGCCAGGCGCTTCCATGCCGGGCCGAGGGTCGTCCGCTGCCAATGCTCGATCTCGATGCCGAGCTCCTCATTGCGCGCGCGGATCGCCTCGGCAGAGTCCGGGTTGTCCTGGACGATGCCGAGAGACCCGACCGAGATCGACAGGTCGCCCGCGAGCATCATGGCAATCGAGCGGAGCTGGTCGAGGTTCGGCTGCATCGTCTGCTGCGCGAACTGCCCGACCGATGGCATGTTGCCGTCCTCGTCGCGCGAGAGCGTCAGGAGGCGCCCGAGCGTGACAGACCAGCCGGGCAGGGCGTTGCCGTCCTTGTCCTGGAAGGCGCCTTCCTCAGCACCCAGGGCGTACCGCTGCGGGGCGTTGTAGAACTCGGCCCCGACCTCAGTGCGCAGCATCGTGCGGACGGCTGAGTCGGTGTAGTACATGACGGCGCGCGAGATCCGAGACTTGCCGAACGGGTTCTCAAGTTCGGCCTGATACGGCAGCGCCTCAGCGAGCATCCCGAAACGGTGCGTCCGCTCGAACCCGCGCCACCGACGACCGTCCCACTGAATCATCACGTACCGGCCCGGGAAGTGCAGGACCATCGAGGTCGCGCGCCCGTAAGCGTCCCGGGCGACGATCTCTAGCGCCTCGGAAAGCGACTCGGTGTAGTAGTCCCATGTCCCCGTCGCGTTGAGCGCAGAGCGGGTCGTGATGAGTTGCGCGGGCTGCCCACTCTCTACGTCGCCATCCGTGACGAACCCGAACGCACACGAGTGAGTCAGCGCAGACGTGTGCGCGCGAGGTGCCTTCGAGTCGAGATGGTTCGTGTCCCAGAGTTCGACAAGGCCGAGATCCTCTGGGGTCGCCGCGGTCGAGGTGAAACTCTGCATGATGTTGCGGCGGGACATCGAGTAGACAGCCTTCGCCGGCCACCCAACGACAGCGCCGATCTCTCTCATCGACGGGGGCAGCGAGATCCCCAGATCGACGAGGCCCTGCTGTCCATCGAAGTAGGACGACCGCAAACGGTTGCGAACCTGCTTCTGGTTGAGTTTGACGATGAGGCCCTTGAGGGTGTCTTGATCGGCGTCGTCGAGTCCATCGACCTGCGGTGTGGCGGTATATGTGGAGGTGATCGTCACGCCAGCACCGCTCCTCTCGTCTTGCGCCCGGGGCGCCGCTTGCTTGTCATGGCGCCCCAATGGGCGAAGGTCACGGCCTCGATCGGGGTTACGTCGCCGTCAGCCAAGGGCTTCCATCCCCATCCGCCGTTAGTGCCGATCGGACGCTTGCCCGCGAGAGCAACCGAACCGTCGAGACCGGGTTGCGCGTAGTGCGTGATATCTCGGCCCTGAATCGCGCCGAGGATCATCGAGTGTGCCGTGATGACCTGGTCGGTCGTGGGTAGCCAGATGAGCCGCTCTGGCACCTTCTCTGCCCGTAGCGCCTCGTGCAGCGCGCCCGCGTGAGACTTGCCGTCGATGACGATCTGTACGGTCTTGTCCTGACGTTCGACCAGCCAGGAGACTAGCCAACCGAGGCCGGCTGACATCGAACGGTGCTCGATGAGCTCGACGTGCAGCGGCCCAACGTCTGGTCGACGACACGCGGCGAGTGCCATCGTCGTGCCGTCCGGGGAGAACTTCACGCCGTAGGTCACGCGGCCATCGGTCGGCGGGTTCTTGGTTGCGAGCTTGTTCCAGGCGTCCGACTCGACGACGCGCGCCAGATTCTCGGACGACCAGATGCCTAGTCGCTCGAGGGCGAACCGCTCGGGGGTATAGGTATCGAACTCGCCGTTGACGACCTCGTGGTTGATCCGGGTGTGCCAGGCAGGGTTGGCCTTCGCGCGAGTCTCCTCGAGCGTCGGATCGTCGGACGCCTCGGCAGACCATTCGAGATAGCAGAGCGATGTCGACTTGCCGCCGATCGCCTTGGAGCGAATCAGGCCGAACACTTCGCCGTCATCCTCGGGTGTAGGCGGCGTGCCCATGAGCCACGCCTGCGGATTGCTGCGCGCAGACATTGTCGAGTTGATCGACGCCCACGCGCGCCCACCTAGAATCTGCGCCTCATCGAGGAACAGGCAATCCGAGGAGAACCCTCGGCCACCAGCTCCGGTGCGCGCCTTGAACTTGATGATCGCACCGTTATTGAGCTTGATCGACTCGCGGTTGATCGCATTCATCACGGACTTGATGCGGAACGACAGCGCAGGGGAGGAGTCGATCTGCTCCATGAACTTGTTGAACGTCTCGCGCGCCGTGTCTGCCTGATGAGCCGAGATGACGATGAGTTGCTCGTTGAATAGGAGCGCGCCGGCCAATGCGCGGGCGACGATCAGTTGGCTCTTGCCGTTCTGCCGCGGCGCCGAGAGGGCAACCTGCGGGGCTGCCCACTTGCCGTCCGTGCGCTCGCCCATCGCGGACTGCAGCACGAGCTCCTGCCACGGGTCGAGCACTAGGCCGAACGACGCCGAGAGGTCGGCCACGTCCTCCCAAGAGTTAGCTCGAGCGCGCGCGGGTGTGACTAGGACTCGCGGCGGGGCCTGCTCCCCGAGAAGCGCGACGCTGGGCGATTTCGTCAACAGGGTCGCCCACCTTCGTATCGTCAGCGATGGCAGCAACCTCGGCCGACAGCGCGCGCCACTGAGCCATCAACGGCGCGCGCTTGTCGGGCAGACACTCGCTCATCGAGTCCCACATCAGGTCAGCGGCGGCCTGCAGATCCTCGACCCGAGTAGACATGACCACCCCCCCTGGTCGAACGTGACCGCTCTGTGTGTGAAAGTCGCA
>Ga0314774_1000369_pt1 | contig 38095 bp, 34 predicted proteins | sample MetaGCBIA2018_FD_204515 | JGI IMG/M metagenome (GOLD analysis project Ga0314774, IMG submission 204515) | Cryopeg brine microbial communities from Beaufort Sea near Barrow, Alaska, United States - CBIA 2018 | ecosystem: Environmental > Aquatic > Marine > Coastal | place: USA: Alaska | collected... | reverse complement strand
CGTGATCGAACGAACCGTCCTTCTTTTTTGGTGCGGCCCATTTCGACCACTGGTGCTCGCCGTCGATGATGAAATCGTACGGCTTGCCTCTCAGCTCTGCCACCATCGACCGTTCTTGCTCCAGGTCGTCGAGATACTTCAGGAAGAGCATCCACGAGGACTGCTCGGTGTAGTCGAGTTCCGAAGAACAGCCCGCTTCTTTCCAGAGGACGTCATCTATATTTTTAAAGGTTTGCTGAAACATTTATTTCCTTGTTTTGAAATCTGTCAATGAAGGGAGTTGAGAAACAAAAAAGCCGCAAACCTCCGAAAGGGGGTGTTTACGGCCAACTTGCACCCCCTCTGGTTCTTTGTTCCTGCTTCACCATCATAGAGAATAGAGGCAAAACCTCCAATGTTTTTTTTGTAATTATTCTGCGCATCAGAGAAATGTTGTCATTCAAAAAAGGGTTTAATCAGGAATCAGCTTTAGAACCTTGGATCCCCGATAGAATCCTTCGGGGATGACGGATTTGTCCCCTGATTTTGCTGTAAACATAGATTTTGATAGACCTTCATCGCGGCCAATTCAGCTTTTAACTTTGCTCGTCTCTGTGTTCTGCGAGAGGCAGCCTTGGCGTTTGAACTGTCATCCCCGAATGTCTCTATCGGGGATCCAGCCTTTCGCTCAGACAAAATCTGGATTCCCGATCAGAATCGTTTCGGGAATGACAGCGTAAAAGCTTCTCTCGCCCGTTCGCTTCACTCTCTAGAGAGCGCAGAGACCACGGAGAAAACTTGAGAACAACAACCTCTTATTGTTTAAGAATTTGATCTACTCTGCGAACTCTGCGTACTGCGAGAAACCGATCTTTAAGGTCTTGCCTCTCACTCATTGTTAACAGACTGAATCGTTACGATTTTTCACACCGACATTGTCACAACAAGGAAAATTACCCCTTCAGGCTGTTGACCAACCCTTCACCCAGCTCCCGCTTCTGCCAGTTTTTCAAACTGTCAACCGCATCTAAATCGGCAATCGACACCGGGTTCAGACGTGAGATCTCTTCGAGGGTTGCATTGTTGATTAATACGCCAGGATCGAGTTGCAAGGCCGAGGCTTTGTCGATTCGCCACTGCTTGAGCTTTATAAAACGCTTTTCGGCTGCGGGATCCTTCTCACGCCTGGACGGCCGCGGGAAAAGCGGAAGTTGTTCCTCCGGAATCTCTTCGCCTCGTTTCAGCGCCTGGAGAAGTTTTGCTCCGAAGCGATCGATCTGACGGGAGGAGAGCCCCTCTATTCCTTTCATCCCCTGCAAGCTGTCCGGTCCTCGTCGCGCAAGTTCGAGCAGGGACTTGTTCCCCATGATCTTAAACATCGGACAATTGCGCCCTTCGGCTTCTTCATCCCGCCAGCAGAGCAACTCCTCAAGCCTCGCCAACTGTCGTCGATCGAGAGTTCCAGCCCCCTTGAAGCGAATAAATTTCGGGCCCCCATTCTCTGCAAAGCCAACTTGTTCCATCAAGCGGCACTCTTCAGCCACCCAATCGAGACGACCGAGATCGCGCAGCTTGTTTTCAAGTAATTCGGCCAGCTCGTGCAGATGTCGGGTATCTTCGGCAGCGTAATGGGCCATCTCGGGGGGTAGCGGCCGCAACGACCAATCGGCCTTCTGGTACTTTTTATCGAGGCTCACACCAAAATATTTACCGAGCAGGTCATTCAGACCAATTTTGGGTTCCCCACAAAACTGCGAGCTGATCATGGTATCGAACAGCCCATTGATCGAAAAACCGAAATCGCGTCGCAGACTTCGAAGATCGTAGTCACAGGCATGGAAGATCTTGCGAATAGCCGGGTCGGCCAGAACCTTTCCGAGCGGTGCAATATCGACTGCCAACGGGTCGACCAGTACGGTCCTTTTTGAGCCGGTAAATTGCAGCAGACAGACTTTTTCCTGGTAATTATGCAGAGCGTCGGCTTCAAGATCGACGCCGATTACGGTGTCCGCAGCCAGCTCGGTCGCGAGTGTTTCAATTTCACTCTCGGTGGTCAATATTTCAATCTCAAACATTACGTCTTGCCCTTCTCTTTTGCACGACTCAAAGCCAGTGCTTTTTTATGCGCTCCGTGCAGAGCGCTATGGTCGAGATCAACATCCGGGTGCCAAAACAGATCTAAATCTGCCTGGATTGTATCTACACGGCATCGGTGAGTATAGACATCAGCTTCGAGCTTGAAGTGGCTGTAGCTGTGACGGATTGATCCAATATTTTCGGGACTATCTGAACAGCCGTAGCCGACCAGCAGCTCACGCACTTCCGGCTCGGACGGAGCCCCTGCCCATAAATCTACCGTCGGAAATTCAAGCATGCCGCCGAGCAGCCCTTCGCTTTTGCGGCGACGGATCAGCTTTTTGCCATCAGCTTCGATCAACAAAATCGCCTGACGACGGGTCGGGACCTTTTTGGACTTCGATGCCACCGGCACAACGGCCGTCAGGTCGTGTTTTTTGGCCAGACACATTTCGATCAGAGGACAGTGCAGACAGTCGGGCTGTTTCGGCCTGCAGACGGTCGCCCCGAGGTCCATGATCGCCTGCGTATAATCGTGCGCGAAAGTGACAGGGACCAGCAATTTTGCAACGCCCCACAATCGTTGCTCCACCTTTCGATCTCGCGCCGGCTCCTGTACCGCAAGGAGACGACAGAGGACGCGTCGAACGTTCCCATCGAGAATCGGCTCCGGCCGATCAAAGGCGAGGCAGACGATCGCTCCGGCGGTGGAGCGCCCGATCCCGGGAAGTTGTTGCAACAGTTCAACCGACTGCGGAAACTCGCCGTTGTAAACGGCAACGACCTGTTGTGCCGCCTTGTGCAGATTGCGGGCACGGGAATAGTAACCGAGCCCGGCCCAGAAGGTTAGGACCTCTTCGGGCTCTGCGACAGCCAGAGTCTGAACTGAGGGAAAGCGTTTAAGGAAACGGTGATAATATTCGATCACAGCAGCGACTGTGGTCTGTTGCAGCATGACTTCCGATAACCAGATGCGATAAGGATCACGACTGATGCGCCACGGCAGATCCCGCCCCTGCTCTCTGTACCAAACGAGAAGTCGCTCGGTCATCAATTCGGCAGGGAACGGTAACCTTTCCACGCTATTTTCCATTTTTTATTGATCGATTCCTAGCCAATTTCTTTCAGGGCAGCCAAACAAATTTCCATCTCTGAACGACTCCCGATTGAGATCCGCAGACCGTCGACAATAAAACGGACCAGAATCTTGCGTTTAAAGAGTTCATCATAAACCCGCGGGCTATCGCGGTCTGGTGGGAGGACAAAAACAAAATTCCCCTGCGACGGAATGACCAGGTAGTTGAGTTCACGCAATGCAGTGCTGAACCATTCCCGGGTCGCACAGATTTTCTCCACGCAATGCCGCAGGTAGTCTTGGTCCTTGAGTGCAGCAGTCGCGGCGACCTGTGCCAGGCGATCAATATTGTAATGATCCCGAATCTTATCGAGCGCTTCGATCACCGCTACCGGACCGATCGCCAGGCCGAGGCGCATCCCGGCGAGGGCATAACTCTTGGAGAGTGTCCGGCTGATCACTAGGTTGCTCTGTTGGTCCAGAAGTTTGAGGGCGTTCTCTTCTGCAAAATCGGCGTACGCCTCATCGACCACCAGAATACCGTCACACCGATCGGCCAGCTCGGCAATATAGTCGTTCGTAAAGGTGATCCCGAGGGGGGCGTTCGGCGAGGTCAAAAAGAAGATCTTCCCACCGAACCGCTCAGGTAAACCGGCAATCTTCCCTTCATTATCGAGCTCAAAACGGCTGATCCGAACAGATTGAATATCGGCCAGAGTCGCATAGTAGGAGTAGGACGGTTGCACCATGCCGATTTCATCACCAGCATCACAAAACGCCCGGATCAGGTTATTGATAATTTCATCTGAACCGTTGGCCAGAATAACCCGGGACGGATCGACTCCATACAGCGCTGCGGCAGTCAGGCGCCCGGCGCTGCTCGGCGGGTCCGGATATTTGTTCAAAGTCGTCCCGTCGCCGAGTTCAGCGCGAATCGCCGCCACGACATCAGGGGAAGGGGGGAACGGATTCTCGTTGGTGTTCAGCTTGATCCACTCTTCCCCATCCGGCGGTTGAAACCCGGGGACGTAAGCGGCCATCGTCCTGATATTTTCACGAATCGGAAGCATCTCTTCTCCAGTCGGTTCGCATTCAGTATTCTTCCAGAATTTTGTAAAGGGTTGTCCGCCGCGCCGGGGTGAAGCCAGCGTCACGGACCAGATCAATAATCTGTTCCTGATTGAGACGAAAATCGACCCCGGCCGCCGCGACAACATTCTCTTCGAGCATGGTGCCACCGAGATCGTTGGCGCCGAAAAAGAGTGCAACCTGGGCCATTTTGTCCCCTTGAGTCACCCAACTCGCCTGAATATTTTCTATATTATCGAGAATAAGCCTTGAGAGCGCCAGCACTTTCAGGTACTCGACACCCGAAGCGGTTTCACCCCCGAGCTCGGTATTATCCGGCTGAAAAGTCCAGGGGATGAAAGCGGTGAAACCACCGGTCCGTTCCTGAATCGTACGGATCCTGAACAGATGTTCGACGATATCCTCCGGCCGCTCCGTCGCTCCGAACATCATCGTCGCGGTTGTCGGCATCCCGAGCCGATGTGCCTCTTCCATCACACCCGCCCACTCCTGCCAGCCGATCTTGTTCGGTGATATATTCTTACGAACTTCATCAACCAGTATTTCCGCGCCGCCACCCGGGACTGAAGCGAGTCCGGCTGCTTTGAGCCGCGCCAGACAATCCGGCATCGTAAGGCCGGAAAGTTTCGCCATGTGGATGATCTCTGCCGGCGACAGGGAATGGATCTGCACCCGTGGAAACCGCAAACGAATCTGCCGGAACAGCTCCTCGAACCATTCGATCTTCAGATCCGGGTGCAGCCCCCCCTGCATCAGGAGTTGCGTCCCATCGCAATCGACCAGCTCCTGGATCTTGGCGAAAATTGTCTCATAAGCGAGGAGGTAGGCGTCGGCGGCCTCTGCGGTGCGATAGAAAGCACAAAAACGGCACTGGGACTCACAGATGTTGGTGTAGTTGACATTACGGTCGACCACAAACGAAACGCGCCGGTGCGGGTGGCGCATCTGCCGCATCCGATCGGCGAGTTTACCGACCTGCAACAGATCCCCTTTGGTCAGGAGGTGCAACGCCTCCTCGGCGTTCAGAATCGACCCCGATCCGATTTTTTTGGTGATGCGCGATAGCATATAATCAATATCTCCGCAGCTCTTCATAGAGGGTGTTGCGCTCCACGGGGGTTCCCCCGGCCTTACGAATCAGAGTGATCAATTGATCCAGGGTGAGTGCCTGCGGTGACTCGGCCCCGGCATCATGACCGATCTTCTCTTCGACGACCGTCCCATCGAAATCATTCACCCCGAACGCCAGGGAGACTTGCGCGATCTTCAGACCGAGCATCACCCAATACGCTTTGATATGCTGGAAATTATCGAGGTAGATCCGACTGATCGCCAGAGTCTTTAATGCGTCAACCCCTGAAACCCCGCGGGCGCCTGGAACCCGGGTGTTATCCGGCTGAAAGGCGAGCGGAATGAACGCCTGAAAACCGCCGGTTTTATCCTGTAACATTCGTAACCTGGCAAGATGATCGATCCGGTCGTCAATCGATTCGAGATGACCAAACAGCATCGTTGCATTGCTTTTCAGTCCGGCGGTATGGACCTGTTCAATAATTTCGAGCCAACGTTCGCCGCTGATCTTCTCCGGGCAGATTTTCTCACGAATTACTTTACGAAAAATCTCCGCGCCACCGCCCGGCATCGAATCGAGTCCGGCCGACCGGAGTTCAATCAAGACATGGTCAATAGACTGCTTCGTGATCGAAGCGAAATAGTCGATTTCGACGGCGGTGAACGCTTTGATGTGCAGTTGTGGATTATCGGCTTTGATACTGGCAAGCATCTCGATATAAAAATCGAAGGGGAGATCAGGGTGCAGACCTCCGACCATGTGGATTTCCGTCGCCCCGGCCAAAGCCGCCTGATTCGCCCGTTCGAGGATTTCGGTCAAGGCGAGAGCGTAGGCACCTTCTTCATCACAGGTCTTGCTGAAAGCACAGAACGTACAGCGATTCACACAAATATTGGTGTAATTGATATGTCGGTTCACATTAAACAGCACCCGATCACCATTTTTTATATGGTTGGCCGTCGCTGCCAGTTCACCAATAGCAAGCAGATCTTCGCTGGCGTAAAGCTCGCGTGCCTCAGCATCGGTGATGCGCTGCTGCTGTGCTATTTTTTCTGCTAGTTTTTCAAACAGGGTCATGATTCATATTCCTGAACATCAGTTCCCCAACGCCTGAACAGATGATGCTCGATCTGGAGGGCATCGAGAATTTTTCCCGCGATAAAATCGTCGAGATCAGACAGGCTTTCAGGGTGGTGGTAGTAGCCCGGCATAGCCGGTAAGATCTGGGCCCCGGCGCGTGAAAGACGGAGCAGATTTTCGAGATGAATCGTACTCAATGGTGTCTCCCGAGGGACGAAAACCAGTTGTCGCCGTTCTTTCAGCGCAACATCGGCCGACCTTTCAATCAGGTTGCTGCTCAGCCCGGCCGCGATTCGCCCGATGGTCCCCATGGAACAAGGGGCAATGACCACCGCATCCGGGGCTGAGGAACCGCTGGCAATCGAGGCAAACAGATTATCATAAGCATAATAATCGAGACGATCAGACTGAAAATAAGCCCGCAAACTGTTGGTCAACTCAGGAGCATCACCGTTCCATTCGGATCCGGTCTCATAATTCAAAACCTTCAGCCCGGATGGACTGATCAACAGCGACACCTTCTGCCCGCATTCCAGTAAAGCACGAATTGTACGCAGACCGAAACGTGCACCGGATGCTCCGGTGATCGCCACAACAACATGAAGACGCTCCGCACTATTTGAATCTGACATCAATCGTCACCTCAGGTCAGCAATGTATCGGTCAGAGTAAAACAGAAGATCAAAAGACTGATATAACCATTCATATTGAAAAAAGCAGCATCCAGACCGCTCAGGTCATCGGGCATAACCAGCTTATGCTCATAGACAAGGAGCCCTGCAACGATGACAACTCCGAAAAAATAGATCCAACCGAGTCCCGGCACCAGCAACAGTGAGAGGAGCAGGGCGACCATCACAACATGAAATATGCGGACAAAAATCAATGATCGCTCGATTCCAAACTGCGCAGGGATGGAGAACAACCCTTTCTCACGATCGAATTCGAGATCTTGCAAGGCGTAGAAAACATCAAACCCGGCGACCCAGAACAGAACAGCCAGACCGAGGATGATTGCAGGCCAACCGATATCACCACGAAGGGCAATCCAGGCTCCGACCGGTGCGGCAGCCAAACAGATGCCGAGAACGATATGTGCTAAAAAAGTAAACCGCTTGCAATAGGAGTAAAGAACCAGGAAAAAGAGAGCGATCGGTGAAAGTTTAAGGCAGAGGGGATTGAGCATCCAGGCTGAAAAAAGCAGAAGGATAATCGATGCGACAACAAACAGCCAAGCTTCGTAATAAGAGACGGCCCCAGTCGGAATGTGCCGAGATTCTGTCCGTGGGTTTTCAGCATCGATCATCGCATCGACGATTCGGTTCAGAGCCATAGCCGCGCTTCTGGCCCCGACCATCGCCAAACAAATCCAGATAATCTGCATCGTCGTCGGCGTTGTTCCACTCACCAAACTGGCGAGTGTGGCACCCATTAAGGCAAACGGAAAAGCAAAGACCGTATGTGAGAACTTGATCATCGACATAAGGGCATGAATTTTTTCAAAAAACAACATAGAGCCTCGTGACAAGCGGTTATTCATTGCGCGTGAGTGTACACCTCAAGCGCTTTCTGTTCAAGTCCCTCCAACTGCGTCGCATTTCAATTTATAATGACTGCAAAATATTCTGCCCCACATATTCGAAACAAATTCATTGCTCAAAAAAAACTAAAAATAAAAGCCCCCCGATGATTCCTCCGGGGGGCTTTTATTAACCTATGCTGTTCAGGTTCAGAAAATTGCGACCTGCGCCAGTTCCATAACCTTTTCCGGAAGGAGACCAAGGTAAAGAACTCCAACAAGGGCAATGATGATCGAAACCATTGTGCCGAGCGGCATAGAGACCCAGGCAAAATCTTCTTGTGGGTCGCGGAAATACATCGCGACCAGCACACGCAGGTAGTAGTAGAGAGAGACGGCGGAGTTCAGAACGCCAATGACTGCGAGCCAAATATATTCAGCCTTAATAGCACCGGCGAAAATATAAAACTTTCCAGTGAATCCGGCGGTTGGCGGTAAACCCATCAGAGAGAAAATAAAGATCGACAGAGCAATACCGAGAAAAGGGCGCTTGAAGCCGAAGCCCGACAAACCTTCAAGGGTCAGGTTGGTTTCACCCTTCTTGCCGATAAGAGCCAGAACAGCGAACGCTCCGAGATTCATAAAGGTGTAGGCAAGCATATAAAAAAGAATGCCTGAAAAGCCGATGTAGTTTGCAGCAACCAGACCGACAAGAGCATAACCGGCATGCGCGATCGATGAATAAGCCAACATCCGCTTAACATTGGTTTGTGAAATGGCAAGCAGGTTACCGACCGTCATGGTCAACACAGCCAGGATCCAGAGGAGGGCTGACCATTCCATCTGCATTTCAGCAAAAGAGAAGAGCAGGATCCGCATAAATGCGGCAAGTGCAGCAGCCTTCGGACCAGCGCTCATAAAAGCTGTGATGGGAGTCGGAGCCCCCTGGTAAACATCCGGAGCCCACATATGAAACGGGACCACTCCAATTTTGAACAAAAATCCGGTGCTCAGAAGAAGCATCCCGGCAATCGTCATCGGATTTCCGAGCATCGCCTGGTGCTGCGATGAGAGGATCAGACCGATTTCAGATATGTTGGTTGTCCCGGTGACCCCGTACAACAGAGCCATCCCGTAGAGGAGGAAACCGGTTGAAAATGCTCCGAGCAAAAAGTATTTCAGACCCGCCTCATTCGAGCGGGTATCATCCTTAAAAAAACCTGCCAGGACATAAAGTGAAATGGAGAGGACTTCCAGACCGAGGAAGATCGTCATCATATCAGTGGCAGAAGCCATCCACATGGAACCTGCGGTCGCGAACAAGATCAGGGCGTAAAACTCATTGATCGGATACCCTTCGCGCTTCAGGTAATCATCGGACATCAAAATGGTCAGCGCCGCTGAAAAGATAAAGATGATGTTAAAAAACAGTGCAAACCCGTCTTGAGCGACTTGATCCGCAAAACCGAATTGGACACCGATGGTCTCCACTGAGAGCCCGCTCCAGGCCGAAACAGTCGCAGCTGCGGCGCAGATCAGGCCAATAATTGCCATCCAGGCAATATGGGTCGTTCTTCCCGGCTTCGAAAAGACCCCGATCAGCAGAAGTGCCATACCGAAACAGACAACAATCAGTGACGGCATTATGGCATAAATATTTACAGTTTTTAATGCGGCTTGCACCAGATCTACCATGAAAAAATCCTCCAGAAACAGTCGTTCTGCGTCTATATATTACTTAAGTACAATATGTTTGGCAGCATCGACCTGCTGAACCATCGCGATCTGCTGCTTACCATCAATCTGTTCAATCAAATTTTCAAGCGCCGGATTCATCTTGTCAAAAAAGACATTAGGATAGATGCCGATCCAGAATATGAATACGAGAATAGGGATCATAATGACAATTTCGCGGGCTGACAGATCTTTCAGTACGGCATTCTTCGGATTCTTGAGTTCACCAAACATCATCCGCTGGAACATCCAGAGCATGTAGACCGCGGCAAGAACAACACCGGTTGTCGCAAAGACTGCATACCAGCGCAGCTCACTCTCAAAAGCACCGACCAGGATGAGGAATTCACCGACGAATCCGTTGGTACCCGGCAGGCCGATAGAGGAAAAGGTCACAACCATAAAGATTGTAGCAAAAATAGGCATCTGTTTGGCGAGACCGCCGAACTCAGAAATTTCCCGGGTATGACGACGCTCATAGATAAAACCAACAATAAGGAAGAGCGCACCGGTTGAAATCCCGTGATTGACCATCTGGATCATACCGCCAGCCATCCCCTGAAGATTCAAGGCAAAGATGCCGAGCATAACAAAGCCCAAGTGTGCCACCGAAGAGTAGGCGACCAGTTTCTTCACATCGGTCTGTACCATGGCGACCAGCGAGCCGTAAATAATACCGATAACACAGAGTGTCGCCAGATATGGCATGCAGGTGTGGAGCGCGTCCGGGAAGAGTGGCATGGCAAAGCGGACGAAACCGTAGGTACCCATCTTCAGCATGACAGCGGCCAGGATAACGGAACCGGCGGTCGGGGCTTCAGTATGGGCATCCGGCAACCAGGTGTGCAGTGGAAACATCGGCACCTTGATTGCGAAGCTAAAGGCGAACGCGAGGAACAACCAGAGCTGAGCTTCTTTCGGTACATTCATCTGATAAAACTGAACGATGCTGAAGCCGTTGGTATCGAGACCGGACTGTTGCGCGTAATAGTAGATGAAGATGATTGCCACCAGCATCAGCAGAGAGCCGACAGCGGTGTAGATGAAAAACTTGACCGCAGCATAAATCCGATTCTTGCCGCCCCAGATACCGATCAGGAAGTACATCGGGATCAACATCACTTCCCAGAAGATGTAGAACAGGAAGAGATCCAGAGAGACGAAAGCTCCGAGCATTCCGGTCTCGAGCAGCAACAACAAAGCCATGAAACCTTTGGTGTTTTTTTCAACTGCATTCCAGGTCGAAAGAACCGCAATCGGCATGATAAACGTCGTCAGCAACACCAGCCAGAGGCTGATGCCGTCGATTCCGACATTGTAGTTCATCTCGAAATAATCGCCGATGCTGATCCACTTCGCAAACTCGGTGTAGTGCATACCACCACTGGTCGTGAAAACATCGTTGAACGCCAACGGTAGGCTGATTCCGAAAACCAGCAAGGTTACGATCAACGTAAAGCTCTTCAGCAGCGGCTCGTTATCCCGGGGGATGAAAAGCAGCATTGCCATGCCGAGCAGGGGTAAAAAAGTGATGAGACTGAGAAGGTGTTCGCTCATTGCAAAACGCTCCTTAAATAACGCTTATAAAAACATCAGTGCTTTTAGCCAAAAATATAGAACCCGACCATCATAACCACACCGATCACCATCCACATGGCGTAGTGTTGAGTCATTCCGGTCTGGGTATAACGGAGCCCGCTCGAGACAAGGGTTGTGACACGACCGACGCCGTTGACGACACCATCCACGATGCAGACGTCGAATCCTTTCCAGAGGAACAGGCCGCAACGTTTGGTCGGGTTGACAAACAAAAAGTCGTACAGCTCGTCAACGTACCATTTGTTGAATACTGCTTTGTGCAGACCACTAAACTTGGCCGTGAACTTCCCTGGGAGGTCCGGACGCTTGATATACATGAACAGAGCGAGCCCAATGCCGGTGAAACCGATCAGGACCGAAGAGATCATGAGGGCCCATTCTAATCCATGGTTCCCTTCAAAAGCCTCTTTTATGGCGATGTGATAGGTTTCAGAAGCCTGCCCGAACACCGGCTGGAAGTAGTGGTGAATCGCATTGCTGCCGCCGAGAACCTCGGGGATACCGACCAGACCGCCGACAACGGCCAGCCCTGCCAGAATAACCAGCGGCAGGGTGATCATCCAGGGTGACTCGGGGATATGATCTTTGGCGCGCGCATCGGTTCTCTGCTCGCCGAAGAAGGTCATGGAAACAGCGCGGAACATATAGAACGCAGTCATCCCTGCAGCGAGAAAACCGGCGACCCAGAGCATCCAGCTACCGTGGGTCGAGGCGAATGTCCACCAGAGAATCTCGTCTTTGGAGAAAAACCCGGAAAGGAGAGGGAACCCGGAAATAGCCAGCGTTGCAAGCATGAAGGTCCAGAATGTGATTGGCATCTTCTTGCGCAGACCACCCATATTCCGCATATCCTGCGCATCATCATCCAGGTGGGCATGATGATAACCGTGATGCATGCCGTGGATAACCGAACCGGAACCGAGAAACAGACACGCTTTGAAGAATGCGTGAGTCATCAGATGGAAGATACCACCGGTAAAGGCACCAACACCCATGGCGAGGAACATGTAGCCAAGTTGAGAGACAGTCGAGTAAGCAAGAACCCGCTTGATATCGTTCTGGGCAAAACCGATGGTCGCGGCAAAGACTGCGGTCGCGGCACCGATGATCGCGATCACCATCATAGTGGTCGGGGCCATGGCAAACAGACCGCTCATTCGACCGATCATGTAGACACCAGCGGTAACCATGGTCGCTGCATGGATCAGGGCAGAGACCGGAGTCGGACCTTCCATCGCATCCGGCAGCCAGGTGTAGAGCGGTAACTGTGCTGATTTTCCGGTGGCCCCGAGAAAAAAGCAGAGGGTAATCACGGTTACGACGATACTTCCTGTACCGAGGAGGTGGGCATTCTCACTGATTTTAACAAAATTGAGAGTCCAGACACCGTGCTCGCTTCCGAGCGTCCAAAAGAGAGTCAGCAGGCCGAGGAGAAAACCGAAGTCCCCAACACGGTTGACGACAAATGCCTTCTTCGCAGCGTCACCGGCGCTCTTCTTCTCCATGTAATAGCCGATCAGGAGATAAGAACAGAGTCCAACACCCTCCCAACCGATAAACATGACCAGCGCGTTGCCGCCTAAGACCAGCATCAACATCGCGAAGCAAAAAAGATTCAGGTAACTGAAGTAGCGATAAAACCCGACTTCTCCGTGCATATACCCGATCGAATAGAGGTGAATCAGGGTCCCGACACCGGTGACAACCATAATCATCAGGGCCGACAGCGGATCGAGCAGGAATTCCCAATTGACCTGTAGTTGCCCAACCGATATCCAGGAACCGATTGACTGCTCGAATACTTTCGCCTCAGAGCCAAGCATCTGAAAGAAGTACTTGCAGGAGAGAAGAAAGGATAGAAGCATAAAGCCAGTAGCAATGCCGCCTATCGCTTTTTCGCTCTTGATAAACCGTTTTCCGAGCAGGCCATTGATAAGCGCACCGATAAGCGGTAATAACGGGATGAGCCAAAGGTAATCGTACATCTATACTCTCCTAACCGGAATGAACTGCTGCTTCAAGCGGCAGAATCACCATTTCAGCAGATTAAAATCGTCGACAGCAATCGAATCGCGGTTGCGGTAGAACGCAATGATCAAAGCCAAACCGACAGCCGCTTCAGCCGCGGCAACAGTCATGATAAAGAAAACAAACACCTGCCCGTCCATATTCCCCAGGTGGTTAGAGAGGGCAATAAACGTCAGATTGACGGCATTGAGCATCAGCTCAATACACATAAAGATAACGATCGCGTTCTTCCGGGTCAGAACACCGAAGGTTCCGATAGAGAAGAGAATCGCACTTAAAACCAGATACTGATCTATACTTACCATTTGATCCTCCTCCTATTCCTGTACAGATGCTGAGTTACGCTTTGCCAGCACCACAGCGCCAACAACAGCGACCAGAAGCAAAACAGACGCAATTTCAAATGGGAGCAGGAAATCCACAAAGATTGCTTGACCAAGCAACTGTGTGTGACCGACTTCCATTACGACTTCGTTCGTAATTTCGCCCTTGATACTGGTTGGGCTACTGTGTCCGAACATGTAGTAGAGCTGAAAAAAGACCAGGCCAGCCAGGGTCATGGCTCCAACAACACTGTGACTTGTCTTCTGAATCATAGTCGTATTCAAATTCAACAGCATGATAACGAAGACGATCAGCATCAGTATCGCACCGGCGTATACCATGATCTGAACAGCAGCCATAAAGGGTGCGTGCAGCATCACGTAAAAGTTAGCCAGACAGACAAAGGTCATCATCAACGCCACAGCGTTATTGATCGGGCTCTTGCAGCTAACAACAAGAACTGCTGAGATAATCGCGACTATGGCGAGTATGAAAAAATAGATTTGTTCCATCGATTCCGCGCTCCTGTTTCGAATTATCGGATAAGTCTTTGTTTTTCGAACGTGAAGTCTTCGCGCTTGAAGTTCGCCAGTTCGTAATCACCAGTCATCTCAATCGCTTCAACCGGACAAGCTTCAACACAATAACCACAGAAAATACAGCGCAGAAGGTCGATTTTATAAACGGCCGGATACTTCTCGCCTTTCTCATTTTCGGCGGATTCAACTGTTATACATTTCGCCGGGCAAACGGTCGGGCAGAGATAACACGCGACACATTTTTCGCGATCGTGAGCCGGAACCAGTCGATGCAAGCCACGAAAGCGTTCCGCAGTCGGAAGACGATGACCCTTTCTCGGGTACTGTACCGTCGTAGAATTGCCTGGCAACATGTGCTTGAAGGTGATGCTCAGACCTTTAATAAACTCTCTAATCATGGATAAACCCTCTTATCTCGTCAGTCGTTACTGGAGCAGAACCACAACCAAACCGGTCAACATAATGTTCGCAAGAGCCAGCGGCAGGAAAACTTTCCATCCCATAAACATCAACTGGTCATAGCGGACGCGGGGCCAGGTGGCACGAATCCAGATGAAGAAGAACATGAAGCCGAAAATCTTCCCCAGCAGGTTCACTGCACCGGGGAAGGGACCATCCCACCCACCCAGAAAGAGGGTAACGGCGATAGCTGAAATGACAACCATGTTGGCGTACTCTGCCATGAAGAACATCGCGTATTTCATGGAGGAATACTCGGTACAGAAACCTGAGACCAGCTCTGTTTCCGCTTCCGGGAGGTCAAACGGGGTCCGGTTGATCTCGGCCATTGCACAGATCACAAACAAAACGAAAGCGACCGGCTGCGAGAAAACATACCAGTTCGGGATCCACTCCGGGAGAAAGCTGAGGAAGCCGGCAACGCCGCTTAGTGGTAGCATCTGAGCTTCAACCAAGCCACGCAAGCTCAACGTTTCCGAAAGCATGAAAACGGCAACAATCGAAAGGCCAGCGGCCAACTCGTAAGAGATGATCTGAGCCGTGGAGCGGATACCACCGAGTAACGAGTACTTGCTGTTAGAGGACCATCCGGCAAGGACAATACCGTAAACGCCGAGTCCGGCCATGGCCAGAACAAAGAGAATACCGATATTCAGGTCCGTAACCTGCTGAGGGATGATATAACCGGCGATAATGAGGTCCGGGCCAAACGGCACAACCGCTATCGTAATCAAAGCCGGAACCAGAATCATCACCGGTGCAAGGACGAACGAAAACTTGCTCGCCTCTGACGGAATAATATCTTCCTTGAAAAAAAGTTTAAGACCATCTGCAATCGGCTGTAACAGGCCATGCCAACCGGTCTCCATCGGACCGAGGCGGGTCTGCATGTGACCAATAACCTTACGCTCCACCCAGGTTGCATACGCCACGATTCCCAACAACACACTGAAAGTGATGAGAATCTTCAGCAGCATGACACCGGTAAAGAGCAGCGGGGCGTTAGAAAAGCTAAGCAATACTGGATCCATGTTCATCCTCTTTCTTTTCTGTTTATTTCAAAACCCTTTTAACGGGCAGTGATTTGTTAAACAAAATTACTTGCCGACCTGAACCGATATTGCCGCTTCACCTTTATACAGGCTATTGATCCGCGCTTCGGCGAAGTGGTAGGGGGCAAAAAGAACCCCTTTCGGCAGACGTTTGCCAACCTTGGCTTTGAGCTTCAACTCAACACCGTCAGCCTTGATACTGACGAGCGCTTTATCTTCGATTTTGAGAGCCTTGGCATCTTCGAAATTAAATTCGACATATGCCTCTCCTAACACAGCCTGTGGGCCGGTAGCTCGCGTCGACATGGTTCCGCTATGATACAGAGCACTACCGGTCAACAGAACGAAATCACCTTCAACCGGCTTGGCGCCATCGACAGCCACGAGTACCTTTTTATTAACAGAGAGGGACTCGCCTCCCCAGACAGCACCTTGTGGGCCGATCTGCTCATACCCAATCCCGGTGTAGCCAGCTTCATCGGCGAGAGCCGAAAAGAGAGCTTCAGGACCGGTATAGGAAACCGTCTCACCAAAACGGGAGGCCAAAAGAGAAAGAATATCGTAATCTGTCTTTGCTTCACCCGGACTCGGGACGCCGGAACGAACCCTCTGAATACGACGTTCCGCATTGGTAAAGGTTCCGTTCTTTTCAGCAAAAGAAGCGGCCGGCAAAACGACATCCGCAAGTTCAGCAGTCGGGGAGAGGAACAGGTCATGAACCACGACAAAATCGGCCGTCGCAAACGCTTTTTCAACCTTACTACGATCGGGGTATGAGGTCATCGGATCCTCGCCAACGACATACAGCGCCGAAAGTTTCCCCTGACCGGCGGCTTCGAGCATCTGTTGCGCACCCATGCCATCTGCAGCCGGAAAAATACCGAGGTCAACAGCACCCTGACTATTTGCTTTTTCACCACAGAGATAAAGACCACTCTGCTCTTTGTCGACATTGCCACAGAGGATCGCAAGATTTGCCGCAGCAATTGCAATCTCTTTACTCTGAGCCGTATACGGCAGGCCGTAGGCGAGCAAGATAGCACTCCGCTTGGCCCCGACTAAAGCCTTGGCCGCAGAGCGAATATCTTCAGCCGCAACACCGGTCATCTCAGAAACTGTTTCCGGAGTGTAAGCAGAGAGTGTCTTCTTAAGAGTATCGAGACCCTCAACCCCTTCGATCAGAGCTGAACCGTCTTCAATGAGAGCCTGACTCATGGCATTGAGGATATTGACTTCGAGCCCGGGCTTGTGCAGAAGGGTTTTGGCGCCAGGCAACTTGCCGAATTTGCCATTCTTATCGCCAATGACAAACAGTTCAGCGGCGTTACGCTTGACCGTCTGATTGACAACCATCCCGAAGACCGGATGGGTTTCATAAAAATCGGAGCGAATCGAAAGGACGACGTCGGCCTGCTCAACCTGAGGGAAAGTCCCGGTCGATGCGCTTATGCCGAGTGTCGCCTGCAACCCTTCGGTCAACCCTTTGTAGCATTCGCCACCGGAGTGGTCGAGGTTGCCGGTCCCGATTCGTTTGGCAAGGTTCTTCAGGAGGAAAAATTCTTCATTCGTCAGACGAGCACCGGATAGAATGCCGACACCTTTATCAGCCTGAGCTTTTTTCAGACCGTCAGCAACAACGTTGAGTGCTTCATCCCACTCCACCTCAACCAGTTGATCACCCTTTTTAACCAGCGGCTTGGTCAGACGATCACCACTGTTAATAAAGGAATAACCGAAACGGCCGCGGATACAGAGATTACCGTCGTTGACACCGTTCTTGTCGCTGAAGCGAATCGTTTCAACTTTATTATTCAACACGCCAAAAGTGACGGTGCAGCCGTTGCCACAGTAACCACAGACCGAATCGACTTCCTTAAGCTGCCAAGGACGTGCTTTGAACTTGAAGGGGCGCGGTAAAATTGCACCGACCGGGCACATGGAGACGCACTGACCACAAAATTCACAATCGAGGCCACGATCAAAGGCGGTCGCTATTTTCGTTTCAAATCCACGGTTGATGAAGGAGTAAGAGCCAAAGCCGACGATCTCATCACAGACCCGGGCACACTTACCGCAAAGAACACAACGATTCATGTTCCGCTCGATCAGCGGATTGACCTCATCAGTCGGAAGGTCAAACTTTTCGCCAACAAATCGGTTGCTATTCACTTCATATTCGTAGGTGAGATCCTGCAGGTCGCACTCCCCGGCCTTGTCGCAAACCGGACAGTCGATGACATGATTAACCAGCAGAAATTCGAGAACAGTCTTACGGACCTTGCGAATCTCATCAGAGATCGAAGTGACGACCATCCCCTCTGTCACCGGGGTGGTACAGGAAGGGATCAGCCGCCCTTTCATCTGCTCAACTTCAACAAGGCAGACACGGCATGCACCGTAAGGGAGCAATTTCTTAGCATAGCAAAGCACCGGAATATCGATTCCAGCTTGTACTGCTGCCTGGTAGATTGTGGATGTCTTACTGACCGTAATCTGCTTACCGTCAATCGTCAGATTAACCATCGTGTCCTCTTTACTTTATTAGATAAATAACTGCGTAAAATTAGCGTGCTATTCAATCGACATAAACGGGCAGGCATCGTAACAGGATGTACACTTGGTGCACTTGTCCAGATCGATCCTCGCAATGGCACCTTTTTCCCAGATGATCGCATCGACCGGGCAGACCTTGAAGCAGAGTCCACATTTTTTACAGACGTCCTCGATCACTTCAAACTTGAGCAGCGGCTTACAAGCGTGCGAAGGACACTTTTTCTCTTTGATGTGCGCCTCATACTCATGTCGGAAATAACGGAGCGTCGACAAAACCGGATTCGGCGCTGTCTGGCCGAGTCCACAGAGTGAACTCTTTTTGATATCGTAAGCCATATCTTCAAGCAGTGCGAGATCACCTTCACGCCCGTTCCCTTCGGTGATCCGCTCCAGAATTTCGAGCATGATTTTCAAGCCGATCCGACAAGGGATACATTTGCCGCACGATTCAGCCCGGGTAAAATTAAGGAAGAAACGGGCGATATCGACCATACAGGTCGTCTCGTCCATAACAACCAGACCACCCGAACCCATCATTGCTCCGGCCTTGATCAGGGAGTCATAATCGACTTCGGCATCAAGCGCTTCGGCCGGGAGACAACCACCGGACGGACCACCCGCCTGAACCGCCTTGAACTTACGATTTTTAAGGATGCCGCCACAGACATCGTAGATAACTTCCTTCATCGTCGTACCGGCAGGAACTTCGACCAGACCGGTATGCTTGACCTTACCGGTCAGAGCGAAGATCTTGGTCCCTTTAGTCCCTTCGGTCCCGATACTGGAGTACCAGTCAGCGCCGTTGTAGAATATATAGGAGATGTTTGCGAACGTTTCAACATTGTTAATATTGGTCGGATGTCCCCAGAGACCCTTAGCAGCCGGAAACGGCGGGCGCGGACGTGACATGCCGCGCTCCCCTTCGATCGACGCCATCAGAGCTGTCTCTTCTCCACAAACGAAAGCACCGGCACCCGCTTTGATCTTCAGGTGAAATTCGAAGCCAAGCCCCATGCAATCTTTACCGAGAATCCCTTTTTCCATACAGGTGTCGATCGCAAGTTGCAGTCGCTTGATCGCTAACGGGTATTCGGCTCGAACATAGACGTAACCGTGGTGACAGCCGATCGCGTAAGCCCCGATCATCATCCCTTCGATCAGACCATAGGGGTCCCCTTCAAGGACCGAACGGTCCATGAACGCACCTGGGTCACCCTCGTCGGCATTACAGATCAGATATTTATCATTGCCTGGAGACGCCTTGCAAAACGACCATTTGACACCGGTCGGGAAACCACCCCCCCCACGACCGCGCAGACCAGACTTCTTGACCTCTTCGATCACTTCCAGCTGCGACATGGTCACGGCTTTTTTAACGCCGGTAAAACCTTGATGCAATATAAAGTCTTCAATACTTTCGGCATCAATCGTTCCGCAACGCGAGAAAATGATTCGCTGCTGCTTCGCCAGAAACTCGTCGTAATACTTACCGGCCACATTCTTTGCGACCGGCACATTGCCGAGCATATGCTCTTCAACGATCTGCGGAACCATCTCCACTGTGACGAAGTCGTAGGTCACAGACTCCTGGCCGGGGAGAAGGATATCGACAAGAACGTCATTGGCGCAGAGGCCACGACAACCGGTCTTCTTAATGTCGCAACGCTTGCCGAGCTTGGCCGCCAGGCCATGCCTTGCAAATTCGGCTTCGAATGCATCGGCAACCTTTAGCGAGCCAGAAGCGATGCCGCCGGTGCCGGTACAAATCAAGACTTCAATATTCTGAGCTGTTTCAGACATATAACCCTCGTCAGTTGACGCTAATCAGTCCATATTCTTATATTTTGCGATAACTTCGTCTACTTTTTGCACCGTCAGGGAGCCAAAAGTGTCGTCGTTTATCATGATGACCGGCGCCATGCCGCAGGCGCCAATACAGGCGACATACTCGGCGGTGAACTTCAGGTCTTCGGTAGTTTCAGCGTGGACGACCCCTAATTGATTCTTAACGACATCGGCGATGCGACCAGCCCCTTTAACGTGGCAGGCGGTCCCCATACAGACACGGACAATATACTTTCCGCGAGGCTGCAGATGAAACTGGGAATAAAAGGTCAACACCCCAAAGATCTGGCTGGCATAGACATTGAGTCGCTCTGCCGTCAGGTGAACGGTCGGTTCAGGGATATAACCGTAACTCTCCTGAATCGCCTGAAGAGCCGGCATCAGTGCGCCCTGCATCCCGACAAACTTGTCCAGTATTTCATTGGCAGGACCTAGGTCAATCTCCTGCTCTTCAACTTCTTCCACTGCTTCGCTCATGCAAATTCCCTCTCGCGTCGGAATCGTTTAGCGGTCAATCTCACCGAGGACGATGTCCAGAGTACCGATCACTGCAATAACATCAGCCAGAAGCGACCCTTCAGCCATCTGCGGCAACGCCTGCAGATTTACGAAAGATGGCGGACGGATCTTCATACGGTACGGCTGTGCAGAACCATCCGAGATGATGTAATAACCGAGTTCACCCTTCGGAGCCTCAATCCCTACATAGACTTCGCCAACTTCAGGCTTAAACCCTTCGGTGATGATCTTGAAATGATGAATCAACCCTTCGATGCTGTTCACAACATCCTTTTTCGGCGGGAGACAGACTTTGGGGCAATCAGCCAGAATCGGACCCGGTGCAAGCTTATCGAGCGCCTGATTGATGATTTTGCACGATTCGCGCATCTCATCAAGACGCGCCTTGTAGCGCGCAAAGGTATCACCTTCGGTGCGGGTAATAACTTCGAAATCATAATCTTCATAGCCACTGTACGGATTGTCACGCCGCAAGTCCCAGTCGACACCGGAACAACGCAACGCCGGGCCGGTCAGACCGATGTCGATCGCGGCTGCAGCTGTAATATGACCAACGCCCATCGTCCGTTTCTGCCAGATTTTATTGCCGGTCAGCAGACCTTCATACATGTCGATGTAACCCGGCATATCTTTGGCGAATGAGCGAATGTCGTCCGTTATACCGGCCGGCAAGTCAGCAGAAAGGCCGCCAACCCGGAAATAGTTGGTCGTCATACGGGCACCGGAAATCTTCTCATAGATATCCATGATCGCTTCACGCTCACGGAAACAGTAGATAAAGACGGTCATTGCACCAATATCGAGAGCGTGCGTTGCCAACCAGACCAGGTGACTCTTGATACGGGTCAATTCAGCCATCATGACACGTACAGTCTTCGCCCGAGCCGGAATGTCATCCGTAATATCAAGCAATTTCTCAACGGCCAGAACATAGCCGAGATTGTTACTCATCGGTGCAAGATAATCGAGACGGTCGGTCAGCGGAATCGTCTGGTGGTAAGTACGGTGCTCAGAAAGCTTTTCGACACCACGGTGCAAAAAACCAATGTGCGGCGTCGCCTTGACCACGGTCTCGCCGTCCAGCTCCAGAATCAGCTGCAAAACACCATGGGTCGACGGATGCTGCGGACCCATGTTTACGGTCATGATTTCGTTGTGAGCCATCATTTTCCTCTTTTAAGTAAGACTTCGGGAATTATAATTTCTGCTAGAGCGATTTACTGAAGGCGACCTTGATACGGTTCACGATCAGGCCCCTGGAGAGGATAATCCTTACGCAGAGGGTGTCCTTCCCAGTCATCTGGCATCAGGATGCGTCGCAGGTCTGGATGGTTGTTGAACGAAATCCCCATCAGGTCCCAGCACTCACGCTCATGCCAATTCGCCGTTCCCCAAACAACGGAAACCGTGTCGACCGTTGCATCACTCTCTTCAACCGGCACCTTGATACGGAGACGATCCTTGAGCGCAATATTGTATAGGTTGTAGACCACCATAAAACGGGGAGAAGTTCCGAGATAATCGACTCCGCAGAGATCGCACAGGAAATCATACCCCATCTCGTCGCGCAGGAAGGTTGAGATCTCAACGATCTTCTCCCTCTTCACAACAATAGTCGTCTCACCCCGGAACTCGACAACATCGAGAACATCTTCCGAAAAATTCTGTTTTAGCTTGCCAACGGCTGCATGTTCACTCATGGCTTGCCTTCCTACCCTTCTTAACGCTCCGGACAAAGCCGGGCTGATTAGGCTTCCGAAATTTTCTCACCGACACCAATAGCGGCACCAAATGAATTACGCTCCGCCATGATTTTTTCCTGGAGTTTACCAAGCCCGTAGATCAGACCTTCAGGGCGCGGAGGACAACCGGGGACATAAACATCCACAGGGAGATACTCATCGACCCCCTGAACAGTGCTGTATGTATCGAAGATACCGCCGGAGCAGGCGCAAGCACCCATGGCGATAACATACTTCGGTTCCGGCATCTGCTCATAAACCGTCTGAATAACCGGTACCATCTTCCTGGTTACAGTGCCGGCAATAATAATAACGTCTGCCTGACGTGGTGAAGCCCGAAACAGGACCCCGAACCGGTCAAGGTCAAACCGGGCAGCGCCGGACGCCATCATCTCTATAGCACAACAGGCCAGACCAAAAGTCATGGGCCACAACGACCGGGATCTGGACCAGTTAACAATCTTGTCCAGGCTCGTTGTAATAACGTTATTGCCCAGGGTTTCTTCTACTCCCATTCCAGAGCTCCTTTTTTCCAAGCATAGATGTAACCGACCAACAGGACGAGAATAAAAGTACCCATCTCGTAAAAGCCGAAAACACCCAACTTCTTAAACATCACCGCCCAAGGATAGAGAAAGACAACCTCAATATCAAAAACAATAAAGAGCATGGCAATGATATAAAACTTAACACTGATCTGTTCCCGAGCGGTACCAATCAGAGGCATCCCACACTCGTACGGGGCAAGCTTGACAGCCGAAGGTTTCTGCTGACCAAACAGTCGCGATGCGACCACAATAACGGTAGCGACAATCATAGCCAAAACAACAAAGGCCAGTATCGGCAGATAAGCATCTAACATTTAAAGGCTCCTCCCAACGAAAATTTTATTCACGCAAAGCCAGATCTGCAACATTTTTATACCTCAATTTAATGTATTTGAGCGTCTGCAAGTTAGGATAATTTAAGCCCTCTGTCAAGGGAAAAATACAGTATACTGTATACATTTGTACCTGCTGCAATGAGCCAATGTTGCCCCTTAATTTCTACTGATAGCACCCAGCTGTAGCGCCTCGAAAGCAAAACACCCGTCGTCATTATCGACAACGGGTGCCTGATTCGCAAAATGGTCTTTACTCTTTACATAACCCCGAGCGATTTTAATATATCGGGGTTCTCTTCCTCTTCCGCCAGAATCGTATGACAGGTGTCACAGTCCTGCGTCACAGTGTTACCCTGACTCGACTCATGCTCTTCATCATGACATCGAAAACAGCCAAAATCGTCGGTATGACCTCGATGGTCGGTGTAGGTCCCCCAGACTATGTTCATAGCCGGGAATACATTCTCCACGTACGCTTCTTGCACACCGATGATCGCCTTGGCTAAAAGCTCTGGCTGTTGGGCAACGACGGCAGGGTAGTTCTCAGCATACCATTGCTGCATTCTCTGCATAATCTCTGCTCGCGCCTGTTCCTGTGACTCATATTCCTCTTTGACGACCTGCATCCCAACCTTCTTGACGTACGGGAGGGCGACAGGAATCGTACCGCTCAATATTTTTCCATCCAAAGCCTTACCCGCCGGCAAATAGATATGTGTCGGTCGATTGTGACAATCAATACAATCCATCTCACGCACCTCAAGATGCTCAGATGAACTTATCAGTTGGTCGGCATCAGATGTCTTGAAAATTTCGTTTGTGCCATTTTTGCGGGTCAGATCGATTTCTGGAATGATCATCCGCTTTTGATCAACCGCCTTGTAAGTAATTTTATTCTCAGGAGCAACATGCCAATGGATGCCGTTCGGACTGACCGAACGATCGCCAGCTGATCCGCTCTTCATCATTAGGACCGTTTTCACGTGAGTGTTTTTTTCGTCCTCCAGAAATTTGTCCAGGACGACCAGGTTTTCGCCATGGAACATCTCCGGGCGATGGCACGATTCACAGGTGTCACGGGCAGGGCGCAGACCATGCACCGGCGTTTCGATCGGTCGCGCATAAGTATCGAGTGCGACGGCAAACAACTGCCGGGCTCCTGAGATTTTGGACTTCACAAACCAGCCCGCCCCACTGCCGATATGACACTCAACGCAACTCACCCGCGAATGTGGCGAGTTCATATAGGTGGTATGCTCAGGATTCATGACTGTATGGCAAAATTGACCGCAAAACTGGGTCGACTCCATATAGTGATAGGCGCGATAAAGAAATACGCTGAACACAGCAAAATTTATTGAGGTCAACAAGACAATCAGAAAGATATTCCGCCGCAACCGGCCAAACAGTACCGGATCGGTAAAGTATCGACGCATATATTCAATGGTAAACAGATGAACATCCCGCTCGCCGCGAAAGAAAAACGCACCGATGAAGACAAGCGCGAGACCGCCGAGGAAAGTCGGCCCCAGCAACAGGTAAACAGCCCCGCCAAAATAGGGATTTTTAACGTGAAAAATAGAATCCGTCGCCATATAGGCTATCAAAAGTGGCGCAGTGACCGTCACAATCATCGCACCAACCAATGAAACGCGGCTTCGACTTATGCCGAGAAAAAAGTCTTTTACCATATCAAGCTGTCCCATACGATCGGCTCCTTCCAATTAACCTCGATATATGACGATTTCATATACGCGTTGTTAACCAGCAAAATATCATTTATACGCATTTTTTGCCTTCTTATCAAGGAAGATTAAAAACCACAAGTTAAAACGATTAAATTCCAACACCTTAATTCTTCACCAGAAGACAAAAAGACAAATAACCCCTTCCTAACCTCTTGTTTTCAATACAAACAGAGCAGGAATCGTGCATGCGCCACTTTTGCCCTGTATAAAATTAATATTTTTTTATTTAAAAATGCTAATTATTTATTGACAAGGCAAACCACAAATGATATTTATTAACCAAGTTACATTAAACAATCCACACAAACCGGTAAGGCCGGTAATAGAAGGAGGATATTATGACTACTCACAAAATGACAATCGAATCCGAAAATAGTGCTCACGGAGCAGCCAACATGATCGCCGATACAGCAAAGTCAACTTACGTTGTGGCGATTCTCGCAGTCCTCGGTGTCTTTGCTTTCATTACTGCTGTGCTGGTTGCATGGCCGGCAGTCTCCTACTTGGCCGCGAAACTATTCTAACAGATTCAACTCATAAACGAAAAAAAACCCTCCGGTCATCTGGAGGGTTTTTTCGTTTATGCTGCAAAGAACTCTTTAATGTGATTCGTTATCTTCTATGAAAGCCGGGAATATCATATTCAAAAAATAGAAAATGATAAACGGCGTCGCAAGAACCGCCAACATTCCGACTAAACCTTCTTTCGCTGTCTCCAGATCATGCGGGATAATTGGTAAACGATACTCCATGAATCCACTAAAAGTGAGCGAGAAAGCCTGGCCACCGATAACGACATTCCAACGCATCATAAACACCCCGAACAACACCAGACAACTGGCGATTACGGCCCGGCGCATGGTGACTCCAGGCAACAGCAGCAGTATGAATGGAATTAAATTACCAATACCATACTGCAATATGAAAATTTTGACAAAATCGTGTTCATACAACACAACCCGCAGAGCATCCCACGACTTGACCGCAGTATAGCCGCGAAAAATCATGTCGAGCACTTCAAGCGTAAGAGCCAGGATCATGAAGATCAACAGATACTTCGACGACATGGTTACTTCATGTTCCTGCACACTATGCAGATAACCATGTTTGACCGCAGCATCACCATGGGCCAGCGCATCGGGAAGCAGGAAGTTCTTCCCTCTTTTGGCCGCCCATTTACGGATCTCCATAAATACCGCATAACTGACGATACAGAGAGCAATCCCCGAAACAATCGCCGAACAGATAAATATAACCGGCATCAGCGGTGTCATCCAGAGGGCATTCGCCTTGACCGAACCGAAGATAAAACCGGCATAGCCGTGCAAAAAACAAGCGACCGGAATGCCGATTCCAGCCAACACGCCGATCGCCTTGTGATCCGATTTCAGCGCCTCATCACTCAGGTCATACGCCCCGAGTGAAATCACCTTATAGATGAACAACAACAGCCCGTCCAAGAGTGTGCGCCCGGTTTTGGCCGAAAGCCGATGCACCGTCTCAACGATGAACGTTCGGTAAACGAACCAGATCTCGGCACCGACTATACAGGCGTAGGCCAAAAAGACGAAGCCGAAGGCCGATATCGCCGAGGTAAAGTGTGGCGTCATCATGACATGCGATCCGCGAAGCGGTTGCTGCAGGTGCAGCAGCAGCGGCATCATCGCCACCGGTAACAGGGCAAATGAAAAGACCAGAGCGAATCGGGCGATCTGTTTCAACTTCTCTACGTGGAATACGTGATAAAGAGACGAAAGGACAAAAGCCCCGGCGACCAGGCCGGTCATGTACGGATACAGGACAATCTGGATTGCCCAATAAACATATTCATTCGGCAGGACAAAGAATTCTTTGATTGTCCAGGCCTCGCCATGAACAACCATTTGGGCAACTTGTTCTATCATAACTAGCGCACCTCCTTGCTCAGACCGATATAGAAAGCTTGCGGTTTGGTGCCATACTCATCACGTAGCACACCGACGCGCTGATTCAGCACCGTTTTGGCGACCGGATCGTTCGGATCGCGCAGGTTGCCGATCTGCCGGGCCCCGAATGGGCAGGCTTGAACACAGGCGGTTGTCTTGCCGTTGGAAATCCGGTGATAACAGAACGTACATTTGTCGGCCACCTTTTCGACCGGGTGAAAGAAACGGACCCCGTACGGGCAAGCCATGATACAATAACCGCAACCGATGCACCATGTTCTGTCGACCAATACAACACCGTCAGCAGCCTGATAGGTCGCCCCGACCGGACAGACCTGAACACAGGCCGGCACCTCACAATGATTACAGAGCTTCGGCACAAAAAACGCCTGCGCAATCTCATCATCATCGATCTGTTTCATCCCGGCTGAATTCTGATCTATACGCTTGTCGGTAAAGCCGTTCAGCGCCCCTTTCGGAGAGTCGGCTAGCACCTCGCCATCCTTCATGACCACATAACGCTCAACCCAGGTGCGGGTGACATTTGCTTCAATCGGGATATCATTCTCTATCTTGCACCCCTTAACGCAGAATCCACAACCGACACACTTATAGGTATCAATCAGAAAGCCCCAGCGCAATTCCGGAACCGCCGCCAGAAGCTCACCCGGCTCAAAAATTTCGAGCGCCGAAAGAGAGACCGAAGCGCCGGAAACGAAAACCGCCGTACTCTTCAGAAAATCACGTCTCTTCATCACATATCCTCCAGACTCGGATTGTGTGGATTATGGCAATCACTACACATATCTCCGACATTATGCTCTTCCGGATCAATTCCGGGGATATCCTTACGCCCGCTCGATGGCATATACAACGCAGAATGACAACGAATACAAAGCTCTCTGCTCCGGTCGATTGCCAGCAGTTCCGGGTTATCCGGATGCTGCAGCGCCGGGCCGTGACAATTCTCACACGGAATCATCGCATGCGCCGATTCTGCCAAACTCTCGCTCTTTTCATCGTGGCATTCGGCACAGTAACGACTATCTTTGTATTTAGCCGGAAACTCCTTCCACTCCTGTTCATTACTCAGGCGATGAAATCCGAAGGTGTAGCCACGCTCCTGCGATCCAAAATCGTCCGGCACGTACCACATACGCACCAGAAAAATAAAGACGACCAGACCGATGACCACAAACAACGGCCGCCATACATGGTTTTTCACAGGCATCTCCTTTGTTCAAGCAATACTTATTCACGGTAAAGTAAAACAGAGTTTGTTTTTATCACGCAATATTTTAATTGTCAATTATTTGAGCGAAAAATTCAAAGAGAGGAACATTAGCTATCACTAAAAAAAGGTGCAATGTTAGGGGTATAGGTTATTCTTTATTTACGCGCTTGACTTTTAATTGCAGTTAAAATAGTGTTTTACAATATCCACATAACACAAAAAAACATTCAGAATCACGCTTGTTTTTCACTTTAACCTGAATCAGTGTAGCCGATTTTTGACACTTTTCAACCTAAGGCGCCGGCCCGGACCGGCAGGGGAAGGTGATCACCATGGACCAAACGACTGATCATCTGGAACAGCGGGTTACAGCGCTCGAACAACAGGTTTCCGCATTACAGACCACCGTTGAAACCTTGCAATCCAGTCTGTCAGCGAGTGTGACGCCCACAATCAAAGAACCCGAATCGGCTACAAAAAAAGCGGCCCGAACAGGCGACTCTGAAGAGATCCTCTCCTGGGTAGACAAATCGGCCATTCTTCCCCGGGTTGCAACCACCAGCTTCATCCTAGCTATCTCTCTCGCCCTGCGCACCGCCGCAGACAGCGGAGCCCTCGATCTGCAGCTCGGTTCGTTTATCGGGATGCTGTTCGCCTTTGGACTGCTTATCTACAGCTGGTTTGCCTACCGCAACAACAGCATTCATGCCCCTGTCTTTATACTTTGGGGAACGATCGTTATGTGTGCAGTCGCCGTCGAGGCACACCGTGTCTTCTCAACCATCCCTACCGAACTCGCCTACTTTGCCATGGCGGTAACCGGAGGGATCGCCACCATTATCAGCCGACGCTTTCGGGTCGCGCTCCCCGTTTTTGCCGGCACCCTCGGCATGAGCTTTGGTGCTTTCGCCCTCGACTACCCAAGCCCGGTATTCCCCTACCTCGCCGTCATCATGATTTTTGCCAACATCTTTGCCGCCTATGCATCACATATTCTGCGTGCCTCCTGGCTTCGCTGGCTGCTGCTCGCTCTCACCATTTTCATGTTCCAGATCTGGAACATGAAACTCACCATCTACCTGGGGAGACTCGCCCTGGAGAATCTCGATTTTTCCATCCGGGGATTTTTGCCGTCTGCCGGCCTGCTCTGCACCACCTTCAGCGTCATTGCACTGCTTGGCGTGCGCGGCATTATTCAGGAGAAGGTCTCCAAGTTTGACCTCACCCTACCAGTCATCAACGTCTGCTGGCTCTATCTGATCGGCCAAAACGCCCTCGGCCAACAGCTGATCGCACCGCTGGCGTTCGGCTGGCTCACCCTGGTCGGCGCATGCGCCCACCTCGGTGTCGCCTGGTGGCTCGCCCACGACCAGGAGGGGGGAAGTCCCGGCACAACAACCTTTGCCCTCGCCGGGGGGTTGATGTTCGCCATATCCGCCCCGATGGCTTTAGGTCACGCCCTCATCGCCACCACCCTGGTCGCGATTATGGCGGTCAGCATGATCATCATCTCAGAACGCATCAACAACCCCGGCCTGCGTCTCGCATCCTATCTGCTGCAGCTTTACTCTTGCACAGCAGTGGTATTTATCCTCAAGAGTACAGAAGGGACCCATCCGTCGCTGGTCGGCGCCCTCTCTTCCGGACTTCTTGCAGCAATCGCGTTCTATCACTACAGTTGGGCCCGACAGCACCCACCGACCAGCGGTGATTCCTTTTACGATGCGTTCAACAAAAATGATCGCGGCGCCAGCATCTTGCTGGTCGCAGCTCTGTTCAGCGCGTTCTTCACCTTACGTGTTGGACTCTACCAGATCCTCGATTTACTCCATGCCGCGACACCCCGGATCTTTGCCGGCTCTCAATCCGTATTGATTAACGCCTCAGCAGCCGGCCTGCTCCTGCTCAGTCTCTACAAACTCAATAAAGAGCTACGCAACGTCGCCATCGTGATTACCGTTATCGGGGCGGGGAAGGTCTTTCTGCTCGATATGGTCCAGCTAAAGGGGATCCCATTGCTGTTCAGTGTCTTCTCCTTCGGCCTGGTCGCAGCCCTTGCATCCTTTATTATCGGCCGTTGGGGGAAAGCGAAAAAAGCACACGAAGAATAAATAAACTTATAAAACAAAAACAAGGAGATACCCTTCTCAGAGTATCCCCTTGCTTTTTATGGTGGCGAGACGGAATCCAACCCATGGAAGCCTGACACTGAACCTGCGCTTCTTTCACGACCGTTGCAAACGCGCTAGCCTGATCCCTTTCTGGACGTTGTCGCAAGGTCTGATGTCATCACTGCTCCAGAGCCGTCACGCCGGTGCGGGCAATTTCGACAATATGATTCGCATCGATCTCTTCCATGAAATCATCGATATGCCGGGTCGCACCGACAACCTGCACGATGAAGGTGTCGGCTTTCTTTCGATCAAGAATTTCGAAGTTGTACTTCGACGACAATTTTTCGAAAATTGCGCCATCGGTCTCAATTTTAAGAATCGCAACTTCGCGCCAGTAGCTCTGTTCGTGATCGAGTTCCTTGGCAGAAATCACCTCAATAAATTTTTCAAGCTGACGGATCACCTGCCGCACCTTGGCGTCATCATTCTCCCGCAAGGTTAAGGTCATCCGACTGACCCCTGGAGCCTTGGCGCAGCAGGTCGTCAGGGTATCGACGTTGTACATCTTCTTGCGAATCAACATCGAAATCTTGTTCAGGGCACCAGGGCGGTCATGTAAAAACATCAGGATGGCTCGGCGTTTCATATCGGTCGACATAGTCAATATTCCCTCTGTTAAATTATTGTTTGACTGTTTTCATTTTCGGTTCCGGCTTCCTCAGAATCATATCGTTGAACCCACCGCCAGCGGGAACCATCGGCAGCACAATTTCTGAAGGGTCACAGAGAAATTCGAGCATAAAAGGTCCGTCATGATCCATCGCCGCCATGATGCCGGCGTCGACATTTTCTAAAGCGTCGACCTTCAAATAGGGGATTTTGTATGCACTTGCAATCTGCCCAAAGTCAGGACTCTGCATCGGCGTTCCGGCATAGCGCCCGTCAAAAAAAAGCGTTTGCCACTGACGGACCATGCCGAGATGGCCGTTATTCATAATAATAATTTTGACATCGACGTTTTGCTCCATGATCGTTCCGAGTTCCTGAATATTCATCTGAAAACCGCCGTCCCCGCTGATCGACCAGACCCGCTCGTCCGGACGGACCAGCTTGATGCCGATCGCCATCGGCAGGGAGCACCCCATGGTCCCTGCACCACCGGACGTAAACCAGCTGTTGTTCTTCTGGAAGTTATAAAACCGGGCGGCCATCATCTGCTGTTGCCCGACATCGGCGACGACGATATCCTCCCCCTTGGTCAGGTTGGAGAGTTTGTGCATAATTGTTTTCATCAACAGCTGCCCGCCGCTACCGATACCGGCGGTAATCTCTGCCTGTTGTTCTGCCGCGACCTCCTGACGAAAACCGTCAATCTGCGCAAACCATTTCAATCTCGGGCGAGCCATCAGCTCAGGATGGTGGAGCAAAACATGCAGCGTCCGCCCGACATCGGCATTAATCGCCACCGACGTCGCGACATTTTTATCGATTTCCGACGGGTCGATCTCGACATGAATCACATTTGCCCCGGCCGCATACTCAGAAAGCTTGCCGGTCACCCGGTCATCAAAACGCATCCCGAAGGCGATGATCAGATCCGCATCCATAATGACGCGGTTCGCTTCAACGGTACCGTGCATCCCCATCATACCGAGACTCAAAGGGTGATCGTACGGCATCGCCGAAATTCCATGCAGGGTAAACGCGACCGGAATATTGGTCTTTTCAGCAAACTCCCGGAGCAACAGACCGGCCTGACTGTCGATCACCCCGTGCCCACAGAAAATGACCGGTCGATCACTGCTGTTGATCATCTGTACGGCCCGGTGCACCGCTTCGCGTTCCGGCGACGGATGATAAAAGAAGCCGGAGAGTTCCGGTTTGCCGCCCCTCGGATCAAAACAATAGTCATCGGCCACCTCTTTTTGCTGCATATCCTTCGGGATATCTATCACCACCGGACCGCGGCGTCCGGTCTGTGCGACATAAAAAGCCTCGTGAATGGCCGGTTCGATCGCGTCTGCCGTCAAAGGCATGTAGGCCTGCTTGGTAATCGGCAACATGACGCCGACCACATCACTCTCCTGAAAGGCATCTGTCGCGATCACTCCGGTTGCGACCTGACCGGTGACGGCGATAATCGGGACCGAATCCATGTGTGCATCGGCAATACCGGTCACCAGGTTCATCGCCCCCGGGCCCGATGTCGCCATACAGACGCCAATCTGCGGATTCGCCGTGGAGAGTGAGGCACGGGAAACCCCCTGCGCCATAAACGCCGCCCCCTGCTCGTGACGCGACATGATAAAAGTGAAAGCGTGTTGCTTTTCCATTTCGTCGAAAATCGGCATGATGGCACCGCCGGTATAGCCAAAGACGAATCGAACACCCTTCTCTTTCAACGCCTGGATAACAAGTTCTTTTCCGGTCATGATTCCTCGTTCGGGGATGTCGTGTCACCCCAATGTGAGAGTGACACGATAAGGGACAAAAGTTGTCCGGTTATTTTTCCGCTGCAGCAGTGAACAGCCACGGTTCACTGCTCTTTCTACGCTGCTCATACTGCTTGATCTCTTCTGCGTGTTGCAGGCTCAGGCTGATGTCGTCAAAGCCATTGAGCAGACACTCTTTTTTGAACGGGTCGACGTCAAAACGAAGCAGAGCTCCGTCCGGGGTCGATACCGTCTGATGCTCCAGATCGATCTTCAGCCTGTAGCTGGAGGTCTTTTCAACCGCCTGAAACAGCGCATCGACCTGCTTGACCGGTAAAACGATCGGGAGGACGCCGTTCTTGCAACAATTATTCAGAAAAATATCGGCAAAACTCGGGGCGATAATCGCACTGAATCCGTAATCGAGCAACGCCCACGGCGCATGTTCACGCGATGAACCGCAGCCGAAATTATCACGGGTTAAAAGGATCTGCGCCCCCTGGTAGCGCTTTTGATTGAGCACAAAATCAGGATTGAGCGGGCGGTCGCTGCAATCGACTCCCGGCTCACCATGATCGAGGTAGCGCCACTCGTCAAACAGATTCGGTCCGAACCCGGTCCGCTTGATCGACTTGAGAAACTGTTTCGGGATAATCGCATCCGTATCGACATTGGAGCGATCGAGCGGCGCGACCAGACCTTCCAGGGTCGTAAACGCTTGCATCAGTTCACCTCCCATTCACGCACATCGACAAAATGCCCGGCAACTGAGGCGGCTGCCGCCATGGCTGGACTGACCAGATGGGTCCGCCCCCCTTGCCCCTGACGCCCTTCAAAGTTGCGGTTCGATGTCGAAGCGCTCCGCTCCTTCGGTTCAAGACGGTCGGCATTCATTGCCAGACACATCGAGCACCCTGGCTCGCGCCATTCAAATCCGGCCTGCTTGAAAATCATATCGAGTCCTTCGTTTTCGGCCTGCTGTTTGACCAGACCGGAACCGGGGACCACCATCGCCAACCTGATATTCGACGCAATCTTTTTCCCCTTCAGCACCGCAGCGGCAGCACGCAGATCCTCGATCCGGCCGTTGGTGCAGGAACCGATGAAGACCTTGTCCGGCCTGATATCGACCATGCGGGTGTTTGGCTGCAAATCCATATAGATCAGAGCCGCTTCCATCCCTTTACGCTTGACCGGATCCGGCTCATCCGCCGGATTCGGAACCGAGCCATTCACCGGCACCACCATCTCCGGTGAGGTCCCCCAGCTGACCTGCGGGAGGATGGCGTAGGCATCGAGATGGACGGTGCAATCAAAAAAGGCGCCAGCATCCGACTGAAGCTTTTGCCAGGCGGCCACCCCCTGTTCCCAAAGCTCACCCTGCGGCGCATATGGCCGCCCTTTGAGGTAGGCGATCGTCTTGTCATCCGCCGCAATCAGCCCGGCGCGCGCTCCGGCTTCGATCGACATATTACAGACCGTCATTCGCCCTTCCATGGAAAGAGCCCGGATCGCTTCACCCCCATACTCAACCGTATAGCCGGTAGCACCGGCGGTACCGATCTTCCCGATAATCGCCAGCACCAGATCCTTTGCCGTCACCCCCGCCCCAAGCTTATTCACGACATTGATCAGCATGTTTTTCGATTTCTTCTGCAACAGACACTGGGTCGCCAGGACGTGCTCCACTTCAGAGGTACCGATCCCGAAGGCGAGGGTCGCAAAGGCCCCATGGGTGGCGGTATGGGAATCACCACAGACAATCGTCATCCCGGGGAGGGTTGCCCCCTGCTCCGGGCCGATCACATGCACGATCCCCTGCCGGATGTCATGCATCGAAAAGAGGGTGATGCCGAATTCAGCGCAGTTTTCATCGAGGGTATCGATCTGAAGTTTTGATACCGGGTCGGAAATCCCGAGGGCCCGATCCACCGTCGGAACATTGTGGTCCGCCACCGCCAGATTGGCGTCGATCCGCCACGGCTTACGGCCGGCCAGACGCAACCCCTCAAAAGCCTGGGGAGACGTGACTTCGTGCAGCAATTGCCGATCGATATAAAGGAGACAGGTGTCATCATCTTCACGGCGAACGATATGACTTTCCCACAGTTTGTCGTACAAGGTTTGAGCAGACATAGATTTTTCATTCCTCTAAATTCAGATTAACAAAAGACACAGCAACCTGAAGTTACCGATATCCTTTGTTCTTTTAGTATGGAGCAGACGAAGGAGATGTCAAACCGCAATGGTCATTTATTGCAGATAAGCACATTGCTTTTGATAAAAGGATTGGGCTCTGTTCTTATGGGAGAAAGGATACGATTGAAAGACTACTGATGAGCGGCCATAATCGGGTGAATCGCTCCTGGTTTTCTAACACTTTTGAGTTATAAAATTGGTAACTATTCAGCGCAATAGTAAAAGATGTCATTCCCGAGGGTGTAATCGGGAATCCAGCCTTTAAAGCCATGGATCCCCGATATAATCATTCGGGGATGACAGCCGCTTTTGCGATCAGTTCAGATAGAGCTGAATAGTTACTAAAATTGACTTTAGAGAAAGACATGAGCATCAAGCGTTACAGCGAAGAATTTATGATCGAAGTCGTTAAGTCAACCGTAGTCGAGCGGCGAAATATTTCAACTCGGTATTGCTAGCGGATTGATAATGGTGGCTGCTTGTGGGGAGATGAAAAGGTTAGCGGTGAGCGATAGCCACCACCGTTTATGAATTCAAAGAGTAATAATTTTGGGGCCAGCCTCAAGCTTGAGGAGAGATTCTTGGTTATCTCTGCAGATCTCACTAAAATCCCCTGAAAGCCCTTTTCCTCCAGATGCAGTGGCCCAGAAGTCAATGGCACTTTTTAGTGCGCTTTTCCAGACATCGGCTATATCAGTAGTTGGACCCTTGGGGGAAAACTCTCGATCTAGGGTGTCACCTGATACGGGTCGATAAAGCATCGGAAGCATGTCGTACACGGGTGCTAATGTATAAAAGCGTGAGGCTGCACGAATAAGTGACAAGTTTCCGAGATGCATATCTGTATTACCAATCAAGTTTCCAAAGGCTTTAAGCCAGCACATCTTGTCTGAATCTTCTTTTGAAATAAGACCTTCTTTAAGTAGAGCTAAGGCGCATTTTGCCCAATCATCGCCGATACCTGTATATTCACTGTCAATTGCACTCAGAGAAAAAATGGAGGAACGACCCAACCGACCGACCCTGTCAAACCGATCAACTTCAAGAAATAGACGGTTGCCAGCTTCCAAGGTTCGACTTTGAGTTGTAGAAATCTCTGTCTCAGCAATTATCTCTAAAGCCCTCTGTTCGCAGATAAGCAGGTCGGCCCAGCGCCTACCTTCTGGCGTGTTTAGAGGTGAGGAGAACTTAACCAGTACATGCCTTAGTTCATCACCCTTTTGAATGGTGGCAGTAAACTTTTGTTGTTCCCCGCCCGCAGACGACCCCGCAGCTTCTCCTTTGAGTGCCTTTTCAGCTAACGTCGGATAAATACGAAGTCGATCATTTTCCGCAATACAACGAAATTCATATTGAGCCGATTTCAGATAGCGTTGAATAGATTCTTCACCAATGACTAAATTACCGATATGGTCTTCACCCCGCCTTGATAGGGCAATTAATACGTCATCTTCCTTCCAGTCTTTTAATTTCTCGGGCAGACCAAGGTCCGCCCCTTCTTTGTTGGCAAAAGATCTGCCGAGGAATCCATCTGGGCGCATATCCTGGATAAACCATGGCAGATAATCGTAGAGACGACTCCCATTTGCGCTCTCTTCACTTTGCCACCAATACTGACCAGCCATAAGGGTGTGCAGCTTTCCAATTAAATGGGCATCGCCAGATTGGGCAATTCTAAACAGAGGAAATATACTCGTTGTCCCTCTGACTATACGAGGTCGGGCATATTGCGTTGCAGGACCTTTGCCGAGAATTAACACTTCGCTTCCCAGCGAACGGATAGCGCGAGATATAGAGGGCTGGCTAACAGCTAACATATTGACCAATTGCCTGGATGTCTTGACGCCAGCGGCAAGTTTTTCTAGAACTCTTATCTGCAAATCTTCTCGCATGATTACCTCTGTGAATAGATTCTGAATAGAAAAATAGCAGATAACTATCTAAATTCAAATAAAAAAAATAATTTATGGATAGATGTTTGAATAGATAAGTTAGAGAAGAACCAAAGCAGGATGAAGGGAATTCAATCATTGCCAGTCGGCAATGCGCTTGATGGACATCAAGTGTGCTGGTCAGTTTCAGCTGACAGAGGAAGAACGACTTGAAGCAAGAGGTGATAGGGTGATTACAAAAAACACATCAAGACAAAGAAAAAGGGGCCAGCTAAATTAGCTAACCCCTTGTTTCTTATGGTGCCCAGAGACGGAATCGAACCGCCGACACGAGGATTTTCAGTTGGGCATTTGATGATAAAAAGAATGATATCAAGAACTTAAAAGATCGTCAAAATACTCCATGTCACCCTTTTAGGGCAGTATTTACATCAACTTTACATCAATTTCCATTCTTGCGGGTGTGAGTAATCTCACAAAATGTGAATCAAGCTAAACATCATAGAAGGAAAATGTTTTTAAAAATTTGTTTCGTTTATTTTGACTATTTCGTTTATTTCGTTTATTGTTTAGTTAAACAAAAGCAAACGAATAGAAAATGGAGGTCACTATGGGAGCCGTTTTAGCATTAAAAGATCTTCCCACTCTGGAAGAAATAACTATTGCCAAGGAATGTAGCCGTGAGCTTTCTGCGCTGCTAAGTACTCGTAATGGTATTCAACAAGTCGAGTTGAAGGATAGGCGAGGTGGCTCCCACATTGTAAGCATTCCACAATCAGCACTTCGACTGTTGGTCGATATTCTCACGGAAATTGGAGAGGGTAATGCGTTAAATATTATTCCAATCCATGCAGAACTTACCACTCAAGAGGCAGCAGATGCTTTAAATGTTTCGCGCCCCTTCTTGGTCAAGCTTCTTGAGGAGGGAAAGATGAAACATAGAAGAGTTGGTACACATCGACGAGTCCTTTATGAGGATCTTGTTGCCTACAAAAAGAAAGTTGACGAAGATCGTCACAACGTATTGGACGAGCTCGCCAAACAGGCCCAAGAGCTTGACATGGGTTACTGATGAACTCAAATTTCGCAGTAGTTTATGATGCGTGTGTTTTGTATCCTGCACCACTCAGAGATTTGCTGATGCGCTTAGCCCTTACAGACCTGTATAGGGCAAAATGGACGGAACAAATTCACGAAGAGTGGATTAGGAACCTTCTTGAAAATCGACAAGATATTGATAGGCCAATGCTGGAGAGAATAGTAATGACAACCTAAAATTGACCACCTGTGATAACCGAATTTTGACCACCCTGAGCGGTGAACGCAAAGCTGGATGACAGGGGATCATCCAGCGACAACCTCTGTTAAAAAAGACCGATATGCA
>Ga0314774_1000368_pt1 | contig 38165 bp, 33 predicted proteins | sample MetaGCBIA2018_FD_204515 | JGI IMG/M metagenome (GOLD analysis project Ga0314774, IMG submission 204515) | Cryopeg brine microbial communities from Beaufort Sea near Barrow, Alaska, United States - CBIA 2018 | ecosystem: Environmental > Aquatic > Marine > Coastal | place: USA: Alaska | collected... | reverse complement strand
TATGTATTGGTACAATAATAAAAGAACAAAATCAAAATTAAATGGATTGAGCCCAATAGAATTTAGAACCCAATCCACAAATGTAGCTTAATTATACAATAGTGTCCAACTTTTTGGGTTCACTTCACCACGTAGGACTTTGAATCACTGGTCAAATTTTCTTACGAGGCCGAGGTGCGTTTGCTGCGCCTCGTGGCTCACTAGAAAATTGGTCTGGGATGAGCGGCCTACGTTGTAGTACCTGAGAATCTATCCTATAGCGACAAAAGCCGAACAAAGCTATGGTTGTTCACAAAAACGATGCCATTTACAAGTTGAATGTTCACCTACAAGCAAAGAGATATTGCATATTTAAATAAATTTAGTTATAATAGAAGAACTGCTTATTTAGGAGGACAAAATGGAAAGAAAACCAATAATATTGAACCATGACACGGACGAGGGACTCCGTCAAAAAAAATATATAGAAAAGCTGAAACAAATAAATGATCGCTTTGAAATAGAAAATGGTCGAAAGAAAAAAATGCATGTGGCTACTTTTGGATGTGCGATGAACTTTCATGATTCGGAAAAACTCAAAGGTGTACTTGAAGAAATAGGTTACGTCGATTGTGATACTGAAACGGAAGCGGACTTTGTCGTTTATAACACATGCGCTGTTCGTGAAAATGCAGAACAAAGAGTTTATGGGCGTATAGGTCGTTTAAAGGCACTGAAAAGAAAGAATCCAGACTTAATCATAGCTTTATGCGGCTGTATGATGCAACAAGAAACGGTTATTGAAACATTGAAGAGAAGTCACCGTCATGTTGATATTGTATTCGGAACTCATAATATCTATAGATTGGCTGAACTGCTTGACACAAGACTCACAACTGGGAAGCCGGTTTTTGACATATGGGATTCATATAAAGATATTGTCGAGGATTTACCTACTGTTCGTAAACATAAATTCAAATCTTCGGTAAATATTATTTTTGGGTGTAACAATTTCTGTAGTTACTGCATTGTTCCGTATGTTAGAGGAAGAGAAAGGAGCCGTAGCGTAGAAGACATCTTAGAAGAGGTGAAAACCCTTGTGGCGGATGGTGTCATTGAAGTAACACTGTTAGGACAAAATGTTAACAGTTATGGCAAAAACCTAGATGAACCCATTAGTTTTGCAGAGTTGATTTCGAAAATTGCTGAGGTTGAAGGTCTTAAGAGAGTTCGTTTTATGACGTCTCATCCTAAAGACTTATCAGATGAACTTATTGATGTCATGGCTCGTTATGACAACATATGTAAATCAGTGCATTTACCATTCCAGTCAGGTAGTACGGAGATATTGGATAAAATGAATCGACGTTACACTAAAGAAAGTTATTTAGCTTTAATTGGAAGAATCAAAGCAAAAATGCCGGATATTGCTATATCAACAGATATAATCGTCGGTTTTCCAGGTGAAACGGAAGAGGACTTTTTACATACACTGGATGTTCTGAAGCAAGTTGAATTCGATAGTGTTTTTACGTTTATTTATTCTAAACGAACAGGAACACCGGCTGCGGTACTTGAAGATCAAATTGATGAACCTGTTATCAAAGAACGGTTCAATAGGTTGCTTGATATAGTTAAAGATAAAGCCTATATAAAAAGCATGGCTCATATAGGAAATGAATATAAAATTCTAATTGAACAAAAAAACGATCAACAAGAAGGAATGTACACAGGGCGCCTTGATAATGGCCACTTAGTCCATGTATATGGAACCGAGGACATGATTGGACAGATACATAGAGTTAGAATTTTAAGTGGCAAAACATTTTACTTAATAGGAGAGATTGTTAATGAGGGATAAATTAACACCAATGATGACACAATATATGGATATCAAGGATAAATATCCTGATTGCATCATGTTCTATCGTTTAGGAGATTTTTATGAAATGTTCTTTGAGGATGCAATCACTGCGTCTAGAGAACTGGAGATTACACTTACAGGTAAAAACTGCGGATTAGATGAAAAAGCTCCTATGTGTGGTGTTCCTCATCATGCTGCAGAAAATTACATCAATCGATTAATAGAAAAAGGTTATAAAGTAGCCATTGCAGAACAAATAGAAGACCCTGCAGTTGCAAAGGGAATTGTAAAACGTGATGTTGTCCGTGTCGTTACTCCTGGAGCTAATATTAATATGCAATCACTGGATGCAGATAAAAACAACTATCTATTATGTGTTTTTTCTGATATTGCTAATTATGGACTGAGTTATGTGGACATAACAACAGGTGATTATCATACAACGACAATCCGTAGTTACAGCAATCTTTTAGATGAAATCTCGAAAATTCAACCGGCTGAAGTAATCATTAATAGCGCTTTAAGTGACAATAGTCAATTCGTAGAATGGCTTACGGACAGGATGAAAGTATTCATTAATCATTATGACGATTGGTATTTTGAAAAAGAGAGAACAACCAATCGAATTTTAGGTCATTTTAATGTGGCTAGCTTAGATGGTTTAGGGCTTGATCATCATTATGAAAGCACGATATCAGCAGGTGCACTTCTGGACTATTTGTATGACACGCAAAAATCCAGCCTGAATCATATTAATCACATTAGGTATTATGAATCATCCAGTTTCATGTTATTGGATATGGCGACAAGACGTAATCTGGAATTACTTGAAACGATGCGTGAAAAAGAAAAAAGAGGTTCTCTGCTCTGGGTATTAGACAGCACAAAAACCGCAATGGGTGCAAGAAAGTTGCGTCATTTTATTGAACAACCACTCACGAACCAACACCATATTGAAACGAGACTTGATGGCGTCAATGAAATTTATGATGATCTTATGTTAAGAGAAGAAATTCGAGAACTTCTAACACCGGTTTATGATATGGAAAGATTGATGACAAAAATGAGTCTCGGAACTGCAAACCCCAGGGATTTACTCAGTTTCAAACAGTCTATTGGAGTCCTTAGCGAGATTAAAGATTTGTTGACAATGGCTAAAAGCCATGCGCTTGGTGAAATAGGTAGAGAAATAGATATACTTGCAGATTTATATGAACTTATTGATAAAAGCATTGCAGAAGAGCCTCCTATAGCTATCAAAGAAGGTAAAATTCTTCGTGATGGTTTCAACAGTGATGTTGATATACTACGAAGTGCTTCTACCGATGGTAAAAAATGGCTAGCTACTCTTGAAGCCAAAGAAAAAGAAGAAACTGGAATTAAAAATCTCAAGATAAGATACAACAAAGTGTTTGGATATTACCTTGAAGTAACGAATTCGAATTTAAACATCGTACCGGATCGTTATATTCGGAAACAAACGTTATCAAATGCTGAAAGATATATTACACCGGAACTTAAAGAAATTGAGAATACAGTTCTAGGTGCACAAGACAAGTTAGTGGCTCTTGAATATGAGCTTTATGTTGCTATTCGAGATGAATTGGCAGCTAATGTCTCTAGAATCAAAGATACGGCTGAAAGAATTTCGAATCTTGATGCATTGCAATCTTTAGCACATGTTGCAACAACGAATAATTACGTAAGGCCTGAGTTTAATAATAATGGCCTTATCCGTATTGAAGATGGCCGTCATCCGGTTATAGAGAAAATGATTGGATATAATCAATTTATTGCCAATGACACATTGATGAATATGGAAGAACATCGATTTTCAATTATCACCGGTCCGAATATGGCGGGTAAGTCAACGTATATGAGACAAGTTGCTCTGATTACATTGATGGCCGGCATAGGCTCATACGTACCAGCTAAATTTGCTACTATTCAACCGGTGGACCGTATATTTACAAGGGTTGGAGCTTCGGATGACCTTTCGTCCGGCAAGAGTACCTTTATGGTGGAAATGAGTGAAGTAGCAAACATTCTAAGAAATGCAACGAAGAATAGCTTAGTTATTCTTGATGAAATAGGACGTGGAACTTCAACATTTGATGGGCTTAGCATTGCCTGGGCAGTTGTGGAATATCTTGTTAATACCGCTACAATTGGGGCCAAAACATTGTTTGCAACTCATTATCACGAATTAACAGAACTGGAAGGTAAAATTGAAGGTGTTCAAAATTACTGCATTACTGTTAAAGAAAAGGGCGATGATATTATTTTCCTTCGCAAAATAGCAAAAGGCGGGGCTGATAAAAGTTATGGTATACAAGTAGCAAAGATTGCGGGTGTTCCGGAGTTGGTCATTAAAAGGTCCAAGGAGATCTTGGATGAACTGTCCGATGCGGATATAACTAAAAAAACTAAAGGTTTAACAGGAAAAAGCGAAGCACTCCAGATCAATTTGTTTGAAGCTAAAGAAGATCCGCTTAAAAAGAGGCTTAATAAGATGAATGTCAATAATCTTACCCCTATAGAGGCTCTAAATATTCTTAATGAGTTAAAGATGTTAAGTGAAAACGATTAACTTATTCAAACGGATAAGCAAGTTGTAAGCAATGCATATAAAAAGAGGTGAAACATGAGTAGAATACATTTACTTAGTCAAGATACAATTAATAAAATTGCAGCAGGTGAAGTTGTTGAAAGACCTGTTTCCGTCATTAAAGAATTAGTGGAAAATGCGATTGATGCAAATGCAACTGCTGTTACTGTGGAAATCAAAGATGGCGGTTTGAAACTGATAAGAATTAGTGATAATGGTGTGGGAATGAACAAAGACGACATCAAAAATGCATTTTTAAGACATGCTACAAGTAAGATAGAGGATGCATCTGATCTGACGTCCATTAGCAGCTTAGGGTTTCGCGGTGAAGCTTTGGCAAGTATTGCAGCTGTTTCAATGGTTGAATGTATGAGTAAAACGAAAGAGGATATTACTGGAATTCGTTATGTTGTCGAAGGTGGCATTGAGAAAGAAATCATAGATATTGGTTGCCCTGAGGGAACAACCTTTGTTGTCCGTGAGCTTTTCTATAATGTTCCTGCACGTAAAAAGTTCTTAAAAACAGCGAAGACAGAAGGCAGTTATGTGACTGATTTAATTAGTCGAATTGCACTTAGTCATCCAGGTATATCCTTTAAATATATTATTAACGGAAATGTAAGATTGCATACCTCAGGTAATTATTCATTGATTGATTCTATATATCAAGTGTTTGGTAGAGATTTTGCGAAGAACAGTAAAGTGGTCGACTATACAAATGGAACAATAAAGATAACAGGATATGTAGGCGAACCCATATTGAGTAGAGGTAATAGGCAATATGAAATCTATTATGTAAATGGTCGTTACATTAAATCTAAATGGATTCAAAAAGGCATTGAGGACGGAACTAAAGAAGCGATGATGATCAATCAATTCCCTTTTGCCGTCTTGTTTCTTGAAATGCCAAATGACCAATTAGATGTTAATGTTCATCCCAACAAGATGCAAGTAAGATTTGATGATGAAGCATCTATTAAAGAGAATTTCAGATTATCCATTCTTGAAGCGCTCCATAAAAGAGACTCTGTAATGAGCGTTGTGTTAACGGAAGAGGAAGATAAGCAACTTGAGAAACGTATTCAAAAAGAAGAGGCAAAAATATTAAAAGATGCACCTGAACCTTTTGAAATCAGTCGTTTAGAAAAAATGTTGCCACATGTCTCAAAACATTCGTTCTCAAAAAGCCCCGTTTCAAATAACGGAGTTACGAATAATAAGTCAAGTGAAAACAATCCGATTTTGAATAATAAGGGTAATATCAATAGCCCAATAAATATAGAAAATGTTGTTTCGTCACTGGAATTAACATGGAGTAATGATCAAGGCTCAGAACAAAAGACCGTTCTAGAACAAACGACAGAACAAGATCAAGCGGTAATGCAAGATCAAGCGACAGAACAAGAACAAGCAAGAGTGCATGATCAATCGACAGTGCCATCACAAGAACAAGCAAGAGTGCATGATCAATCGACAGTGCCAGAACAAACAATAGAACAAACAATAGAACAAGAGCAAGCGACCATGCAAAACCAAGCATTAGTAAAAGAACAGAAGTCGGTTCAAGAACAATTGCAACCTGAAACTATGGATGTGTTCTTGGATAAACAACAAATAATGAAGCATAAGATTATCGGGCAAGCATTTAAAACGTATTGGATCGTGGAATACAACAATGAACTTTACATCATTGATCAACATGCCGCTCATGAAAAAGTGTTATATGAGGAATGGTTAAAGTCGATTCAAACTTTAGAAATCCCATCTCAAATGCTGTTAGAACCCTTGGTTTATGATTTGAGCGATAGTGAATTTGACGTTTTTGAAACGTTTAAAGATGAGATCGTACAATTGGGCTTTGATGTTGAAGCCTTTGGCGGGACAACAATTATTGTGAAAAGTGTTCCGTATTTATTAAATATGCCTTTGAATGACATTGATTTCATTCACTTTTTTGATCAATTGGTTTCTGGTGAGGCGTCAATTAAGAGAGAAGAACAGTATTTACATAAAATTGCTTCGATTGCTTGTAAAGCAGCAATTAAGGGGAATAACAAATTAACTGAAATTGAGTATCATGGACTGATTTCACGTTTATTGACATTAGATGATCCTTATCATTGTCCTCATGGTCGACCGACTATGATTCGTATGAGTAAGTATGAACTTGAGAAGAAATTCAGACGTATCGTTTAAAGTTGCAGCACATGCTTTCTTATCATGAGAGTTAGAAAGGTTTTGTATGAAAAGAAAATTAGTGATAATTGCTGGTCCAACAGCGAGTGGAAAAACAGCTGTTTCAATTGAAATGGCTAAGAGAATCAACGGTGAAATAATTTCTGCAGACTCAATGCAGATTTACAAATATATGGATATAGGCTCTGCGAAAGTAACAGAAGTCGAAAAACAAGGAATAACTCATTATTTAGTTGATGAATTAGAACCTAGTGAGAGGTTTTCGGTTACGAAGTTCCAGTCGATGGCTAAAGATGCAATGGAAAAGATTTATTCAAAAGGCAAGATACCTATAATTGTAGGGGGGACCGGTTTCTATATTCAATCCATCGTTAAGGACATTGATTTTTCTATAACGGATGAGGAAGAAAAAGCAAGAGCCAGTGTAGAGAAATTCTATTTAGATGAAGGGAAAGAAGCGCTTCACCTGTGGTTAATGAGTATAGATGAAAGAGCAGGTCAAAAGATACATGCAAATAATCTTAAAAGGGTTAAGAGAGCGATTGAATACTATTTGTTAACGGGTGAAAAGATCAGTGATCATAACGATAGCGAAAAAGATAAAGAAAGTCCGTATGATGTGAGCTATTTCGTTCTGACAATGGAAAGAGAACTTTTATATCATCGGATAAACAAGAGGGTTGATGCGATGATGGACACAGGTCTTGTCCAGGAGGTCGAGAAATTAAAGGAAATGGGCTACAAAAAAGAAATGACAGCGATGCAAGGTCTTGGTTATAAAGAAATATTTGATTATCTGGATTCTGCTAGCACACTTAGTGAAGCTGAATATATCATAAAACGGGATACTAGACATTTTGCAAAAAGACAATTAACTTGGTTTCGTCGTGAAAAAAAGATTAAGTGGTTGCATGTTGACCATTTTGGATTTGATATCAATAAAATCTGCGATGAAATCATTAAAAACATGAATTAGATACCAATTATGGTTGAACAAATATGAATTATGCTATATTATATAGTAAGCAAGTGTTATACAATAAAATCAAAGGGGGACGCAAAATGAGTAAACCTATAAACTTACAAGACGTTTTCTTAAATCAAGTAAGAAAAGACAAGATCACAGTTGTTATCTATTTAACTAATGGTTTTCAACTTAAAGGTTTAGTTAAAGGATTTGATAACTTTATCGTTATCCTTGAAGCTGAAGGTAAGCAACAAATGATCTATAAACATGCAATTTCTACGATAATTCCATCGAGAGAAATTCATTTTAATGCAGCTGAAGTATAAGGCAATATATTAGCTGTAAGTAACGAGAGGAATTCTATTATGATAAATCAAATGTATGACTACCTGGGACTGGATAAGGAAGTTATTACTCTGGCACAACAAGTGGAGAAGGAACTAGAACCTAGATTTCTCGAAATAGATAAAATTGCTGAGTATAATCAATTAAAAGTCTTAAGTGCCATGCAAAAGTGCCGTTTAAGCGATTCTCATTTTACCCATACAACAGGTTATGGGTATGATGATTTTGGCCGAGATAAACTTGAAGAAGTGTATGCTTCCGTATTTAATGCGGAAGCTGCTTTAGTTCGTCCACAATTAATTTCTGGGACGCATGCACTGACTATTGCAATGAGTGGAAATCTTAGACCAGGTGATGAAATTTTAGCACCAGCCGGAAAGCTGTACGATACGTTGCAAGGTGTTATTGGTATAAACCCTACTAGAGGGTCTTTATTTGAGTATGGGATAACTTACAAACAAGTAGACCTATTAGAAGATTTTACCTTTGACTATGATGGCATTAAAAAAGCAATAAATGAACGTACGAAGTTAATAGCAATACAAAAATCTAAAGGTTACGATTGGCGACCGACTTTTTCGAATGCATTGATTAAAGAGTTGATCTCTTACATACGAAGTATCAAAAAAGAAGTCATTATTATGGTTGATAATTGTTACGGTGAATTTGTAGAATACGATGAACCGAGCCACTACGATGCGGATTTAGTTGTTGGTTCATTGATTAAAAATCCTGGTGGAGGAATCGCTCCGACGGGAGGATATATAGTTGGTAAAGAAGAATATATCGAAAATGCGGCAGCAAGACTTACCGCGCCAGGACTGGGTAAAGAAGTTGGTGCATCACATGGAATAACTCATCCAATGATGCAGGGCCTTTTTCTCGCACCTTCAGTGGTGGGGAGCGCTCATAAAACTGCGCTTTTTGCAGCTAAATTATATGAAAAACTGAACTTTAATGTCATACCAACCAGCGATGAAATAAGATATGACATTATTCAAGCCATTGATATGGGTAGTGAAGAAAAAGTCATTGCTTTTTGTAAAGGAATACAAGCGGCAGCTCCTGTTGATAGCTATGTGACACCGATACCGTGGGACATGCCAGGGTATGATGTTCCTGTTATTATGGCCGCAGGTGCATTTATTCAAGGTTCATCTATTGAACTTAGTGCTGACGCACCTATCAAACCTCCTTACACAGTTTATTTTCAAGGAGGATTAACTTACTTTCATGGGAAATATGGGATTATGAAATCTTTACAAACATTAATTGATGAAGGTGATTTCTCTTTATAATGATTATATTGACAAAAGGATTCTGAATCAGTATAATTTCACTAATATATTAGTATGAATAGAATACAAATTTTTGATCGGAGGCAACTAAAAGTGAAGAATTACAGTGTTAATGAATTAAGAAAAATGTATCTTGAATTTTTTGAAAGCAAAGGTCATTTAAAAGCCGATAGCTTCTCTTTAGTACCTAAAAAAGATAAAAGCTTATTGCTTATAAATTCTGGAATGGCGCCACTTAAGCCATATTTTACAGGACAAGAGATACCTCCAAATGTGCGTATGACATCATGTCAAAAATGTATCCGTACTAGTGATATTGAAAACGTAGGTAAAACAGATCGTCATGGTACTTTTTTTGAAATGCTTGGAAACTTCTCATTTGGAGATTACTTCAAAAAAGAAGCGATTGCTTGGGCTTGGGAGTTTTTTACTGAAGTACTTGAAATTCCTAAAGATAAGCTATTTATTTCTGTTTATTTAGAAGATGATGAAACAGAAGAGATATGGCATAATCAAGAAAAGGTTCCAATGAGTCAATTATCTCGTTTAGGTAAAGCAGACAACTTTTGGGAACACGGACTTGGACCTTGCGGACCTTGTTCAGAAATTCATTATGATCGCGGAGCTGAACATGGCTGTAATAAGCCAACCTGTGCGGTAGGTTGTGACTGTGATCGATATATGGAAGTTTGGAATTTGGTATTCACTCAATTTGAAAAACTTGAATCAGGCGAATATAAATTGCTAGCTAATCCGAATATCGACACGGGTATGGGACTCGAGAGATTAGCAATGGTTGTGCAAGAAGCAGAAAGTTTCTTTGATATTGATACGATGAGATCTATCCGTAAAGAAGTATGTAAACTATCGGGCGTTAATTATAAAGAGAATATCAACAGTGATATAAGTATTCGTGTGATCATGGATCATATTCGTTCAGTTACATTCATGACTTCGGATGGTATTATGCCATCAAATGAAGGGCGTGGTTATGTACTGCGACGTTTACTTCGTCGTGCAGCTCGTCATGGTAAACTTATTGGCATTAATGAGAAATTCCTAGTCAAACTAGCAATGAATATCATAGAGAACAGTAAAGACGGATATCCTGAGCTTGAAGAGAAAGAAGCGTATATCCTTAAAGTCATCGGTGTCGAAGAAGAACGTTTTGCAGAAACGATTGATCAAGGTATAGAAATTCTTAATGGATATTTCGAAGAACTTGGTGAGTCGACTCTTCTATCAGGCGAAAAAGCGTTTAAGTTATATGACACCTTTGGTTTTCCGTTAGATTTAACGGTTGAAATTGCTGAGGAAAAAGGTCTTTCGGTTGATGTTGAAGCTTTTCACTCTGAAATGAAAGAACAACGTGAAAGAGCAAGAAATGCACGTGGAGAAAGCAACTATATGGGAGCTTCTGAAACGGTATACAATCAATTCCCAATTGATTTAGGTGGAAAATTTGATGGTTACAATAAATTGGAATTAGTCAACGATATAAAAGGCCTGACAACTGAAGGAATGATTGTAGATGAAGTCATCTCTGGACAAGAGGTTAGTGTGATTGTTGATACAACACCTTTTTATGCTACAAGCGGTGGTCAACAAGCAGATGTAGGAATTATTAAAACGGATAGCGGCGTCGTTGAAATCAGTGATGTTGTTAGGGTCGTTGGCAATAACATTGCGCATATTGGCAAGGTGGCAAGCGGTAGTGTCAAGTTAGGTCAAGCAGCTTCACTTATTGTTGATCCAATAAATCGCTTATCGATAGCTAAAAACCATAGTGCTACACATTTATTGCAAAAAGCGCTTAAAACAGTATTAGGAGATCACATTGAACAAGCGGGTTCAAGTGTGACGGTTGATCGTTTACGTTTTGACTTCACTCATTTTGAAGCAATCAGTAAAGAAGACTTGCAAAATGTAGAAGATATCGTTAATGAAAAAATTCAATCAGGCCTACGTGTTAATGTCAAAGAAATGGATATTAAAGAAGCTAAAGAGCTTGGTGCTATGGCCTTGTTCGGAGAAAAATATGGCGATAGCGTTCGTGTCGTTAATATGGATGGTTATAGTATTGAACTATGTGGCGGTACTCATTTATCGAATACTTCAGAAATCGGATTATTCAAAATATCTTCTGAAGGCGGAGTGGCAGCAGGCGTTCGACGTATAGAAGCTTTAACAGGAACGCAAGCAATCAACTATTACAAAAACCTAGAAGCGTTAGTTAAACGTAGTGCTAAGATTGTGAAAGTTGACCCAGCTGGCTTGGAAACAAAACTAGAAAACATGGTTGAAGAGATTAAAGCACTTAAGCAAGAAAACGAATCCTTCAAATCAAAAGCAGCTTCTTCAATTGTTGATGATCTAATTAAACGTAAAGTTATTGTTGCGGATACAAGTATCATCACTGCAAAGGTTGAAAATTTTGATAACAATGGATTAAGAGACTTAGCAGACAAACTTAAAGATAAAGTCAAAAATGTTGTCGTCGTTCTTGCTGCAGCAGTAGAAGGTAAAGTTTTGCTTATCGTTTCAGCTGATGAAAATGCAGTTAAATCAGGAGCACACAGCGGTAAAACTATTAGTCATATTGCAAAAATCGTTGGTGGCGGTGGTGGTGGAAAACCTCAGATGGCACAAGCCGGTGGAAAAGATGCTAGTAAAATCGATGATGCACTAGCAAAAGCAGTTGAGATCATAGGAGAACAACTTGCCTAAGAGTAAGTCTATTGGAAGAGCTATCCTTAGGATAGCTCTTCTTTGTATATCTTTTTATAGTATAGGCTTGATGGCATCATGTTCAAAAAGGACACCAATCATATTATCAGATGTGTCTGAACCGACAACAATAGAAAAGGTTTCAAGTGAGGGAATTTCAACTCAACAAGCAGAAAGTGCTTCAGCAGTAAATGAATCGATACCAAATGAAGATAGTGTAAGTATTAATCATGAAATCAAAGAAACTTCATTGGCTATTGTTGGTGATATCATGTTTCACAATACTCAGCTATATAGAGCCTATAATAGTGAAACAAAGACTTATAGGTTTAACACCATATTTAAATATATGGAACCCTATCTTCGAAGGAATGATTTGACTTTTGGTAATCTGGAAACCGTGTTATTTGGCCCATATGAAGATGAATTTACGAAAAGTAATCAAAATTACTTCGGATATTCCGGCTTTCCATATTTTAATACGCCGGATTCAGTCATTGAACCTTTCTTAAGTTCTGGCTTTGATTTTTTATCAACTGCAAACAATCATTGTTTAGATCGCGGTTATGATGGAATGGTTCGTACCATTGAAAAACTAGACCATGCAGGTATCAATCACACAGGAACGTTTTCAGATGTTAACAATCGTAGACACTATGAGCTAATTGAATCAAATGGTATAACCTTTGCAGTGGTGAACTACACGTATTCAACGAACCACAGTGTCACGAATCAAGAAACGATGGAATTGGTGAACACCCTTGATAGTTACAGGAATGATTTGGTGGAGAGGCTTTATTCAGATGTTGAAGCAGCCGAAAAATCAGAGGCTGATTTTGTTATTTGTATGTTGCATTATGGCAATGAATATTGGCCTAATGAAGATCAACGATTTCAAAAACCGCTTACACTTGAACTTATAAAAAGAGGAGCGGACATTGTACTCGGAGGTCATGCGCATGTGTTAGAACCTATTGATATTATTTACGAAGTTGATGAAATAAAATTTGAAGATCCCAAAGTCATTATCTATTCATTAGGTAATTTTATTGCTTCCCAAAGAGATATTTCTATCCATGATGCCAATACAGACATAGGCGTTATGTTTAATATTTACTTTGAGACAATTGACGGGAACAATCCCAAGATGACAGGGATTGGTTTGCTGCCAACCTACACAATTTGGCAATCGGATGTCATTGCCACAATACCGGTAACCGAGGATTTGTCTCTGTTAAAGGACGAAAGTCTGAATATGAATGAATACAACTACTCAAATTGGGATGATCTAAGAATTGCATTTGCTAAGGAATATACAATTGATCATTTGATGCAATATATACTCCCTAAAAATATAGTAGGTGAGAGTTATAATGATCAAGGAATTATTAGATATGATATTATACGTGATTGATGGAGTAAGAAGATAAGATGTTATACATGATTGATGGAGTAAGAAGATTAAATGTAATAAATTAATGGATGCAAGTTAAGTTGCTTAAGATTGGAGTACAAATGATAAAAGCCATAATTTTTGATTTAGATGGAACACTGATTAATACATTGGGTGGCATTGCGAATGCCTGTAATCACGTATTAATTAAAAATGGCTTTCCCACAAATGAGACCAATGACTATTGTGACTTTGTTGGTAATGGTTTAGCAATGACAATGTTTCGCGCATTGCCTAAAAAGATGCAAGAAGAGATTGGCGCGTCCAATAGTCATATGCAAAATCAGAAGGATATGCATGGGGAAACAGACTTTGAAAACGAAAAATTAAAAGGATATATCAGCGAATTGATCGCCTATTATGCCAAAAACCCTATTACTGAAACTTTTTTATATGACGGAATACCGGAAGTCCTATCCTATTTAAAAAAATCGGACATACCATGGGGAATTCATACGAATAAAACATATTCCATTGCACTTGATGTTGCATCAGCTTTTTTTAGCAGTGACGAATATATCGGATTATCAGGTCCTTGTGACACGATTAAGAAAAAGCCGGATCCCCAAGGGAGTTTAGCCTTATTAGACAAAGCATTTCCTGACAATAACGGTTATAAGCTTTCTGAAATCATATATATTGGCGATACAGAAGTTGATATAGAAACAGCAAGAAATCTAGGCATTAAGATAATATCGGTTAGTTGGGGATTTCGTAAAGCTGAACATCTTGAAGTAAATAAACCGAATTATTTAATTCATGAACCCAAAGAAATAATAACTTTAATAAACCGCCTTAATGATGAAACTTTAACTTAACTGAGACTTGGAGAATTTAATGGACATGATATTGGTGATTTCAGTTCTATTAGCATTTATAGTAAAGGGTATGAGTGGGTTTGCCAATACTTTGGTTTTTGGTACCTTAATGAGCTTTAATACAAATACGATTAATATCACACCTGTGGATTTGTTGTTAGGATTTCCGACGAACATGCTAATAGTATATAAAGAACGAAAGAGTTTAGATCCAAAGGTTTATGTACCGTTGTCCATCTTAGTTGTTTTGGGTATTATTCCAGGTGCGTTTTTTCTGAAGAATGGTGATACACAGGTTATTAAGCTCATATTTGGTATTGTTGTAGCGCTGATCAGCCTTGAAATGTTTCTTCGAGATAAACAGGTACATCAACGTAAATCATCCAGATTTGTGTTGATTGGGATAGGTATCGTTTCAGGGATTCTGTGTGGTTTGTTTGGCGTAGGTGCATTTCTAGTGGCTTATATAAGCCGGACAACAACGAATATGAAGCAGTTTAGAGGGAATATATGTGCTGTCTTTTTAGTGGAAAATATTTTTCGCATCATCTTATATTCCATGACCGGAATTTTGAGTGTAAGCATTTTCATTGAATGCATTAAATTAATACCCGTCGTTATTGTTGGACTTTCAATCGGCATATTCTTATCCAATAAGTTTAGTGAAAAGATTATTAAGAACATTGTTATTGTTGTCTTATTATTATCCGGTATATCCCTTGTCATTAATAATATAGTATAAGAATGAGGTGCAATATGAAGGCTCTATTGGTCGTTGACGTACAAGAAGGTATTTTTAATAAAGTAATGAAAGTATTTAACGAAGAGTCACTTCTTATGAATATCAATAAGATGATTGACAGCTTTATAATTCATAATGAACCGATTATATTCATTCGCCATAACAACAATGGTATGTTAAAGTTAGGAACCAAAGATTGGGAAGTGCATCATGAACTTCATAAGGGAACCGATAAGGACAAGGTGTATTTTGTGAATAAGGATAAGAGTGACATCTTTCGAATCAATGAGTTTTCTGTATTGTTAGAAAATCTAAAAGTCAATGAAATTGTCGTTACAGGACTAGTTACACATGGTTGCGTGAAAGCGGCCTGTCTGAGTGGACTTGAAAAAGGATATGGCGTTACACTCATCAGCGACGGACATAGCAGTTTTAACAAAAAAGCCAAGTCGTTGATTGAGGAATGGAATGTTTTGTTTCGCGAAAATGGAATCAATTTATTTAGTGCTTCGGATTATGTTCGGCTTATGTCGCTATAAGGATAGATTCTCAGGTACTACAAACACGTTCGGCTTATGTCGCCATAAGGATAGATTCTCAGGTACTACAACGTAGGCCGCTCATCCCAGACCAATTTTCTAGTGAGCCACGAAACGCAGCAAACGCGTCTCGGCCTCGTAAGAAAATTTGGCCAGTGATTCAAAGTCCTACGTGGCAGTACCAGAGAACTATCCGATACATTGCCATACGCCTCAGCTAAGGGAGTAAAAGAACAAAGCAAAGGACAGAACGATGGCGACATGAACGACCAGTTCATTCTTTAAGCTCCAAGTTATGTTGCACTAAGTGATCTATTGCTATCCAAACAACAAAGTCTTTCCATAACCCAGAGTTTATGTACTTATACCCAATGGCAACTTGAACGACCGGTTCTGTCTCCAAAGCTTCAAGTTATGTTGCATCAAAATCTATAGCAACTCAAACAACAAAGTCTTTTCCAAACCCAGAGTTTATGCCGCTTATCCAGGATAGGATACAAGACCTATCTCATGAGACTTTGAATCACTGGTTAGATTTCCTTACGGGGTCTGAGTGCGTTTGCTGCGCTCAGTAGCCCACTAGGAAATCAACCTGGGATGAGCGGCTGCTTGAGATAGGTTCTTGTATCGCTATCCCGATGGCGACATGAGCGACCAGTTCGTTCTTTAAGCTTCAAGTGATGGCGCATTAAATCTATCCCGATGGCGACATAAGCGACCAGTTCGTTCTTGCCAACTGAAAATTTACAGATGCCATCCAAACTAATACGAAAGGAACAAGAAGTATGTGCTTCAAAACTTCTTACAAAGATAAATGAGATATTGTATAATTTCTGATATACATGGAAATATTAACGCTTTAGAAGCAGTATTACAGGAGGCTCATAAGCAGAATATTGATGAATATATTTTTTTGGGGGACTATTATGGTGATCTGCCTTATCCAAATGAAATTCCTATGAAGATAAATGAATTAAGTAAGCAATATCCTGTTCATATGATTAAAGGTAATAAAGAGGACTATTTGATTGAATTGCATACGAGCAATAAGAAGAAATGGATTCACAAACAGTTTCATAGTCTATATTGGAATTATAATGAGTTGAGCGATGATCATTTACAATTTTATATGAATTTGCCAAATGAAAAAACAGTTAAGTACAAAGATTTTATGGGTAAGGATACATCGATTTTATTGGTTCATTCAATAAAAAGTCGGATTCAGAATACCAAGTTCAGAGATTTTAGCAGCTCCAAATTTGCTGAACGTTATGACCTGGCTCCTTTTAGTCATGAGGAATATTTAGAGAACATCATGGAAACAATTGCTAAAGATCAACAGCTGCAATCGGACCTTATGGGTATAGATGAGAATATCATTCTATGTGGACATAGCCATATTCAATGGCATGCAACTTATGATGATAAGTTAATTATAAACGCTGGATCTTGTGGTCTTCCGCTAGATTATGATACAAGTGCAGCTTATACGATATTAGAGGTAAATGAGTCAAATGCCGAAGAAAACTATAATGTTTTTGAACAAAGGATTCAATACGATAGAAAAAGCTTGATTCTAAGAACAAAAGAATCAAGCTATTATGATTATGCAAAAGACTGGTGTGATATAGTTTTTAAACAATTGGACACAGGCAGAGATGAGATTTTTTTCTTCTTTGAACATGCTAATGAAATTGCATTAAGTATAGGGGAAGACCGTTGGCCGTTGACGGAGTTCGTATGGACGCAAGCAATAGCAACATGGAGAGAGAAAATAGATATGAGGTGAAACAATTGCCATATTAATATAAATGTGGAGTTATAGTACCCTCAATTATCTGAGCTGTATCATTGATAAATGTGTAGCAAATATTGTTTAAGTGTTTCGCCATAATATTTTTTGAAAAGCTGAATAAAGTAAGAGATATTCTCGAATCCCAAAGTGTAGCATACATCGGTAACACTTTTGTTTTTGAGAAGGTCTTTTGCTTTTTTTATTTTTAGAAGATTATGATATTCTTTTGGGGTATATCCGGACTGCTTCTTAAATCTGGATGAAAAATTGGAGGCAGACATATTGACTACATAAGCTATTTCATTAATGCAAATGGAATGATCATTATGAGCTTTAAGATATTGTATTGCATATGAAATCGGATCATGTAAATCAGGAACAAACGAATCTTGAATGAGCTGACTTTTAATCAGATTATATACAAGCTCTTGAGATGATAAGTCAATCAGAAATGCTTTATTAGGATCATTGCTGACAAAGAATTGATTGATTCGTTCTATTGGCATTTGAATCGGGGTCAACTGATGAGCATTGATAGGTAATCAATCTGTTTCATAGTTATCATTCTTTTCTAACGACTTCTCAAAATTACATAATATATAGCCACCACATTGATAAAATATAACGTAAAATGTGATAATAATAAGACGAAAACACCACAAAATTAAGGGTTTAACAATTATGAGCGTGAATTTAGTCGTAGTTTCAGAAAAAAAGAGCTAGATTTTTCTTGAAATTAGGTGGATAATAAAGAAAGAGGAATAAGGAGGATATATTGTGTATAGTGTAGGGATTATTACAGCAAGCGACAAAGGTTCAATAGGAGAGCGTGAAGACGTTAGTGGCAAGCTAATTGAAGAAATCGTAGTGGAGCATGGTTATCAAGTGGTCCATTATATTGTGTTGCCCGATGATAGGACAACACTGAAAAATGAGATGATACACATGGCGGATGAACTTAACCTTAACCTCATCATAACAACCGGGGGTACAGGATTTAGTCAACGTGATATCACACCGGAAGCTTCATTAGAAGTGATTGAACGAAATGTTCCGGGTATAGCTGAAGCAATGAGAATGAATAGTTACAAGATAACACCAAGAGCAATTCTTTCAAGAGGTGTTGCAGGAATCAGAGGAAAGACATTGATTATTAATCTTCCAGGAAGCCCAAAAGCGGTGAAGGAATCACTGGAATTCATTATCGATCAACTTGATCATGGCATTAAGATATTAATTGGTGAAGACTCAGAATGTGCTAGATAATTAAACGGGATAGGTGATAAGATGAAACATGGTTTTTTTAATGTTAAACATATGGAAGAAGTCGAAGACATACTCACACGGCAGGCAGAAGAATATCCTCTAAAAAAAGAACTCATACCGATACAAGAGGGACTTGGTCGTATCATATCAAGGGATATAAATGCGTCATCGGATTTACCGAAGTTTAATCGATCAACAGTTGATGGTTTTGCAGTTGTTTGCCAAGATGCTTACGGTGCAACAGAATCCATACCATGTTTTCTTAACTACTTGGGAGAAGTATTCATGGGCGAGGAAACTGATTTTAAGATTCATAGCGGTGAAACTGTTTATGTACCCACAGGTGGTATGGTTCCTGAAGGTACAGAAGCTATGGTCATGATTGAATATAGTGAAAAACTGGACTTAGATACTATTTTGATACATAAACCTGTCGGTATAGGTGAAAACATATCCTATATTGGTGACGATATTAAACTAAATGAAGTCATTAATAAAAAGGGGACAAAAATCACATCCTATGATATTGGACTCTTTGCAGGTATGGGCATAACAGCGGTTGAAGTATTTGCAAAACCTAGAATCACTATTATCTCAACGGGTGATGAAATAGTCGAGATAAATCAAGAGACTACAATAGGGCAAGTCAGAGATATTAATGGATATGCACTTCAAGCTCTTGTTACGGAACTGGGAGCTACAGTTGTTTCGAAACTATTGATTCGTGATGATTTTGAACTCTTAAAAGAAGGAATGGATAGTGGATTGCTTAATTCGGATATCATTATAATATCAGGCGGAAGTTCGGTAGGAATGCGGGACTATACAAAGGACCTTGTTGAATCTTATGATTCAAGCGAGGTACTTGTTCATGGAATTTCAGTTAAGCCCGGAAAACCGACAATTGTCGGTGCGATTAAAGGTAAAATGGTTTTTGGATTGCCCGGTCATCCTGTTTCGGCATTAACCGTATGCAAACAGGTTGTGGGAAGCTATATAAAGCAATTGATGTTCATGTCTCAAAATGAAGTATATATTCATGCTACCTTGGCAAATAGTGTCCATGGAGCGCCTGGAAGAGATACATTTCAAATGGTGTCGTTAGTCGAAGAAAATGAAAAATGGATTGCAGTGCCTATCCACGGAAAGTCAGGAATGATGTCTCTTCTGACGAAAGCTTCTGGATATTTTAAAATTAGTATGGATAAAGAAGGATGTAACCAGAATGACATTGTAAAAGTATATCTATTACAGGAGGTGTTCATCTGATGGAGAGTATAAAGAGTCCCATGTGGAATCCCATAAGCAAGGTGAATCGGAATATTTATATAGACAATATTCCGCTAGAAAAAGCAAGAGATATATACAATCAAGCTTTAGATCTATCTATTGCATACGATGAAATCAATGTGGGTGATTCATTACACAGAATAACAAAGGAACCTGTATATGCAAAGATGTCATCACCACATTATAACGGAGCTGCAATGGACGGAATAGCGATCAAAGCGGAGAGAACGTATGGTGCATCAGAAAAAACACCTATGCTATTAGTCGAAAGTGTGGATTTTGATTATATTAATACTGGCAATCCTTTGCCTATGGGCAAGGATAGCGTCATTATGATTGAAGATGTTGATCAAATAGGTGCAGATACAATTAGGATTATTCAACCGGCATACCCTTGGCAACATATACGTCCTGTGGGTGAAGATATTGTTAAAGGTGAAATGATTGTTCCTTCAAATCACAAGATAAGACCTATGGATCTTGGAGCTTTACTTAGTGGAGGCATACAGACGCTACTTGTCTATCCTAGAATAAAAGTCGGTATCCTTCCGACAGGCAATGAAATCAAACAGCGAAGTACAGGTCTTGTAAAAGGGCAGATTATCGATTCTAATTCAAAAGTTTTTGAAGCCATGGTCATTGAAGCAGGAGGAACTCCGAAGATATATTCACCGGTGGATGACAATCCGGATTCGCTAAGAGAGGCAATCGTTAAGGGCGTTGCTGACAATGATATGTTATTGATCAATGCGGGTTCATCTGCAGGATCTAAAGACTATACGGTGAAGATAATAAAAGAGCTTGGACAGGTGATTGTCCATGGAATTGCGATAAAACCGGGTAAACCGACGATTTTAGGTGTGATTCAACAAAAATGTGTTATTGGCATACCAGGTTATCCTGTGTCCGCTTATTTTTCTTTTGAAACGTTTGTTAAACCAATCATAGAGCAATATAGTGGAATAAGTAGCCAAACTGAAAACTGCGAAGCATATTTATCCCAAAGAGTGAATTCATCACTTAAACATGAAGAACTGGTTCGAGTAACCCTTGGTGAAATCAATGGAAGATATATAGCAACTCCACTGAATAGAGGCGCAGGAAATACAATGAGTTTAGTAAAAGCGGATGGGGTTCTTACAATACCTCGCCATTACGAAGGTATCGAAAATGGTACAAAAGTCAATATTCGCTTGCTTAAACCAATAAGTAATATATCAAGAAGATTGGTTATCATTGGTAGTCATGATATTATACTTGATGTTATTTCGGACTTGATGCCGATAACTTCAGGACATGTAGGCAGTCTTGGGGGCATCATGGCAATGAAGAAAGAAGAATGTCATATAGCACCGATACACTTGCTAAATGAAGAAGACGGAACGTATAACGACAGTTATGTCACCAAATATTTTGAACCCGGTACGATGGCAATAATCAGTGGTGTAAAGCGTCTTCAAGGTCTTATGGTACAAAAAGATAATCCTAAAAATATTCAGACATTTCAAGATTTAATAAGAGATGATGTATCCTTTGTAAATAGACAAAGAGGATCAGGGACCAGGCAGTTGCTTGATTTTGAACTTAAAGCGAATAAGATAAATCATGAAAAAATTGATGGCTATCAGAGGGAAATGAATACACATATGGCAGTAGCCGCAACTGTTTCATCAAAAGGAGCAGATGTTGCCCTAGGGACATTTTCAGCTGCCAAAGCAATGGATCTTGACTTCGTACCCGTTGGATATGAAGCGTATGAATTTTTGGTGAGAAAGAAATTTCTTGAAGATTCTAGAGTCCTTCGTTTTATTAGTACACTTCAATCAGAAGGTTTCATAAAAACGTTAGATCATATTGGTGGCTACAAGTTAGAAGATGTCGGCAACATAAGAATTGTAGGTGAGGTAATTGATTGATAGTCACAATCGGAAGATGAATTACTTGAGATTATCAGTGACGGATTTGTGCAACTTGCGCTGTCAATATTGTATGCCAAAAGACGGTATTAAGAAATCGGATCATCAGCATAATCTGACATTTGAAGAAATCGATGGATTGGTAAGTGAACTCATTGAACTAGGTGTGGATAAAGTTCGAATCACGGGTGGAGAACCTTTGGTCAGAAGAAATATTATCGAGTTGATAACAATGATAGGCAGGCATAATGAAATCAAGGATTTTGCCATTACAACCAACGGACTCTTACTTAAATCCATGGCAAAAGAGCTGAAAACTGCAGGTATACATCGTGTTAATATCAGCTTGGATTCAATGAACCCTACTAAATTTGAAAAAATCACAAGAGGAGGTAAGCTCCAAGAAGTTCTTGATGGTATTGAAGAAGCTCTCAGAATTGGCTTAACACCTGTCAAAATCAATGTTGTCTTAATCGGAGGATTTAATGAAGATGAGATTGTTGATTTTGTTGAACTGACCAAAGACAAAGATATTGATGTACGATTTATCGAACTGATGCCAATAGGTGAAGTTGCTCATTGGTCAGTGAATAAGTTCATACCAAATACGACTGTTCTTGATAAAGTACCATTGTTAGAATCCATAAAAAGCAAGGATATACATGCACCGGCAAGTTATTATAAGTTGCCGGGAGCTAAGGGGAAAGTAGGACTTATCAGTGCTATATCATGTAAGTTTTGCAAGGATTGTAATCGATTAAGGTTAACCTCTGAAGGGAAACTTAAGTATTGTCTCCATTCAAATAATGAGCTTGATCTTAAACAATTACTAAAGGGCTCAGAAGATATTCAACGAGCAATTCAATCTTTTGTTTACGAAAAGCCTTTAGAGCATTCCATTGAACAAGGCAATTACGTTAATCTCGATATGGTCAGAGTTGGAGGATAATAATGTCGTTAACACATTTTAATGAATCAGGGCGTGCAAGAATGGTAGAAGTTACACAGAAAGACGAAACAGTACGCATCGCAATAGCAAGAGGACAAGTGAAAATGAAGCATGAAACAATAGAACACATCACAGGAGCAAAAATTAAAAAAGGGGATGTTCTATCTGTCGCTCAAGTAGCAGGTATTATGGGAGCTAAAAGAACTTCGGATTTAATACCCATGTGCCATCCCCTTATGCTAACCGGTGTAGATATGTCTTTTGAGGTTCTAAAAGATTGTATTCTGATTGAAGGACAGGTGAAAACAGTTGGTAAAACCGGTGTCGAAATGGAAGCGCTAATGGCTGTTTCCATAGCTGCACTTACAATATATGATATGTGTAAGGCTATTGACAAAGATATGGAAATTGGCGAAATCAGGCTTATAGAAAAGCAAGGCGGTAAATCAGGTCACTACAAAAGGGGGGAATAATATGATAGAACCAATCGGATATGTAACGGGTATAAATATTAGTGAAGTTAAAGGTGTAATCAAAAAACCTATTCCTTGCGGAAAGTTTATTGTCGATCACGGACTTGAAGGTGATGCTCATGCTGGAAATTGGCATAGACAAGTAAGTCTTCTCGCTCAAGAGAGTATTGATAAAATGACCCTAATAGGTATCAAAGGGTTATGTAGTGGTAAATTTGCAGAGAATATTACGACGAGTGGCGTGGTATTACATGAATTACCGGTTGGCACCCAAGTGAGAATGGGAGAGACTATTCAGGAAGTCACTCAAATTGGTAAAGAATGTCATAAGGGGTGTGCTATCAAGGTTCAAGTAGGAAAATGCATTATGCCGACAGAAGGCATATTCACTAAGATTATATCCGGTGGCTTAGTTAATGTTGGAGACCCGATATACTTAGAGAGCAAATAGATAAAGACATAAAGACGCAAAGATATAAAGATATAAAGACATAAAGTTAAGGATAAGATAAAAAATCCGAGTTAGTGATTCTAAAGCGTAGCCATGAATGCTGACCAATGGGCTTGACAGGAAACTGTTTAACCTCCCGAATTTGGAAAGGATTGTTTATAGATGTAACTGTCAATAAGCATGGTATAGGCGAAGTCTATAACAAAACCAAGGAGGTAAGTATGTACGCTTATGTAGGTAAAATTTTAAGAATCAACTTAACACAAGCTAGTTATGTGGTTGAAGATCTTGACGAGAAGCTAGCTAAGAAATTTATTGGTGGTAGAGGTCTTGCCACAAAAATGTACACGGATGAGGTTGCACCGAGTGTTGATGCATTTAGTCCGGAGAACAAGTTGTTTGTAGCGACGGGGCCACTTACAGGAACACCGACTCCGACGGGTGGAAGGTATATGGTTGTAACCAAATCGCCATTAACAGGTACGATAGCATCCTCAAATTCAGGTGGTTATTGGGGACCGGAACTGAAATTCGCTGGGTATGATATGGTTATCCTAGAAGGGAAATCAGAAAAACCAGTCTATATCATGATTGAAGATGACAAAATCGAGATTCGTGACGCAGCCCATGTATGGGGTAAAGTCGTTTCAGAAACCACAAAGCAATTGGAGTCTGAATCCCCTGAAAAATCAAGAATTTTGACTATTGGACCGGCCGGAGAAAAGCTTTCTCATATGGCAGCAGTTATGAATGACTATTCTAGAGCAGCAGGTCGATCTGGTGTTGGTGCCGTTATGGGATCAAAGAATGTTAAAGCAATTGTTGTTAAAGGCTCAGGTAATGTTGATATTGGTGACAGAGAATTGCTGAAAACGGTTGTTAAAGATTGTAATGCGAAAATCAGAGAAAACGGTGTAACCGGACAAGGTTTGCCAACATATGGTACAGCTGTTCTAGTTAATATCATTAATGAAAACGGTGTTTTCCCAACGAATAATTTCCAGACTTCTCAATTTGACAAAGCGGAAGACACAAGTGGTGAAACCCTTTCTGAAAATTATTTGGTTCGTAAAGACCCATGTTATCGTTGTCCTATTGCATGTGGACGCTACTGTAAAGTCGATGATATTGAAGGCGGAGGACCTGAATATGAAACTATTTGGGCATTTGGAGGCGACTGTGGTGTCAATGATCTTGGTGCAGTTATCAAAGCAAATTATTGGTGTAATGAATATGGATTAGATACTATATCCACAGGAGCGACTATTGCGGCAGCAATGGAGCTTTATCAAAAAGGATATATCAAAGAGGATGAATTAGAGGGTCTTTCCCTTGAGTTTGGTAATGCGGAAGCTGTTATCGAATGGACAAAACGCATAGGTAAACGAGAAGGTCTTGGAGACAAGATGGCAGAAGGTTCATACAGATTTACAGATAGCTATGGCATGAAAGAATTATCCATGACAGTTAAGAAGCAAGAATTACCTGCATATGATCCAAGAGCAATTCAAGGCCAAGGTTTGCAATTTGCAACATCAAACCGAGGTGGATGCCATGTTAGAGGTTATATGATTTCTCCTGAAATACTCGGATTACCTGAGAAGCTAGACCGTTTTACCATTGAAGGAAAAGCGGGATGGGTTAAGATTTTCCAAGATTTCACTGCTTTTATTGATTCATCAGGACTTTGCCTCTTCACATCGTTCGCAATGGGTGCACCTGATTATGCAGCTATGTATGGTGCTGCGATCGGCGAAAAGTTTACAGCAGATGATGTATTATTGGCGGGAGAATGTATCTGGAATATTGAAAGACTATATAATCTTTCAGCTGGAATAGATCCTTCCCAGGATACATTACCAAAACGACTTTTAGAAGATCCTATTGATGAAGGTCCATCAAAGGGAAATGTATCAAGACTTTCCGAACTTCTTCCTGAATATTATGAACTTCGAGGCTGGGGTGAAGATGGAATTCCAACAAAAGCAAGAAAAGAACTATTAGGTCTATAAGCAAAGATAGGGCTAAGTTCGCTTAGCCCTTTTTGTTTTTTACCTCATATCATTTCTGAAAGGAGGGAGTATGAAGAAAATATACTTGGAATTAACCAATAAATGTAATCTCAATTGTGTTATATGTTATCGTAAGGCATGGCACGAGGCAACATTTGATATGAAGGACCATTATTTAGATAAATGCATCAAGGAAATAAATGAATCTGAAGAGATAACAGAAGTTGTACTTGGTGGAATTGGAGAACCGACTTTTGCAGACAGCATTGAAAGAGTTATTGAAGAACTGAAAGATAAGAAGATAACTATAACGACGAATGGCACATTGCTCTCTGAATCGTTATTAGAATCAATGGTTGATAATGTGGATCATATTGTTATATCTGTTGATGGAGATTCGGAGGTTTTCAACAAAATCAGGAATTTTCCACTTCAAACAATTTTAGATAATGTAAAAAGAATACAGTTGCTGAAAGAAGCTAATAACAAGAAAACACCAAAGATGTCCTTCCAAATGGTACTTACCAGTGAGACCGTATCTGAAATTATGAGCGTTCTTAGGTTCGCTCATGAATACAAAGTTGACCAGGTTATTTTGTCGAATATCATCCCTTCATTTAAGGAAGATGAGGGTTTAGTCGCATATAAGATGTATGAAAGAGAACCTTTAAAATCACTTTTCCTTGAGGCAACGAAGTATGCTCTTATGAAGAGGATTGAATTGAAATTACCGGAGATCATATTAAAGACGGAGAGACGATGTCGCTTTGTTGAAGATGAAACCATGGTTGTAACGGCAGAGGGGAATGTTGCTCCCTGTTATCGATTGGCTCATAACGGCGAGGAACTTGTCTTTGGTCGTGAAAAGATCATAGAAGCACATTATTTTGGCCATATAGAGAAACAAACACTTAAAGAAATATGGGATACGCCTGAATACTCGAGATACCGACATGTGGTTCTGAATAATCTGTTTCCTTCTTGTATGGATTGTGACTTGGTGGATGGTTGTGATATGGCACGTCATGCTGAAACTGACTGCTATGGCAATACGCCAACTTGTGCAGATTGTTTATGGTCAAGGAAAATAGTATATTGCATTTAATGTGTTTAAGGAGGTTCTATGAAGATAAAAGTTAGATTGTTTGCCACCCTTCGAGAGGGTAGAGGAAAAGAACAAATAAATACCTATGAAGATGGAACTACCGTGTTGCAAATCATTGAATCACTTGATATTCCGGTTGAGGACGTAGCAATTTTACTGATCAACGGTAGAGACGGATTGCTTGATACACCTTTAGCAGAGGGCGATACGGTTTCTATATTTCCACCAGTGGGAGGCGGATGATATGCAGCGGTATGATCGAAACAAGAGTACAATAACGAAGGAAGACCAGGTAATGTTAGGAAAAGCGAAGGTTTGTATATTGGGCTGTGGAGGACTTGGTGGCTATGTTATTGAGATGTTGTCAAGAATCGGTATTGGCAGCTTAACCTTGGTTGACGGTGATGTTTATGACGTTACAAATCTAAACCGTCAACTATACAGCAGTCCTACATGTTTAGGGGAAAGCAAGGCGCTCATAGCCTGTGAAAGGGTAAAAGAGATCAATGATGGGGTGAAGGTGGAATATATTTCAGAATATATTCATCAAGATAATGCCCATTCCATTTTAAAAGGACACGATATTGTTATTGATGCACTTGATAATATTGAAACCAAACGATTTATAAGCAATCAATGTCAGATTATAGGCATTCCTATGATCTATGGTGCTATTGCAGGTTGGTACGGACAGGTATCAACAATCTTTCCTGGAGATAGGACAATGGAACAATTATATAAGTCGTCTTCAGCAAAAGGTAAAGAACAAGAGTTAGGCAATCCGTCGTTTACACCTGCATGTATTGCTTCTATACAGGTCAGTGAAGCAATTAAGCTACTAACAAATAAAGGGGAAGTGCTAAGAAATAAGTTTTTGTTTATGAATCTTTTAGATAATGAATACGAAATATTTACATTGCAATGACCATTGGGGACGGTTCCTGGTGGTCGGGACTATATTAAACGGACCTTCTTGAACAACTGACCATCAGGAACCGTCCCCAATGGTCGGGAATATTAGTCATCAATTAGATCATTTATTTACCCCTGAATATGACGTTTTTGAAGGAAGAATTGTATGAATAACAAAGATTATCAAAATAAGTGTTGACGAAAAGGTAATATGTGCTATAATTATCTATAGTGCTTGAATATTGCCCAAAAATTGTAGGCGAGGCACAATTTGTAACTTGAAGGGAGGTTGGAAAATGTCAAACGTAACGGTTAAAGACAACGAAACCCTTGATAGTGCACTTAGAAGGTTTAAAAGAAACTGTGCAAAAGCTGGTATTATGCAAGAAATTCGTAAGAGAGAACATTACGAGAAACCTAGTGTAAAGCGTAAGAAAAAATCAGAAGCTGCTAGAAAGCGCAAGTTTAAATAGTTCAGAAGGATGATTATATGTTAATAAAAGATCGACTTTTCATAGATTTTAAAAATGCTATGAAAACAAAGGAATCTTTGAAGAAGAATACCATTCAGTCTGTTCGTACCGCAGTGCTTCAAGAGGAAAAAGATAACAAGGTTACATTGTCAGATGATCAAGTGATTGGCGTTATTGCCTCACAAGTAAAGAAGCGAAAAGCTGCTTTGCCAGACTTTATCAAGAGTGGTAGAGAAGATTTGATTAGCGAATTAAAAACTGAAATCGAAATACTTGAAGGCTACTTGCCTGTTCAATTTACTGAAGAAGAGCTGAATCAACTAATAGCTGATGTTATTGGTGAAGTTGGTGCTACTTCAATGAAAGATATGGGTAAAGTAATGCAAGTAATGACAGAAAAAGCTAATGGACGAGCGGATAATACATTGGTTAGTCAAATTGTTAGAAAATTACTAGCATAATTTAAAGCTATCGATTAATTTCGATAGCTTTTTTTATTTATTGGGAACGTTTAATATATTATAAGGGAGGGATTCTAATGCCAGTATCAGAATCACTAATGGATATTGAACATGAACTATTACCAGAGCTTTATGGTGAGTTTGATGTGTATAGAAAACTTATAGAAAATCAATTAAAGGTTATCATCATCAATCAAGATGAAAAAGTAATGATTAAGGGAGCTCATGGTGATGTTAAGCTGGCTGAACATGTGTTGGGTAAGTTAGTTCAAATATTAAATAAAGGTGAAGCGTTAACAACTTCAACGGTTGAATATGCAATCAAGTCGACACTCGGAGCAAATCGAGCTCCGTTATCTGGGTCAGGTGTAAGCACTGAGTATATCTGCACGACACCTCATGGTAAATATATTCGACCTAAAACCGAAGGCCAGAAAAACTATAGCTTAATGATTAAAAAGAAAATGATTGTACTTGGAGTCGGACCGGCTGGAACCGGAAAAACTTATTTAGCCATGGCTCATGCCATTACAGCTTTCAAGAAAAGAGAAGTGAATAGGATCATTCTAACTAGGCCAGCGCTGGAAGCAGGGGAGAAGTTAGGTTTTTTACCAGGAGATCTTCAAAGCAAGGTGGATCCATATTTAAGACCCTTATACGATGCTTTATATGAGATAATGGGAGCTGATAGTTGTATGGCTAATATGGAAAAAGGGCTTATTGAGGTTGCACCCCTAGCATACATGCGTGGGCGAACACTAGACAATTCATTTATTGTTCTGGATGAAGCGCAGAATACAACACCTGCTCAAATGAAGATGTTTCTAACTAGAATTGGCTATGGATCAAAAGCAGTCATAACAGGTGATATTACGCAAAAAGATTTGCCGAATGGTACAAAATCAGGTATGGAAGTTGCGATGACGGTTCTAAAAGACATAAGTGATATAGCCATATGTCAATTGACAGTGAAAGATATTGTTAGGCATCCATTGGTGCAAAGAATAGTTGAAGCATATAATCAATATGAGAACAGCGAAGCAAATAAAACAAAGAAATAAACAACGCTTTAAAGACAATCGCTTATCACTGAAGGGGGACTTACATTGAAGATTAAAGGATATCTGGACAAACTGATTCCATATGTTGGAGTTGGAATAATTGCAATATTTAGTATCTCGAAATTGATGGTTAACGGACTCGGTTTAATAAAGTTAGTGGCGAGTATTGCTATGTTGCTAATCACAACAGGTGTGTTTGCTTTTTATTTTGCCAGGTATTATAATAAGGAGCTCGAGAAAAGAAGATATCATCTTATGTATTGGTTGTTTATTATGATTGGATATCTTCCTTCTTTAGCTTTAGTGGATACAAATCCATACTTATTGCCATTGTTGTTAACTTCGGCATTAATAACATCTATGATTCATGTACGGTTGGGTTTTATGACTAATTTTGTTATGCTAACATTACTTCTAATCTCATCCAGTATGGACATTGATATATACTTATTGTATGTGATAGGTGGAAGTTTCTTATGCTTAACTATATCTTATGCTAAAAACAGGCGACAGGTATTATACGTAGCCTTAAGTAATACCTTATTCTTTACGTTGCTTTCGGTTATGTTGTCATTGATGTTCAAAGGAAATTTTAATGAATTCAGTTTGATGAATCTGATGTTTGCAGCAATGAATGGTGCACTCGTCGTCGTTGTAGCTGTAGGTAGCGAGCCGGTTTGGGAAGCAATGTTTAAAATCACTTCCGATGCGAGATTGGTTGAATTATCCGGTGCCAACGAACCCTTACTTAAAAGACTTATAATGGAAGCGCCTGGAACATATCATCACAGTTTGATCGTTGCCAATTTAGCAGAAAAGGCAGCAATCGATATACAGTGTAACTATCATTTATCCAGAGTTGGAGCTCTTTATCACGATATAGGAAAGATTCAACGTCCAAATTATTTCACTGAAAATCAGTCAGGGACTAATGTTCATGATAAATTATCACCGGATGCAAGTGCTAAATATATTATAGATCACGTTGTTTACGGTGTTGAATTAGCCAAAGAATATGGATTACCCACGGATATTCAGGAGATAATTGTTCAGCACCAAGGAGATTCAGTTGTTTCTTGCTTCTATAACAAAGCTCTACAACATAGTGATGGATTTGAAATTGATATGAAGGATTATACATATAATGGGCCTAAACCTCAAACAAAAGAAGCTGCTATTGTTATGTTAGCAGATTGTGTTGAAGCCGCTATCAAAGCAGTGGATGAAGACGAACGCAATTTAGACTCCATTAGTGTTATTATTAAGGATGTTATTAACACCATATTCAAGAATAAACAACTAGATGACTGTCCATTAGCTTTTAATGAACTGCCCCTAATTGAAAAAGCATTTTTGACTGTGTATAACGGAATGTACCACGAACGTGTTAAATATGATAGGGAGTTTATTGAAGAATGATATATTTTGACGAAGAAGATATGAAAATTGATAATACATTTAAAGATATTGCAATTGAAGCGATCAATAAATCATTAGATTTCTTGGAATTTGAATATGAAATTGACGTAACTCTGATAATTACTGACAACGAAACGATTCGTTCTATTAACCTAGAACACCGAAAAATAGATCGAGCAACAGATGTATTATCCTTTCCAATGATTGAATGGCCATTTCCTAAGGACTACGACTATTTAGAAGCTAATATTTCACTTAATATGAATCCGGACAATGATTGTATATTACTGGGTGATATCGTATTATCAATGGATAAAGTGGCTAGTCAGGCGTTGGAATTTGGACATAGCCTTCAACGAGAATTTGTGTTTCTCATTGTACATTCGATGTTGCATTTGTTTGGATATGATCATATGACGGTTGAAGAAGAAAAAGAAATGATTCAAATACAAAAAGACATTTTACTAACTATTGACTACGAAAAGTGAGACTAATAATGCTAAATTCAATTAAAAAAAAGTATAAGTATATTATTGTAGCAGGTGCCCTTATTATATGTACGGTCATTGCAATCGTGCTCATTGGTTCAATGAAATCGAAGGGATCCACAAGTGAAATAGATTCAGAAGAAGTCATTGGTAAAGTTGATGAGACGGTTGAAATTATTGAGCCGATAGAAGAACCTATAATAGAACCTGTCCCTGAACCTAAACCAGAGCCTATACCAGAGCCGGAACCTGAGCCAATTGGTCCGAACAGTAAGTTGACCGCTTTACCAATTCATCAAGAGGCCTATGATCGTCGTCCTATTGGTATTATGATCAGTAATATCAGGACAGCCTTGCCGCAATATGGCGTTTCGGATGCAGATATTATCTATGAAACTTTAGTTGAAGGTGGAATAACGCGTTTGTTCGCATTGTATCAAGATTTTGACACTGAAAAAATAGGTCCGGTACGTAGCTCAAGACATTACTATTTAGACTTTGCTCTTGATCATGATGCAATATATGTTCATTTTGGAGAAAGTACTTTTGCTACTGCAGCATTTAGGAAACTGGATGTCGATCGCTTTTCTGGATTAAGTTATTTAGACACCATATTAACGTTCCGGGATAAAGATAGAAAAGCACCACATTCTACATTTACGTCAAAAGAACGATTGATGAATACGTGGGATTTGCTTAAGTACAGGGTTGAACCGGATTATGAAGAGAATAAATTTGATTTCTATGAAACGGATACAACGCCTGAAGGCGCAACGGATCTAGCGAAGATAACCTTGGATTATTCTTATTACATTAAACCTGTATTGGAGTACAACAGTGAAGACAGTCTTTACTATCGTTCGCAATTCGGCAATAAGCACATAGACGCTTCTAATAATCAGCAATTAGCCTTCAAGAACATTATCATTCAAAACACTTCAATCTGGAGGATTAAAACGGATCCTCTCGGCTGCATGGATATGGCGCTGAACACAGATGGAGATGGCATGTATATCACCAACGGTAAGATGATACCTATCACATGGGAGAAAACCGGACATTATTCACCCACGAAGTATTACAACGAAGATGGTTCAGCCTTATTCATAAATCCAGGAAAAACATTTATCAGTGTTTATCCTATATATAGACAAAATAAAATTGTAATGGAGTGATTTGATGACTAAAAGAGAATTGATCAACAAAGCGAAAGAAGCGAAAGAATTTGCGTATGTACCATATTCAGGGTTCCAAGTAGGTGCTGCTCTAAAAGCAAAATCAGGTAAAGTTTACACAGGTTGTAATATTGAAAATTCTTCATACGGTGCAACAAATTGCGCTGAACGAACTGCCATTTTCAAAGCCATCTCAGAAGGTGAAACGGAATTTGAATCTATTGCTGTTGTTAGTTCAGCAAATGATATCACTTATCCATGCGGAATTTGTCGTCAAGTTATGGCCGAACATATGAAAGACGCTGCAATTTATTTTGAAGATAAAGATGGAAATATCATTGATTCTTCAGTTAAAGAAATGCTGCCATTTATGTTCGATAACAAAATTCCCAATAAAAAGTAACGAGGGGGATTATGTCAAAAAAATTAATCGGATCGAACAATCTAATTGTCCAAGGATCAATTCTGGCCATAGCTTCACTTATAGTGAGGCTTATTGGTCTGTTATATAGAATTCCACTAGTCAATATTCTTGGAATTGAAGGAAGTGGCTACTATGCAAGTGCATATACAATTTATACGTTCTTGTTAATTATCTCATCGTATGGATTGCCAGCCGCAATATCTAAAATCATTGCAAAAAGGATGACGATAAAGAAGTATAAAGAAGCTCATATCATATTCAAGTCATCATTAGTGTTTGCGGTTATTATCGGGGCTGCTTTTTCGGGAATATTGTACTTCGGTGCAGAATGGTATTCTAATTTTATTGAGATACCAAAAGCGAAAATCGCGATACAAGGGTTGGCGCCGGCATTATTTATCTTTAGTTTTATGAGTGTCTTTAGAGGTTATTATCAGGGGATGAATACGATGGTTCCCACTGCCATTTCACAAATCATTGAACAAGTGTTTAATGCGATTTTCAGCTTAGTAATAGCTATGTTGTTATTACAAAGAGGTGTTGAATATGCAGCGGCAGGATCAAGTATTGGTACGGGTATGGGAGCGTTTTTTGGCACCGTATTCTTAGTTATTGTATACTTTATGATGAGACCCAAGATACATGAACGATGTCAAAAAGATACTAATACGATTGAAAGCGGAAACATAACTTTTTATTGGAAGTTGTTGCTGATGACAAGCATACCTATGCTAATTGGGTCAACGGCATTTCATGTCACTAATTTGGTCGATGGGATCATGTTTAATAAAGCATTGGCTTTCCACCAGTATTCTGCATTGCAGATTGCCTCATTGTCAGGACTTTTCGAAGGTAAGTACAAGATACTTATCACATTACCCGTTTCAATAGCTGCAGCAATGGCAACGGCAAGTATACCAAGCATTACAAAATCGCTTGTGTTAAATGATCATACTGTTGTTGTTAAGAAAGTTGATTTAGCGATTAGAAGTGTTTTAATGGTATCGATACCTGCAATGGTAGGTGTATTTGTTCTTGCAAGGCCGATTTTAGAATTGCTTTTTAAAGATATGAGCTACATTGATGTTACAGTCAATATCCTTAAATTAGGAAGTATCACAATTGTACTGTTTGGTGTTTCGACAATTTCAATCGGTTTACTGCAAGGTTTAGGACTCTTGAACATTCCGGTTAAAAACTCTTTGATCTCTCTTGTTATTAAGGTACTGTTCAATATTTTGTTCCTGTACGTTCTTGATACAAATTTATATGGTGCAGTTATTACGAATATTATTTTTGCTGCAATTTCAGGATATTTAAACTTTAGAGCGGTACGTCAATACTTATCTTTAAAAATAAATATATACAAAACAATCGTTGCACCTTCAATTGCATCAGCTATAATGGGTGTTGTAACATTCGTCGTTTATACATTGTTAGCGATAGTAATAGCACCTAAGCTAAGTACGGTATTGGTTTTACCGGTTGCGATGATTGTCTACTTAATAGCATTATTGAAACTAAAAACATTTGATGCAGATGAATTGAACGCTATACCGTTTGGCAGTAAGCTCAAACGGTTTTTATAAGGAGATCTCATGGCAAAGAAAAAGGTACTCATCATCGGTGCTGGTATGGCCGGTCTCATATCAGGTATACAACTAGCTAAAACCGGTAATAAAGTGACGATATTCGAACGTAATCCACGGATAGGGAAGAAGCTCTTAGTAACTGGAAATGGTCGCTGTAATCTTGCTAACAAGAATATGAGTAGCGACCATTATCATAGTGAGTCTTTGAATCTGTACGAGACGATTTACAACCAATTCGATCTGGACGATACGAAGAAATTATTCAGTGAATTTGGTATTGATTTAATTGAACTTGATGAAGGTAAATTATATCCGATGAGTCTTCAAGCAAAGAGTGTGGTTTTATCACTTTTATTGGAATGTGAACGATTAGGTGTTGACATTGTTTATGATACTCGAGTACAATCAGTTGAACACAAAGATAAGTTTAAGATCACGACAGAGGAAAAAGTGTATTACGGAACGCAATTAGTTATTGCGACCGGAGGTAAAAGTTATAGTGACTCCGGTTCAAGCGGTGATGGATATATAATAGCTAAAAACTTTGGTCATTCTATTATAGATTTGCATCAATCGATTGTACAACTGAAAACAGACGGACTATACAATAAATCCTTAAAAGGTGTAAAAGCTCATGTTGAAGGAAAACTTTTGAATAATTCGAATAATAAGGAAATTATTCGTGTTGAAAATGGCGAAGTTCTTTTTACAGAATACGGGTTGTCTGGTCCTGTGATATTACAACTCAGCACAAAAGTTGAACCTTTGTTGAGTCAAGGCGCAAAGCTTAGCATTTCCCTTGATTTCATGCCTAATATGACGGTGGATGAGTTGGACCAGTATTTAATGGAACGTTTGCATAAACTTAGTTATCGAAGTGTTCAAGACGCTTTAAACGGCTTTGTTAACCAACGTTTCATGGTTCCGTTTCTTAAACGTTCAAATATTAAACTAGACCAAAAAGCAGGTGACATCAACAAAATTGAAAGACAAGCTTTGGTGAACACGATGAAAGCTTTTGAAGACAACATCACAGATACTTATCTTTGGAATCAAGCCCAAGTGACAAAAGGTGGAGTGAGTTGTTTAGAAGTCAATGCTGACTCATTAGAATCCAATATAATACCTAATCTGTTCTTCGCGGGTGAAATATTAGATATAGATGGTGATTGTGGTGGGTACAATTTACAATGGGCAATAAGCAGCGGAGCAGCCGTTGCGAAACATATTCATAACAAATAAGACGCCATAGGCGAACGAGGTAAAAAATGAAATTAGTACTACCAAATATTAGACTCCCTTTTGATCATGACGATGAATCTGTTGTTGAGATCGTTTCAAAGAAACTAAGAATTCCGAGTAAGGATATAACCAACATTGAAGTTGATAAACGAAGTGTTGACGCACGTAAAGAACCTACAATCTATTTTGTATATACATTTATTGTATCTATAAAAGGAACAATCAATGAGAATACAATTCGAAAAGCAAATGCTAGTGTATTTAAATATAAAGCATATAAATTTCCTTTCGAAAAAGTCGAGTTAACAAGTCGACCAATCATCGTAGGAGCAGGACCGGCAGGACTTTTCTGTGGATTGACATTAGCTAGAGAAGGATACAATCCAATTATCATTGAAAGAGGCGAAGAAGCTTCAAAGAGATATGAGACAGTAAGAGAATTCATACGTACAGGTGAACTTAATCTAAATAGTAATATTACATTTGGTGAAGGTGGAGCGGGTACGTTTTCGGATGGTAAATTATATACAGGCGTTAAGGATAAGTTCCTTCGTAAAAACTATATACTTGATACGCTAGTTGCATGTGGTGCAGAACCATCCATCTTATTTATGGCTAAACCACATGTCGGTACAGACTACCTAGTCAAAGTCGTTGAGAATATGCGTAAGGAAATCATTGAATTAGGTGGAGAGGTTCATTTTAATTCATTCGTTGAAGATATGATTATCGATGAAGCATCAAAAGAAATAAAAGGAATAAAAGTTGCTAAAGATGGCGAAACCATAACTTACATGTCCGACACTATCGTTCTGGCAACAGGGCATAGCGGAAGAGAAATCTTTGAAAATCTCAATGACCACAAGGTTGACATGGAAGCAAAAGCATTTGCAATTGGACTTCGTATCGAACATCCACAAGCTTGGATAGATAAAAGCCAGTACGGTATTGAACATTATGAAGATGTACGTTTACCTGTATCTGATTACAAACTGGCTCATCAAACCCAAAATGGTCGTGGTGTTTATACATTCTGTATGTGTCCTGGTGGTTTTGTTGTTAACGCAGCATCAGAAGAAGGAATGGTTGTATGTAATGGAATGAGTTTGTTTGATCGTAATAATTTCAATGCAAATAGCGCGATTATTGTAACTGTTACACCGGATGACTTTGGGTCAGAAGATGGTACAGTAGATCCTCTTGCAGGCATTCATTTCCAGCAAAAGTGGGAGAGAAAAGCATATGAGCTGACTCATAGTTATGCACTTCCAATGCAAAGTTTTGGCGACTATTATAAAGACGTTAAAGGCGAAGAATATATAAATCAATCACTGCTTAATGATTCTTTCTACGACTTAGATGTTATTGACTCGACGTGTGAAAGTGACATTGTAGAAGCACCGCTTAAAGAATGTTTACCTGAAGCAGTAAATGAAGCAATCGTTGAAGGTATCATCAGTTTCGGTAAGAAGATAAGAGGTTTTGATCATCCGAAAGCAAGGCTTGTAGGAGTAGAATCAAGAACATCATCTCCTGTGAAAGTATTAAGAACTGAAACCTTAATGTCATCAATAAAGGGTCTTTACCCATGTGGTGAAGGTGCTGGATACGCTGGTGGAATCATGTCCGCAGCTATTGACGGTATTAAAGTTGCTGAGAAGATTGTTGAGAATGCAACTAAATTATAGATTTGTTGGGCTTATGGTGCTGACGGGATAAGTTTTGGATCATTCCTTCGAAAGCACTACAGGTTTAAGGAATATATCGTATAACATTTAGCAAAGTTGTTAAATTGAAATAAGAGTTTTACACTGTTTTTTGAGTGTAAAGCTCTTTTTTGTGTATGAATATGGATTTGGTTGTTTGGATTGTTATAGAATTTGGTGTGCCTTAAACGCACTCAGACCCTGTAACTTAGGGATTTGAAGAACGAACTGGTCACTTGGCCATCGGGATAGCGATACAAGAACCTACCTCAAGCAGCCGCTCATCCCAGGTTGATTTCCTAGTGGGCTACTGAGCGCAGCAAACGCACTCAGACCCCGTTAGGAAATCTAACCAGTGATTCAAAGTCTCATGAGATAGGTCTTGTATCCTATCCTGGGACAGTGGATAGGTTACACTT
>Ga0314774_1000367_pt1 | contig 38331 bp, 29 predicted proteins | sample MetaGCBIA2018_FD_204515 | JGI IMG/M metagenome (GOLD analysis project Ga0314774, IMG submission 204515) | Cryopeg brine microbial communities from Beaufort Sea near Barrow, Alaska, United States - CBIA 2018 | ecosystem: Environmental > Aquatic > Marine > Coastal | place: USA: Alaska | collected... | reverse complement strand
AATTACGCTATCGGGTGTTCTTGTTAGCGACCTATTCCATGGGACTGCGCTTGGGCGAGACCCTGGCACTGCAAGTCGGAGACATTGATGCCGAGCGGAAGCTGGTGCATATCCGGCGTGGCAAGGGGCATAAAGATCGTTTGGTGCCATTGCCGGATCTCACTTATCAGGCATTACGCACATTGTGGCGTAAGCATCGTCACCCATATTTACTGTTTCCAAATGCGACAGGGTCGATTGAAACGATCCGCCAAGCGTCCACACATATGGATCGCGGTGGTGCACAGGTTGCCATGAAGACTGTCGTCAAAGAGTGCGGCATTAAAAAAAAGTCTCGGTTCACTCCCTGCGCCATAGCTTTGCCACCCATCTGCTCGAAAAGGGGCTGAGTCTCCGCCATATTCAGGCGATACTCGGCCATGCCAGTCCCTGTACAACCGCCCGCTATGCCCACCTGACCGACATTACCGAACAGAACAGTCTGTCCACCATTAACCGCCTGATCAACTCCCTGCATGTCGATTTAAGGAGGGTCTGATCATGGATCTCGTTTCGATTATTGATCAATACTTCGATACCTTTATGCGCAGATATGCGGGCAAGGTGCTGCCGGGTCAGATGGCTGCCATCAATGCGATGCGTCGCTGCCGGACGCCGGACTCCGGGGAGATCTATGTACAGTGCAGTGAGTGTGACCAGGCCGAGTGGCGCCCGATGTCCTGCGGTCACCGCAGTTGTCCCAAATGTCAGAACCATGAGACCAGTCAATGGCTCGACCGGCAACGGGCAAAATTGTTGCCGGTGGAATATTTCATGGTCACGTTTACTTTACCCTATGAGCTGCGCGCCTTGGCCTGGCGTTTTCAATCTCAGGTTTATGCACTCATGTTCGCTTGCGCCGTCAGCACGTTAAAGGATTTTGGGTTGAACCCCAAACATCTGGGCGCGGATATGGGAATGACCGCCGTACTCCACACCAACAACCGTAAGCTGGAGCAGCATCCGCATATCCATGTCATTGTACCGGGTGGTGGGATTGATAAACGCAGACGCCAATGGAAAAAGCTCAAAAGGCAATATCTGTTTAATGGATTTGCTCTGGCCAAGGGCTTTCGTGGCCGGTTTCTGGCGGCGTTAAACGAAGCGGAGCTGTCGATTCCGGTCGGGGTTCCTCAAAAGTGGGTCGCCAACTGTCAACATGTCGGGAGCGGCTTGCCCGCTTTGAAATACCTGTCCCGCTATCTCTACCGTGGGGTTATTTCTGAAAAGAACATCCTCAGTTGTCGGAACGGTAAGGTGACCTTTTCCTACATTGACAGCAAGACCGGGCAGACTGAATACCTTACGCTGGCTGCCGAAGTCTTTTTGTGGCGGGTTCTGCAACATGTTCTCCCCAGAGGCTTTCGCCGGGTCAGAGATTATGGCTTTTTACACGGCAATGCCAAAAAGATGCTAGCGCTGATCCAACTGGTTTTACGGGTGATCATTGAGATCGACCCGCCGCGACCTCGACCGGTTTTTAAGTGCCCCAAATGCAAAGCGCCGATGACGATTATCGGCTTTCGACGGCCGGTCCTGGTCCCCGGCTAAACGGTTTCAATCGGCTCGCATTGCTGTAAACAAAAGTAGAAAAGGAGCAGAAGTTTCTATGTCCATAGATTGATGATTTTTTAGCCTGAAAGCAGGTGAAGGCCCCCGCTCGCCTTAAAAAAAAAGTGCTGATGATCAGCACCTTGACGACCTGCAATTTAAAAAAAGATATTTGCTTATATATGTGGCCGGGCTTGTCCAACCATGGATAGATCGCGGCTCGTTCCTCGCGCAATCTATCCTTATTCGTTATATTGCCTACATGTTTTTATAGATAGTTTTCTTAACTTCTTCCGGTGTAGTTCCATATTTCTGGGCAAGATACTCATGTGCTTCGTTGTATGGTTCACTGATTTTCGCGTCTATTTTTGAAATGAACACTTCAACAATTGGCGTTATTACAAAGAAAAATATACCAATAAAAATCAGAGCGCCTTTCCACCCAAGAAGAATGAATGAAGCGACGACTGCAATTGTGCAGGTGCTTCCGCCAATGAATTGGATAAGAGAGCGGATTCGGCCACGACTGACCATGCCGAACCTAAGTAGAAAATATCCAATTACCATTAAAGCAATAACGATTGCCCAGTTCATTTGAGTACCTCCTAAATTGATCTGCAATATAACTAGTTATTATACGGAAAATTTTCCACATAATATTCCCGGCATTCTACCGATGAATATGGTTGTTATACAATTAATTCATAAGATTAAGGCAACATATGCCTGATATTGAATCTGCTAAAATCGCGATTCTAATGTTTTCCAAACACATTCTTGAGGGCTTGTCTATCTTTCAAATCCGGTCATATCACTGAAAATAGCCTGCTCAGGTCCCGTTTAAACAAAAAACCACCCTGTTTCCAGAGTGGCTTCGATCATCCTGCTAGCCCCCTCCGGCGACAGATTCCTATATACCAGCAATTCCCGGCCGCCCCGTAAAGTCGCTAAAACAGAGGGCTCGAGATTTTTGGTTTCGTAAACATGTGGGCTTTTTGGCCCTGTTCTCGTCAGTTTTGGCTGCGGCTATCTTTTCCTTGGAGGTTTAACTTAACTCACTGATTTTATTGTAAATTTTATCAAAAATACGTCATTTTTTACTTGACTTTCGGCATCGAGGGCGGCGCGGTTTTTTCATTAGCAACCATTTATTGTGGGAGTAATGAAAATGTCGCCTATCAAGCAACTAAAACCCAAGTACAAGGCCCCCTCGAAACACAAAGTTCGCAAACATTTACACATGGACGCCATGCTCTCGTCTCTTCACCAACAATTTTCCACCATTCCCGACATGCGCCGGGGGAAGGTCGACATCTCCCTGGCCGATGCGCTCATGTCCGGCTTTGCGATGTTTTCCCTCAAAGATCCGTCCCTGCTCGCTTTCGACCAACGGCGTCGCAATGACGGCAACCTGGGACGGATTTACGGCATCGGCAAGGTCCCGAGCGACACTCAGATGCGCGAGATTCTTGATCCAGTCAAGCCAGACGATCTGCGGCCTCTGTTCCGCAATGTCTTTCGCCAGTTGCAGCGCGGTAAGGCTCTGGAGCCGATGGTCTATTTCGAGGGTTGCTACCTCCTCAGTATTGATGGAACCGGGTCGTTCTCATCGGAGAAACTGAGTAGTGCCTCATGTATGGTCAAAAAGAGTCGCTCCGGCAAGACCACCTATTACCAACAGGTGCTCGGTGCCGCCATCGTTCATCCTGATTTCAAGGAAGTAATCCCTCTGCCGCCGGAAATGATCACCCGCCAGGATGGTGCAAAAAAGAATGACTGCGAACGCAATGCCGCCAAGCGTTTTTTGAAAAAGCTGCGGCAGGATCATCCGCACCTGCCACTGATCGTCATTGAAGACGGCTTAAGCTCCAATGGCCCGCATATCCGCGATCTTCAACAGTACGGGATGCACTATATCCTCGGTGCCAAACCGGGTGATCATCCCTTGCTGTTTCATCTCCTTGAGCAGGCGGCTACGGCCGGAAAGACCACCGAATACAGGTTGATTGATCCAGACGATCCGAAAGTCACCCATCAGTTCCGGTTTCTTAATGGTATACCGCTGAACCAGGCCAACCTCGATCTGCACGTCAATATGATCGACTACTGGCAGCACCACGAGGACAAGAAAAGCATACATTTTAGCTGGGTGACCGATTTTACGGTGACCAAAGACAATGTCTATCAACTCATGCGCGGCGGTCGGGCACGCTGGAAGATCGAGAACGAAACCTTCAACACCCTCAAGAATCAGGGGTATCATTTTGAACACAATTTCGGATTGGGCAAGCAGCATTTAAGCGAGGTCTTTGTCATGCTGATGATGCTCGCCTTTCTTGTCGATCAGACGCAGCAGCTGACCAGCGCCCTGTTCCGCAGCGTCTGGCAGAAGTTCGGCACCAAGCGCGCCCTGTGGGAGAACCTGCGCAACCTCTTCTATGTCTTCGAGCTGGAGTCGATGGAGATGCTCTACACCGCTCTGCTCAACGGTTACCGACAACCCAAGCCGGAGATTCTCTATGACGATCCATAAGGGCAGACACGCGACTATTCTCTCCAGCCTTGATGCTCTTTTAGAACACCCGCGGTCAACGCACCGCACGGGAAAGGGACGGGTGCGCCCGAGGCCGAAAAAAGATCATGACGCCGGGTTGGAACCCTTCCCAAATGAGTCAAGTACACCTGACAGCTCATGGTTTTCAGTCAATTTTTGTGCAAAAATGCACTCGATTCTAGTGCAAACGTGAAAATTGTCAATTAATCCCGGCTAACCGGGAACTGCTGCCTATATACCTACATAAATAATAAAATCTAATGTACAGAAAATATTTTGATCGGTCAAACAGAAGACTTTCTTATTAATCCTACTATTACTAATCCAAGGTATAAAATCAGCCAGATTTTCTGTTCACTACAAACCCTGCATTCCAATAACGATGAAAGCTTCCTGTTAGTCTGGTTTCCGGGACACTTCCTAATGGATCTGGGCTCGTAATATGTCTTTTAATTCTTTCAGAGCAGTGCCCCCACCGAACGCACCTATCAAACTGTCAAGCAGTACGTCAATAGCATCTACTAATTTTGGACGGAATCTATATTTAGAGCTAAGGTTTCGTAGCTTTTCAGCCAAGAGATCAATAACGGAGAGCTTGAATTTAAGTTGCTTTCCGTAAAGCCCGTGAGCTTTGAGCTTCTTTTCGGAGAGCTCATTGATCTGTTCTCGGATTTCATCCAATGGATGATCTGACTTAAATTCTACCCAAGCTTCTTTGCCGAGAGGTTGAAGACTTTTATAAATGCGAAGAGTGGGCCAGCGGTTATCGTTACGCTTTTCGTGCCCGACATAGCAGGCTTCAAGCCACACATAAACGTTAGAGATAAAAAGGATTAACTGTGTGCGGTCTTCGTTCAAATCCATAAGTCCCCCCAAGAATTGCTTAACGACCAAGCTCACGGGTGCAAATATAGCGCAGCGCAATTTGCATCCGGTGGAGCGAATTGTTAGAGATCAAGCACATTAAACACCTCTTGCCTGTTCCCAATGAATTGGCTATAGGGGTACTCAATGCTATTGACGACAAATACATAATAATTTTCAGAAATCCTCTCGTATCGTTTTGATGCGGTCAAAACTCAAAGAAATTTATAATTCTTACATCCCCTGCCTTATGGGACTCATTTTAGTTTAGATTGATTGATTCCTGTTGCTTGCGGTGTTTTGTTCGCCGCCTACGGTTTACTTTATATTAATGGTCTCTATTGGCAAACCTTTAAAGATTTGCTGGGAGTCGGGGTGTCGTTGAGCACTTCGGCTTTGATTGGTTGTTTGAAAATAAAAAAAGGCGGCTGTGTCATCACAGTCGCCTTTTCATATCGTGCACCTTTCGACAAATCAATCGAGCAGGTCAACAATCTTACTAGCCATACCTGTATAACTCCCCGGACTCATCTCAATCAGGCGCTTTTTATCGTCGGCATCGAGATCAAGCGTTTCAACGAAGGCGCGGATGGTCGCCTGATCGATCTTCTGCCCGCGGGTCAGCTCTTTGAGCTTTTCGTACGGCTTCTCGATCCCGGCCTTGCGCATGATGGTCTGGATCGGTTCAGCCAGCACTTCCCAGGCGTTGTCGAGATCTTGGCTGAGGTTCTGCGGGTTAAGCTTGAGTTTGGTCAATCCCTTGATGGTGGAGTGGTAGGCGATCATGCTGTAGCCGAAGCCGACCCCCATATTGCGCAACACCGTCGAATCGGTCAGGTCGCGCTGCAGGCGCGAGATCGGCAGCTTGGCGGCGAGATGGTTGAAGAGGGCGTTGGCCAGGCCGCAGTTCCCTTCGGAATTCTCAAAGTCGATCGGGTTGACCTTGTGCGGCATGGTTGAGGAACCGATCTCCCCCTTGATCGTCTTCTGCCCGAAGTAGGCCATGGAGACGTAGGTCCAGATGTCGCGATTGAGGTCGGTGAGGATGGTGTTCCAGCGCGCCAGAGCGTCGAACAGTTCAGCCATGTAGTCGTGCGGCTCGATTTGAGTGGTAAAGAGGTTCTGTCCCAGCCCGAGTTCGTCTTCGATCACCCTCTTGGTCAGTGCCGGCCAATCGATGTCAGGGTAAGCGGAGAGATGGGCGTTGAAGTTGCCGACGGCGCCGTTGAGCTTGCCGAGGATATCGACCGCGGCGATGCCACGGCTCTGCTTCTGCAGTCGGGCGGCAAAGACCGCCAGTTCCTTGCCGATGGTGGTCGGCGAAGCGGTCTGGCCGTGGGTGCGGGCGAGCATCGGGATATCCTTGAACTCTTTGGCCAGAGTCGTCAGGGTGTCGATGATCTGCTGCTGCAACGGCGTCAGGGCATTGATCCCGTCCTTGAGCATGAGAGCGTGGGAGAGGTTGTTGATATCTTCCGAGGTGCAGGCGAAGTGGATGAACTCGGAGAGATCGGCCAGCGAGCCGCCGTCGATCTGTTCTTTCAGATAGTATTCAACCGCCTTGACGTCATGATTCGTCACCGCTTCGATCTTTTTGATCTTCTCGGCTTCAGCCGGGGTGAAGTTGGTGACGATAGCGCGCAGTTGCGCTTCCTCTTGCGTGGTGACGGTGCGGCACTCGGAGATCCCCTTTTCCTTGCAGAGGGCGAGCAGCCAGAGAACTTCGACCTTGACCCGGTTTTTGAGCAGGGCGTACTCGGAGAAGCATTCGGTCAGAGGGGAGACTTTTGATGCATAACGCCCGTCGATCGGGCTGATGTCGGTAATCATAGTGGCTACTACTCCTTCAGTCTGTTTGGACGGCACTATAGCCAAGCTGCGACCGAACTGCAACCTCCTTGTTGCTGGGGGTTGCCTCAGGTTTTCGGCGTCAGGAGGAGCGGGTTTCTGTTGTTCTGAGAGATGGAGATTATTCCATAGGGGTAAATCCGCATTTTCCATCACAAAAAGGGGAAGTCGTGGTTTTCCCACAACTACAGATGTAAACCTTCTGCCGCTGCTCAAGGGTGAACGGAACAGGCAGGTGTTGACTCCCCTGATGACGACCGTCACAAAAGGGGAGGTTCTCAGATCTGCCGCAACTGCAGCGGAAATAAGTTCCGAGATCAAGGGTGATGGCAATCGGCATCCCGGCGTCGGTGTTCATTTCACTCATAACGTCTCTTCTTTCTGCTTTTGATTGAAGTATGAAACAGACCCGAACAGACTACCATCTTTGCATGAAAGTGAGACTTGGAAATTGAACAACATTTGTCGGGAGCAAAAAGCGATCCCGACAAATGTTGTGATACTCTCCGCCAGATTTATTCAGGCACGTTCGGAATTGTGGTCTCTTCACCTTTGTGATTGCGCAGATAGTAGTTTTTCTCATCCTTGCCGACGATGTAATAGTCGGGCATCAAAGGGATCTTGCCGATATTGGTGGCGAGAACATACATCGGTATGGCAAGGCCAGTGGTGTGGCCACGCAGGGCATCACGGATCAGTTCGGCCCCTTTTTCGACCGGGGTGCGGAAATGGTCGATACCGGGCGCCGCTTCGCAGTAAAAGAGGTAATACGGTCTGATTCGAACCCTCAGCAGCTTCTGATGCAGTTCGCGGAAGGTCTCGACATCGTCGTTGATCCCCTTAAGCAGGACAGCCTGATTTCCGACGTTAACGCCGCAGGAGAGGAGGTCGAACACCGCTTTGGCGGTCGCCTCGGTGATCTCCTTGGGGTGATTGCACTGGGTGTTGATCCAGATCGGAACGCGATGATAAACACCGAGGATCTTCTTGAGTGCCGGCGTGATCCGTTGCGGCAGTATGATCGGCACACGGGTCCCGAAACGGATCATCTCGATGTGCGGCAGTTCGCGCAGCTTGCGGATCAGGTACTCGATCTGTTCATCGGCGAGCAGAAAGGGATCGCCGCCGGTGATCAGGACATCACGCACTTCGGGATGGGCTGCGATCCATTCGAGTCCCTCGTCGACATTAAAGTCGAGGGAGAGGCTCCCGTCGACCACCAACTCCTTGCGGAAGCAGTGGCGGCAGTAGATCCCACAGTTCTGGGTCACGGTAAAGGCAACACGGTCAACGTACTGACGGGCGATACTGTCGGGACGATGCTCCTCGGTGTCGCGATTCTCCTTCCAGATGAGGTAGTCCTCCATACCGTAGCGGTTTTCTAGTTCTTTAACCGAAGGGATAACCTGTTGGCGGATCGGGCAGGAGGGGTCGTCACGATCCATCAGGGAGGCAAAGTAGGGGGTGGTCCCCCAGGTGGTCTTGTTGGTGCGGAGGATATTCTCCTCATCTTCAGTGAGGTTGACATATTGTTTCACTTTTTCAACGGTATTGACAAAATTTTTGAGTTGGCCTTGCCACTCGTCAGACATGAGGTCTCCTAGTGAGAGTTAAAAAGTATGGAAACAGACCGCTGCCGTAATGAGGGGGTGCGAAAGACTGTTTCAGTAAAGACATCTGCTGCAGACATGGAAAGTGGAGTGGAAATACAGTAGAACCTACCTGACTCATAAAAGCAAAAAGTCGTCAGTCAGCAGAGTGCCAGATAAAGAGCTGTGTTGAATTGTGGTCGGACAGGGCCACCCTCACCCGGTGTTACGTCGGAACGTCGTATCCGGTGTTGCCCTGAAAGAGAGAGGGTTCGTCCCGACTTTACCTGGGGTACGGTCGGTCCACCTCATTTGCGGGTCTATGGACGAAACGTCCCAAGAGAGCGTCGCAATTAATTCTTGAAATATAACACACAGAGAGGTCGTATGGCAACTAGACCCAAAGTGACGGTGCAAACATTTGCGTTCCGTCAGGCGACCGCTATACTTAACAATAGTTATGAAATCACTCCATTCAAAGGGAGAACGATATGATTAGAGGATATGCAGCATTTGAAGCGGGTGGCGAACTGAAGCCGTTTGAATATGATCCGGGAGCGCTCGGCCGTGACGAGGTTGAAATCGAGGTCGAGCATTGCGGGATCTGCCACAGCGACCTGAGCATGCTCGATAACGACTGGGGGTTTACGCAGTACCCGCTGGTCCCGGGGCACGAGGTGGTCGGTACGATTTCCAGGGTCGGAGAAGGGGGCTCAAGCTTGCAGCCAGGACAGAAGGTTGGACTCGGCTGGCAGTCGGGGTACTGCATGACCTGCTCGACCTGCATGGAGGGGGATCACAATCTCTGTGCAGCCGCAGCCGGAACCATAGTCGGTCGCCACGGCGGCTTTGCCGATAAGGTTCGCGCCAGTGCCGCCAGCGTGGTCGCTCTCCCGCAGGGGGTTGATGCCCAAACTGCCGGGCCGCTCTTTTGCGGCGGCATTACCGTTTTTAATCCGCTGATACAGTTCAATGTCAAGCCGACCAACAAGGTCGGGGTCATCGGGATCGGCGGTCTGGGGCATATGGCGCTGCAGTTCTTAAACGCCTGGGGGTGTGATGTGACGGCTTTTACTTCCAGCGGAGCCAAGAAAAAAGAGGCGCTGACGATGGGGGCGCATCAGACCATCGACTCGCGCGATCCAGACGCCATCGAAGCGGCGGCAGGAACGTTTGACCTGATTCTCTCCACCGTCAATGTCAAGCTCGACTGGAACGGTTATGTTGCGGCTCTGCGCCCCAAAGGGCGCATGCACTTTGTCGGGGCGACGGTGGAGCCGCTCGACCTCTCTGTTTTTCCTCTGCTCATGGGGCAGCGCTCGGTCTCGGCCTCGCCGGTCGGGAGCCCGGCCAATATCGCCAGGATGCTCGCCTTTGCGGCGCAGCACAAAATCCGGCCGGTGACAGAAAGTTTCCGCTTTGATCAGGTCAACGAGGCGATGGCACGGCTCAGAAGCGGGGAGGCCCGTTACCGGATCGTATTGAGCCGGTAGTCGCGTGAGAACAATCTGACCCGGGAAAATAGTTTGAACGATATAAAGGTAAGAACAAAACGCCGTCGATCTGTAAAGGATCGACGGCGTCTTGTTTTATCCGGTTGGAGCAAAGGAACAGCCTGATATTTACAATGATTAATAGACCCCTGGATAGACCAGTTCGATCCAGCGCTCACCTTTGAAGAGTCCGTCTCCCCAAGTCGCTTCGAGATCGGCCAGAGGTTTGGCATCAACCGCTTCTTCGACGGTTTTTCCGTCCTCCTTCAGTGCTTTCAGTCGTTCATAGGCGGTTGCGAGCATCAGGCGATAACTGGCCAGTTGCGCCTTGTCGCCGAGTGGGCCGTGTCCGGCGATAATCTTCGTGCTGCTATCCGCCAGTGTCAGAAGCGTGTCCGTCGCTTCGACCATCCCTTTGACCGAACCGCCGTGCTGGACATCTATAAACGGATAGAAGCCGTTGAAGAAGATGTCCCCGGCGTGGATCACGTTGGCCGCCTCTAAAGTATCAAAAATCGTCGCTCGATATCTTACTTTTGGTTCGGATCCGATAGAGTTTTTCAACCGGGAGGACCGCAATGATGCCATCTTCCTGCATACCGCTGTGAGCCGTTTCCATGATCGCCGTGACGATCTCATCGACTTTCGACTGTACGGTGAACAGTTCTATTTTGATATGGGGTGCTTTGATCTCCGCCCTGAAAAAGTTGGAATATTCTCCGCGTCCGGTCACTTCTGATTCGCTGAATCCTTTAACCCCGAGCTCGGCCAGTCGCTGTTCAACCTCTCCCAATGCCGAAATATTTACGATGGCTGTAATTTTCTTTAATTCCATAACTCTCCTCCCAGGTTTGGTTTAAATGTCCTATTAATAGAGCAATGAAACTGAGTGCATGGTCTCAAGAAGAACCTGAAATTCCGCCATGCAAAAATTATAGTTTCATTTTTTTGAGTCGCAGGGCATTGGACACCACCGATACCGAGCTGAAACTCATCGCTGCTGCCGCGATCATCGGGCTAAGCAGGATACCGAAAAAGGGGTACAGAACCCCGGCCGCAATCGGAATGCCGATGGCGTTGTACGCAAAGGCGAAGAATAGATTCTGCCTGATATTGGCCATGGTCGCGTCGCTCAGCTGTTTGGCCCGAATGATGCCGCGTAAATCCCCCTTGACCAGAGTCACACCGGCGCTCTCCATCGCCACGTCGGTGCCGGTTCCCATGGCGATGCCGACTTGTGCCTGAGCCAGGGCGGGAGCGTCGTTGATACCGTCGCCGGCCATGGCGACTTTGAGCCCTTTGGCCTGCAGCTGCTTGATCACTTCGGCCTTGCGATCCGGCAAAACCCCGGCTTCCACGTCGTCCAGACCGAGTTCACGTGCGACGGCTTCGGCGGTTGTGCGGTTGTCGCCGGTCAACATGACCAGATGAAGCCCGGCCTGGTGCAGCTGCTTGATTGCCTCCGGCGTGGTCGGTTTGATCGGGTCGGCTACTCCGAGCAGGCCGATAGGTCGGCCCCCTTCGGCGACATACATGACGGTCTGACCTTTGGCACGCAGCGTTTCGGCGGTCTCTTCCAGTTCAGAACAGTCGATGTCCAGTTCACTCATCAAGGCCTGATTGCCGAGGGCGACCTGTCTTTTGCTCACCTTGCCAACGACCCCTTTGCCGGTTCTTGAGTCAAAATCAGTCGCCTCTTCCGGTTTGACTTCGCGCTCCAATGCCCCTTCGACGATCGCAGCCGCCAGGGGGTGTTCGCTCCCCCGCTCCAGACTGGCGGCAAGGTGCAGCAGTTCTTTTTCTTTTTGGCCTTCTGCTGTAAAGACAGAGACCAGTTTCGGCTTCCCCTCGGTCAAGGTACCGGTCTTGTCGATCACCAGGGTGTCGATCTGACGCATGATTTCAATCGCTTCGGCGTTCTTGAACAGAACCCCCATGGTCGCCCCCTTGCCGGTGGCGACCATGATCGACATGGGAGTCGCCAGGCCAAGGGCGCAAGGGCAGGCGATGATCAGCACGGCAACAGCGTTGATCAAGGCAAAGGCCATGCGCGGCTCAGGTCCGAACAGACTCCAGACGACAAAAGTCAAGACGGCAGTGGCGACGACTACCGGAACAAAATATCCGGCGACCGTATCCGCCAGTTTCTGAATCGGGGCGCGGCTACGTTGGGCATCGGAGACCATTTTAACAATCTGTGCCAATAGGGTTTCGGCGCCAACCTTTTCGGCCTGCATGATCAAGGCGCCGGTGCCGTTGATCGTGGCACCGATGAGTTGACCTTCGGAGCTCTTTTCTACCGGCATCGGTTCACCGGTAACTATCGATTCATCGACGGAGCTGACCCCGTCGACAACAACCCCGTCGACCGGGATTTTTTCCCCGGGGCGAACGCGCAGGCGGTCTCCGATCTGCACCTGATCAAGGGGGATCTCTTCCTCTTCGCCATCATCCCTCAGCCGTCGAGCGATCTTGGGCGCCATGCCAAGCAGTGAACGAATGGCAGCCCCGGTACTGTTTCGAGCCTTGAGTTCAAGCACCTGCCCGAGCAGAACCAGAGTGATGATCATCGCGGCGGCCTCAAAGTAGATATCAACCTTGCCGTCGATATCCCGGAACGACGCCGGGAAAACAGCTGGAAAAACCACCGCAATGATACTGTACAGGTAGGCGACCCCGGTGCCGAGACTGATCAGGGTAAACATATTGAGATTACGGGTGATTATCGAAGCCCACCCTCTGACGAAAAAAGGCCAGCCACCCCACAAAACGACCGGGGTTGCCAGCGCCAATTCAATCCAGGACAAGGTGCGTGGCGAGCCGATAGCATCCCAGGGGATACCGGGAATCAAATGTCCCATGGAGAGGATGACCACCGGTACAGCCAGCAGCAGACTGACCCAGAAACGACGGGTCATCCGGGCCAGTTCCGGGCTTTCTTCATCATCCGCTGATGCGGTTTTCGGTTCGAGGTCCATGCCGCAGATCGGGCAAGCCCCCGGGTGATCCTGAACAATTTCCAGGTGCATGGGGCAGGTGTATTCTCTGCCGGGTTCCGGTTCCACTGAAGGTTCTTTCTTCTCGTCCCTCTCCTTCAGCACTTTTTTTGGGTTGGCTAAGAATTTCTCCTGACAGTGAATTGAACAAAAATAATAATCGTCACCGTCCCATTTCTCTGTAGCAGCTGCTTTGTTCGGGTCAACATTCATGCCGCAGACGGGATCGCGCATCACACACTCCTTTGCTGAAAAGCTCGGATAAAAAGGTTTGGACTATCAGTTGAATTATACTTGATATATTTATCATTTTTCTCAGGATCTCATTTCTGCTCCCCTGATCAGGGTTGAAAAAATGAAGGATGCAGACAGCCCTGTTAAACAGTCTACACTCTCAGTCCTTATAACGCACGAAGAATGCCAATGTTGTAACTAGCTGTATTTACAGGTAAAGTCGTTATGTGTAAACGCGAATGGCTTTAGGCTGTAGAATATTCTTTAATTCGATGGGGAATATTCTGCAAATAGGAAGGCCCACTCAAGTGCAATCGCCTCCGTTTTTTTTGTCCCTTTCTCTTTAATCTTTACCGAATCTTCATACTCTCTTTATTCGCCCTTTAAACAGCTGCGGTATGGTTCATTCACAGTTAAACACAACTCCGGCATCGAAATGGCCGGACCTTAAAAGGACGGAGGACAACATGAAAACAGTGACCATCACAATTCTTACCCTGACTTTGGTATTGATCACCCTTCAGCAGGTGCAGAGCAAGGGTATGGATGAAAATATGGACGAGAGTGATAAAATGCCAGCATCGGAGTTGATGAAGTCGGACGATATGGGGATGAAGCACGACGACATGAAGATGAAACCGGACACTATGCAAATGGAGTCAGAGACGATGGAAATGAAGCAGACCATGATCCCGACTGATGCGGAGCTCCGGCAACGTTTGACCCCGTTGCAGTACGAGGTTACCCGTGAGAACGGGACCGAGCGGCCATTCGCAAATCCTTACTGGGATAATCACGAGGCTGGAATTTACGTCGATATCATCTCCGGCGCACCGCTGTTCAGCTCCACCGACAAGTATGAATCAGGGACCGGTTGGCCGAGTTTTACCAGGCCCATAAATCCGGGCGAAATCGTCGCGATAGAGGACCGTAGCTTCTTCTCGGTCCGTACCGAAATCCGGAGCAAACAGGCCGATGCACATCTGGGACACCTGTTCAATGACGGCCCCGCGCCGACCGGATTGCGTTACTGCATGAATTCAGCGGCGTTGCGCTTTATTCCGCAAGCCGATCTGGAGAAAAAAGGGTACGAAAAATACAGCGAACTGTTCAAGTGATAGAGTTATCAATGGCCATCCGGTTTGACGGCCGGGAGGTCAACCTCTTAAATAGTGACGGTCTCAAAAGAGTTTCAGGAGGTCTTATGAAATACAGAGTGATCTTTTTACTGTTGGCAACCGTGTTGGCCTTTGCGTCAACAGCAGCAGCAGATAAAACCGTATTGGCTGGCGGCTGCTTCTGGTGCATGGAGTCAGACTTTGAAAAACTTGCCGGGGTCACCGACGTGGTCTCCGGGTTTACCGGCGGCACGTTAAAAAATCCAACCTACAACGGCAACCATAACGGCCATTATGAAGCGGTTGAAATCACCTATGATACAGAAAAGGTGAGCTACAAACAGCTGCTCGATTATTTCTGGGTCAATATCGACCCCTTTGATGATCGTGGCCAGTTTTGCGACAAGGGACCCAGTTACCTGAGCGCTATTTTCGTTGCGGATGGGTCAGAGAGAAAAATCGCCGAAGAATCGAAAAAAGAGGTTGCCGCAATGTTCCCCGGTCAAAAAGTGGTTACGCCGATTCTCGATGCATCGACATTCTATCCGATCAAGGGGGACGAGAGTTATCATCAGGACTATTACAAAAACTACTCCTTCCGCTACAAGGCCTATCGCTGGAATTGTGGTCGCGATCAACGTCTGAAAGAGATCTGGGGGGAGAAGGCGACACATTGAAAGGGTAAACAATGAGGAGCGAATAAAATCGAAATGTCAGACCTGCCCGAGATTTTACCCGGAGAGAGACCGGCGGCGAACATTAAAAAAGCCTACAGTCTGTATAGATTGTAGGCTTTTTATGTGTGCAGATTTTGTGGTCACCTTTTTAGCGACGCCATGTCAATGGAGAAGCGATACTTTACATCGGATTTGACCATCCGCTCATAGGCTTCGTTGATCTTTTGAATCGGAATGACTTCGACGTCGGCGGTGATGCTGTGCATTCCGCAGAAGTCGAGCATCTCCTGGGTCTCCTTGATGCCGCCGATCAGCGAACCGGAGAGGCTTTTGCGCCCGAAGAGGAGGGCAAATGCCGAAACCTGCAGCGGCGACTCCGGCGCACCAACCAGGGTGAGGTTGCCGTCGAGGGTCAGCATGCCGAGGTAGGCGTTGATATCGTGGTCAGCAGCGATGGTGTCGAGGATGAAGTCAAAGCTGCCGGCATGTGCCTTCATCTCTTCGGCATGCTTCGAGATGATCACCGAATCGGCACCGAGACGCAGGGCATCTTCTTTTTTACCCGGCGAAGTGGTGAAGACCGTAACAACAGCACCGAGGGCGCGGGCGAACTTGACCCTCATGTGGCCGAGTCCGCCGAGGCCGACCACGCCGACCTTCTTCCCCTTGATATCGCCCCAGCGGCGGATCGGCGACCAGGTGGTGATGCCGGCGCACAAAAGTGGCGCCACACCGGCCAGATCAAGATTGGTCGGGACTCTGAGGCAGAAGCGCTCATCAACGACGATGCTTTCCGAGTAGCCGCCGTATGTGACCGGTGCCGTGCCGTGCTTGTCAGGACCGTTGTAGGTGAAGATCGCCTCCGGGCAGAACTGCTCGACGTTGGCCCGGCAGCTCGGGCAGCTCTGGTCTGAATCGACCAGGCATCCGACCCCGACCAGGTCTCCCGGCTTGTAGTCGGAGACTTTGCCGCCGACCTCGGTGACCCGCCCGACGATCTCATGCCCGGGCACGCAGGGGTAGGTGGTCGGCATGATGCTGTTCCACTCGTCGCGGACCGTGTGGAGGTCAGAGTGGCAGACGCCGCAGAAGAGGATCTCGATCTGCACATCGCGCTCGGTGGTGGCGCGGCGCGGGATGCTGGAGGCGGCGAGCGGTGCGGTGGCGCTGGCTGCGGAATAAGCTTTGGCTTTGAGCATGGAATCATCCTCCTGTTTGTTTGGTTGTGGTGTTCCCATCAACGACCGGTTATTTTCTCCAGTTTTTCGTTGGTGAAAGGGCCATAGACCTCAGCTGTGTCAAAGAATGTGATCCCTCGCTCGATGGCACTGCGTAACAGCGAGATCATCTCTTGCTTATCCTTCGGCAGGCCGTAAGAGAAGCTCATCCCCATGCAGCCCAGCCCCAGGGCCGAAACTTCCAGACCGCTCTTGCCTAATTTACGCTTTTGCATCGGTTCTCTCCTTTTGCCTGTTCCGGGTGATCATATTGAGCATACCTTACTCCTGAAAAAACGCAGGCCGGTAGAGCAATCTTGCTCAATTTTTGCTCAATCGTCCGAATTTCCGGGAACTATCGTATCGAACAGAAGGGGCGGCCAATCTATGATCAGGTGAAATAGTCAGGTAATGAAGGTTTTATGTTGGGAATTAGCGAGAGTTGCGGCACAAAATCAGAAACAGGAAGTCATATCTTGAATGTCTGAATCCTGAAGCAGAAAGTCGTCGATACGGCGATGATGGATTCAATCACTAACCCCTTCCCGTACCAACAAGTTTATCCCCCTTGAACGAAAACAGTGCAAACATTAAAACACTGGAGTCCAAAAACTTTTCTCATAAGTTGCTAAATTTTACCGGAGCATTCGATAAAATCTGACATTAGTATATACTTAGTGACAATTCAAAATTCGATTAGACAACAACAGGAGGTAGCATTATGCACGACGAGAATAAATGCCCGGTTACGGGCAAAACCAGCAAGCCGGTCGCCGGCTCCGGCCCCTCGAATCGGGACTGGTGGCCGAACAGGCTGAATCTGAATATTTTGCATCAACATTCAAATCTGTCCAATCCGATGGATGAGGATTTCAACTATGCCGAAGAGTTCAAGAGCCTCGATCTCAACGCGGTAAAAGAGGATCTCTATGCATTTATGACCGATTCACAGGAGTGGTGGCCGGCCGACTACGGTCACTACGGCGGGCTGATGATCCGGATGGCTTGGCACAGCGCGGGGACCTACCGCATGGGCGACGGTCGCGGTGGAGGAGGGAGCGGCAACCAACGCTTCGCGCCTCTCAACAGCTGGCCGGACAACGTCCTTCTCGACAAGGCGCGCCGTCTCCTCTGGCCGATCAAGCAGAAGTACGGCAGAAAAATATCCTGGGCAGACCTGATAATTCTCGCCGGTAACTGCGCGCTGGAGTCGATGGGGTTCAAGACATTCGGATTCGCCGGCGGGCGCGAAGACATCTGGGAGTCGGAAGAGGACATTTACTGGGGCTCTGAAGAGGAATGGCTTGCGACAAGCGACAAACCGAAGAGCCGTTACTCCGGTGATCGTGATCTCGAAACCCCCTTGGCGGCCGTGCAGATGGGGTTGATCTATGTGAATCCGGAAGGGCCGGACGGCAACCCGGATCCGGTTAAGTCAGGTATCGACGTGCAGGAAACCTTCGGCCGCATGGCGATGAACGACGAAGAGACCGTCGCGCTGGTTGCCGGCGGACACACCTTCGGCAAATGTCATGGTGCCGGCGATCCCTCCCACGTCGGTCCGGACCCGGAAGCCGCACCTATAGAGCAACAGGGTCTCGGCTGGCAGAGCAGCTTCGGCAGCGGCAAAGGTGGCGATACCATCGGCAGCGGTATCGAGGGTGCCTGGAAACCGAACCCCACCAAGTGGGACATGGGCTACCTGAAGGTGTTGTTCAAATATGAGTATGAAAAGGTCAAAAGCCCCGCCGGCGCCTGGCAGTGGATGGCCAAGGATGTGGACGAAGAGGACATGGTGGTTGACGCGCACGACCCGACAAAAAAGCACCGGCCGATGATGACCACGGCGGATCTCTCTCTTCGTTTCGACCCGATCTATGAACCGATCGCGCGGCACTTCCACGACAACCCCGAAGAATTCGCCGACGCCTTTGCCCGCGCCTGGTTCAAGTTGACCCACCGCGATATGGGACCGCGCGCACGCTATCTCGGCCCGGAGGTTCCCGAAGAAGAGCTCATCTGGCAGGATCCTGTCCCCGCGGTCACCCATCCTTTGATTGATGCGCAGGAAATAGCCGTCCTCAAAGGGAAGCTCCTCGCTACGGGGTTCTCAATTTCGCAGCTGGTCTCGACCGCCTGGGCTTCGGCGTCGACCTTTCGCGGCTCTGACAAGCGCGGCGGGGCCAACGGAGCGCGCATCCGTCTCGCTCCGCAAAAAGATTGGGAAGTGAACCATCCGGCCCAATTGAAAACCATATTGCAGACTTTTGAAGGGGTCCAGAAGGAGTTCAATAGTACACAGGCAGGAAATAAGCTGGTTTCGCTCGCCGATTTGATCGTTCTGGGCGGCTGCGCAGCTGTCGAGAAAGCGGCGAAGAATGCCGGTTTTGAAGTGACCGTCCCTTTCACGCCGGGACGTACGGATACGACTCAGGAGCAGACCGACGTCGAGGCCTTCGCGGTCCTTGAGCCGGAAGCGGACGGATTCCGCAACTATCTCAAAACAAAATACATCGTATCGGCAGAGGAGCTGCTGGTTGATCGGGCACAGTTGCTGACACTGACCGCCCCTGAAATGTCGGTTCTGGTTGGCGGTCTGCGCGTCTTGAATGCCAACTATGGAGAGTCCCCGCACGGCGTCTTCACCGAGCGACCGGAGATGCTCACCAATGACTTCTTCGTCAATCTGCTCGACATGAGAACCGCATGGAAGGCGGCGTCGGAAGCCAGCGACCTGTTTGAGGGTCGCGATCGCGAGAGCGGCGCACTCAAGCGGACCGGCACCCGTGTCGATCTCATCTTCGGTTCGCACTCCCAGCTCCGGGCTGTCGCGGAAGTCTATGGTTGTGAAGATTCTCAGGAGAAGTTCCTGCACGACTTTGTCGCGGCATGGAACAAGGTCATGAACCTGGACCGCTTCGATCTCGCCTGATCGGAGTCATAACCTCTGTCAGCGTTTTGTGAATTCGGTGGCGTCATCCCCGAAGCAGACATCCTGTCTATAAAACAGAAAAGGGCGTCCCAAATGGTTCGCCCTTTTTTGTTCTCTGCAGATTGTCTTCCTCGTCAGAGCTTCAAATTTATTGCGTAGCGCGGGTCAAATACCCCGCTGCTTGCGGCGTGAATTAGCAAATGTGTAATTATCGGGCACTATTAATGTCGGGGGAGAATCTGTCATCCCCGAATGATTCTATCGGGGATCCATAGTTCTAAAGCTGGATTCCCGATTAAACCTTCGGGAATGACAACATTTCTTCGATGCACTGAATAGTTACTCAAAGATTTCAGGTTGTTGATACCCCGCTGCTTGCGGCGGGGTTGTTTATCATTGCGTAGCGCGGGTCAAATACCCCGCTGCTTGCGGCGTGAATTAGCAAATGTGTAATTATCGGGCACTATTAATGTCGGGGGAGAATCTGTCATCCCCGAATGATTCTATCGGGGATCCATAGTTCTAAAGCTGGATTCCCGATTAAACCTTCGGGAATGACAACATTTCTTCGATGCACTGAATAGTTACTCAAAGATTTCAGGTTGTTGATACCCCGCTGCTTGCGGCGGGGTTGTTTATCATTGTATGTTAATCGGCCCATTTTTTACAGATATAAACTGTGCAGCAATTTTTTGGCGAGTTGCGGGTCGATGTTGACGAGGGTGAAGCCATGGTCAAAATAAGGGGCATAAAGGGCTGCATCGATCTCTTCGATGGTCTCGCTCCCGGTCAATTCAACGCGGCCGATCACTTTGGTCTCAAAAACGGTCAGCAGAGAGAGGAGAAAGGGGAGCCCCTCAATCAGAGAGTCCCAGAGTAATTTGTTTTTGAATCGGGAATAGGGAGGCTTGAAAAAAGGGATTTCGATCTGCGTATGATCGAGAAAATACGATCTGTAGCTGCTCTCTCGACAAAGGACCGTCACCTTTTCCCCTTGCAGTAGATGATTTTGAAAGGTGATGATCGTCTTCGGCTTTTGCACGACGCGCCCCTCGGGGAAGAAGAGGAGCGGCCGACCCTCACCGGTATTCAGCCGGCGCCGAAATTCCTCGCGCCCCTCTTTGGTGTCGAGCGCCAACCCTTCCTCCATCGCCCGGCTGCAGAGCCCGGAAGCAATAATCAACTTTCCGAAAAAGGATGTTTTGGCCGCCGCCCGGTAGGTGGCATCGGCCTGGTGCAAGTTGGCAAGCAACATCGCATCGAAACGACTGTGATGGTTGGTGACGATGACCGTAGAACGGCCATTCTTTCCGGTAGCAGCGTCAGGGGCTCTCCCCGAATGTGCCCCTTCCTGTTCCCGGATAGTGACACCGAGGCAGAGGAAATAGATACTATTGATGATTTTCGGATAATCTTCAAGACTGATAGCGAGACATTTTTTCAAGCAGATTCCGCCCACGAAGACGACGAAGAGCGCGAGCAGTCGCAAGATCGCCAGGGGAATGGTAACCGGCAGACAAAGTGTAAAGAGGAGGAGCGTTCTCGCCCGACTGAAGAGATTAAAACGCTTGAAGCGTGCCAGATACTCGATCCCTGGCGGAGTGAGTTTGCCGTTGTGGAGATAGTTCTCAAGGGTGAGCGCGCTGTTGTCGGTGGAATGAAGGGCAAGCTCCGATAGTATCTTTGACGGCGTATTTGTCGTTAAAAAATCGACCCCCATTTCCTGGTAGCGCCGCGCATTCTCCAACGTATCGTCCTTGGCGTAACTCCAAATGGTCACTTTTAGCCCCGCATCATGAATTTTTTTCACCCACTCCCCGTTGATGACGGAGGAGCTTTCCAGATCGAGACCATCGATGTCGTTGGCACGGGCTGCATCGATATAGGACTCCAGTTCCCTCAGCTTTCTGACCTCGGGCCACCTTCCGGGAAACGCGATGTAGCTAGTCACGTAACAGGCGTTATAACGTGGTAGTCGCTTTTTGAGGTGATTGAGAAAATTGTGGTCGAAGCAAATAAAGGTGATTTTTTCCGGCGCGACCGCATCTTTTGTCATGAGCTCTTCAAGGTCATCAATCACCCGCTCATCTGCGCCATGATTGGTATTGCCGCTCTTGATTTCAATATAGAGGTTCTTCCCATCAGGGATTGCATGCAGGACCTCTTCCAAGAGCGGAATCTTGACCCCTTCCCATTTTGGGTCTTTCCAACTGCCGACATCCAGATCTTTAAGATCGTGCCACGCGGACTCTTCGACCAGAAGATCTTCTCCATTCCGGGCGGTTCGTTTGGTCGAATCGTCGTGCATCAGGACCAGTCTGCCGTCACGGGTGCGAATGATATCGCATTCTGCCGCATAAGCTCCCTGCTCCCATGCCAGTTGCATGGATTCGAGGCTGTTTTCCGGGGCGTCCTGTGAAGCGCCTCTATGACCGATAATTTTCATATGATCCGCCAGTGCGTGCTGGAGTGAGGTCGTTTTCCCCACACCCAAGAGTTGGAAATCTTCTTTTTACCCGAAGCTTTTGCAGCTTCGCCCAGTATATTTCGAAACGCCTATTCTGTCATTTTTTTTATGGGGTGCAGAAGAGTTGAAAGTTGAGTTACCCCTCTGCCTAAACCCTCCTGACAGGAGATGACGTGGTTCAAGGGCTGACAAGGTGTGGGGTCAGATTGAGAACATCAATTCCGTTTTACATGAGTGCATTGCCCCGAGCATCCTGAAGTCCCGATTCGGTGCTGACAGGTACTGCCTTTTGAAGAAGAAAGATCGAGGAACAATCACAAAAAAACGCCTCAGGTTCATAACTGAACCGGAGGCGTTTTAGGCGCATGTTTTCGAATGTTTCCCCTGGCATAAGTGGCCGGGTTCCCGTTCAGATGACTATTTGCCCAAGCAGACTTTATAGCCCATCGCACGATACCCTTTCTGACGTTTATTCCACATCTTGGCAAGCTGCGGCTGGTCATGTTCAATGTAGTCGTAGATACGAACATCTTTTTTGTCAGTATGTTCACGGTGCAGTCGACCAGCGTATTGCTGAAGTGTTCCCTTCCATGAAATGGGCATTGCGAGAACCAATGTATCAAGGGGAGGGTGGTCAAAGCCTTCACCAATAAAACGGCCCGTTGCTAACAACACGCGTGGAGCTGTCTTCTCCAGTTCAGTGATGGCGGTAAAGATAGTGGTCCGTTGTTTCTTCGACAATCGACCATGCAAGACATAGCAGTTCCCTATCTTGTCACAAAGGGCATCGTTCAATAGTTCAAGATGCTCTGTTCTTTCGGTCAGAACGAGAATTTTTCTTCCTTCTTGGTAGGCCGTAAGAATATCCTCGGTAATGCGATGGTTTCGACTTTCATGCTTAATGAGGGCTCTGAAAACATCCTGAATCTCAGAATTTGGTGGTATTTCAGGTGCCGGTAGGTTTTTGGGCCATACCTCCAGTTGGGTGGGTAGGTTCTTCGGTCGAGGAGCATTATGTCTGATTGGGCCACATTGCATGAAAATGATAGGATGGTGTCCATCACGTCGTTCAGGCGTTGCCGTGAGTCCGACTATGTGCTTAGCTTTGGCATGTTTAAGAATTGTTTCAAAAGAGAAGGCTGATATGTGATGACATTCGTCAATAATAATTTGACCGTAGCCGTCGAGAATTTCATCAATGTCCTCACGCCGTGACAGCGACTGCATAACGGCAATGTCAATTTTGCCACTGGGCTTGTATTTACCACCACCTATTACACCCAAGTCTTTTTTTTGGAGGTCAAGGAAAGTCATTAAGCGTTCCTGCCACTGACGGAGCAGCTCGGTGCGATGAACCAAAATTAAGCTGCTCACCTTGCGGCGGGAGATCAGTGCGGCGGCTGTGACTGTTTTGCCAAAAGCTGTTGGTGCACACAGAACGCCCATGTCGTGTTTCATTATTTTTCTGACAGCTGATTTTTGATCGTTGCGTAATTCCCCGGAAAACTTGATGGATATTTTATCCCCAGAAACACGCTTATCTTGAATTTGAACCTGAATGTTGTTCTGACTCAGAAGTTCCAGTATCGATTCCAGACAACCACTGGGTAACGCAATATGATGCGGGAAGTTTTCAGCACAGCCTACAATTCGTGGTTTGTCCCAGACCGGTAATCTCATCGCCTGGGCTTTGTAAAATTCCGGGTTTTGAAATGCAGCAAGGCGAATCAGTCTGTTTGCCAGTGCTTGTGGTAAATCCTTTTTGGCAATGAATATCTGGTTGGCCACAACCAATGTTAGTTCCTCAGGTAAGGAACAGGAGATTTTTTTTTGAGCTGGTATCCGTTGCCATGGTCTGCGATCGTTTTCTTCATAGACAAAGACAACATCAAGCGGGTGCCTACCATCGGTAGCACGTAGAATGGCTTCTTCAAGCTCAGACTTTGATATTGCTTGTATTGAGGAAAGAAACTGCCACTGGTCTGGATGTGGCACCAAGTTTTCGTCGACAAAAACACTGAAACCTTCTTCGCGCGGTTGCTTTTGTAGGGGAAGGGCAATTAAATTACCAAAACCGCCTTTAGGAAGGATGTCTTGGTTGGGAAAGAGTCGGTCATAGCTGGCAAGTGAAAGTTGTCGAGTCCTGTCACATGTATAGCTGATTATCGCCGCTCCGAGTTGTCTTGCTTCCAGAGCAGAGACCGGGTTGGCAAAGAATATCCATACATGAGCACCTTTCCCCGAACGTGATATCTCTAGAGCGGTAGGTATCTCCAACTCTTTACACGACTGCATGAAAGCCCTGGAATCTTCCGCCCATTCTGATTTGTCAAAGTCTGCTGCCAGAAAACAGCAGGAGTCATCAGTAAGAAGTGGATAAACTCCCACCGTATGCTTTCCAGCGAGATGGTCGTAAATGACTTGATCTGTCACAGGGAGAAAGAGTCGTTTGTTGCAATTGGCGCACTTGATCTTTGGCTTGTTGCAAATTCCAGGTTTCCATTCGTTGCCGCAGGTAGGAGAGTAACCTGATCTTCCTTTGGCCGATTGCCACCGAGTAGGATATATATCTGTACGTCCGTGAAACAGGCGGCGGAAAAGTGTAATCTTTTGAGCCGTAGAGAATTGAATTGATGTCGCTTCGGCGGGCTCTGTAGGGTGTTCAACTTCAGTAGAAAGTTCTTGCCACGAGATGCCATGTTGATTCAACAAGGCCTTGAGGCGGACAATCTCTTCTTGCAACAACTGTAAAGAGTTTTTTTTCTACTGTTTTTTGGTTGCGTTTGGTCATCATTGGGCCAATAGCGTTAAGGTAGAAAACGACTCAGATTCGTGTTGTCTCTTGCCATTGAGTAAACTCCGAAAGCCTCAAGCCGAAACGGGCAATATTCCCTTCGTGGAGCAGATTAAGTTCGTTGATTACGAGTTTTATAAATGGCTCATGATCCTCAAGCTCTACCGTCGCAGGGATTGAGGACTGAACATTTTTGTAAGTTGCAGAAAGGTTCCTTTTAACGATAGCTTGAATAGATTCTGACAAGACTTGACGGTATTGCAAGCGAAAACTGTCGGGTCGCACCAGGCTTTGCTGAATCGCCAAGTATTGTTGACACGACCGCTCATAAGCCCACGTGAAGACATCAAGAAGTAAGTCGACTCGATTTGTTTCATAAATCCCGAGGATTGCTTCTACATAGGCTTGGTTAGGAACGTCAATGAATGATAGAGGACATAGGTTGTTCATTATCAGGGGGATGTTTGCCGCCAACCGCGAGACCCGTTTGTTGACATCGATAAATGGTTGTAGATATGGAATAAACACCATTATAAAAAAAGCTTGTTCAAATGGGTCCTCTATCGCTTGTGCTTTATCGAGTATCTGTTGAAATTGCTCGCTGAGTTTTTGTGGAAGAGCAAGAGGGATGTACGTGCTTCCTGCAATGTCAACAGGTTTTCCACGTAAACGACCAGAATCCCGCGGGTCAGCAAGGAGACCGTCAGACAGAATAGCATGCAAGTTGAGGATGGTGTACTGATTGAAGCCGATTTCGTCCGCCTGTTCAATTAACATCTCAATAGCGTTTTTATGGTTCAGGATCATCTGGGTTTCTTGCGCGTTTTTCCCTTCGGCTGCGTGGCCATACTCAATTAGCTGTTGAGTGTCGAGTTGGCTGTAAGTGTTCCCTTCGAGTTTTGATGAGGCCCATGATAAATCGATCAACAGCCGGCCAAGGATGTCCCGTGCAAAGGTTCCAGCCGGTTGCCTGTCATTGTTTGGTTGACCTATTCGGTGCAGTTGGCTCCGCAGCGATTCAGGAAGAAATAAGGTTACATTGGGGGTGTATTCATCAAGCAGGTCAGGATTATAGCCGATCGGTTTTCGTTCCTGGATGGTCTGGCGCACATAGTTCTTAACTTCCTGCCCTTCTGGTGAGACAGGCACATAAGCTTCACCTATGCCTTCGCCTCTAATCAGGGGGAAGGTGATGTTTGCTTCGCCTGTATTTGTCGCAGGTAGGTACTTCAAGCTGCGTCCGTTGCCTTCTGTCGTCAGTTGTTTGTCCTTGACGAGAACAGAAAGTCTTCTTTGTAATGTCCTCTTTGAGATTTGGTCTTTAAAGGTCTGTATAAGGGTGTCGATGCCTATGCCATTCGGGTATTGAATGATGACGGCAAGTATTTCTTTAAAATCTTTAGAGCCGATTTGTTTTGGCATGAGTTCCTCTATGTGGCGCGAAAGTTAGATTGGAACCCATTATCGCGCCAAATAAAGTGGCGCGCAACTCTTTTTTGTGACAAATAAATCGGCGACAACATCCTTGCGCTCAATAGAGGGGTCAGGATTGAGGGGGGAGGGAGTCTGTAGTGGTCAACTATTTCCGGACAGCAGGTTAAGTTGATGTCGCTTTACTTGAGTTGATGTAGGCTAGATGCCCTGTCCACGCGGAATCCGCGGCAATCTCTGCGCGAACAGGATTTAAATGAACATAGCGAATGAGTTTCAACAGGTAAGCATCCGCATCCACAAGTAGCGCCTTGTAGCGCCCTTGAAAGACATGACCTGTTCAAGAGTTAATCCATTTTGTATAACGAAGTGAAATATTTTGTATGATGCGTGATAGTGGAAGATCTCCGACCTGCATAATGAGATGAATGAGATTTGTCATCAAGCAGAAGCCGTGGATACGGCAACCAAACTTTTCAACGGTGTACTGAAGGATTAAATTCAGAAAGAGGGTCTTATTCCCCGCAGCTTGCTGCGCGATTTAACAAAGGTTGCAGGCTGTTGATACCTCGTAGCTTGCTGCGAGGCAGTTCATTAGAGATGTAATCGGTCGCTATCGGTAAAAAAGACAGGGGCACCGGCATTACCTCTGAGAATAACGTGATAAAAGGCGCTAATGGATGCGATGGTTACGTGCCACGCGTGACGATACCTTAGAATAGCAAAAAGGCAAACCCTGACACTGGCCCGCGAACTGGCAGCGCAGAATATTCGAGTCAACGTCATCTCGCCCGGAACCATCGACACCCCATTTCATGACCAATTTTCCAGCAGGAAGAAACTCGAAAAGACCCGGGAAGGAATCCCGTTACCGTGTCTTGGCGTAGCAAAAAACTGTGCCGGAACCGCACTCTATCTGGCAAGTGAAAGTCTGAGTGGTTATGTGACCGGTCAGGTTATTGAGATAAACGGGGGGCAATTAATGGCTTGAGGCGGAGCAACCCAAATAGAAACAGCCGGCGTAAATAATCCACCGGCTGTTCCTTTTTGGGGGTGAAGCTTCAGCCTAAGCGGCCTTGCGTGCAGCGTCTAGCCAGCTATCCCAAGTCTTCTGATTCTTTTTAATCCAGTTCTTAACGTGGCGATCGATATCACTGGCAGACTTTTCACCGTCTTGCATGAGCGAATTTTGCGCGTTGATATCATTCAGAGGCAAAGTGAACAGCTTGAAGAATTCTTTCGCTGCCGGATTCGCGGCGAGGAATTCTTTGTTGGCGACAACCCGTATGTCGGCGGCCACAAAGCCGAGTTTGATCGGATCGCTGACCGCTCCAACAACGCCACTCATCGTCAGGCGTTCAATCTGGTCTTTTTGGGCGTCGGTCGGGTTGATTTCGGGGACGTTGATCCACATCACATCTTTACCGGGCTTGAACTTGAAGATCGTCCAGTTTGGCGCCCAGGTATAGAAGAACGCCGGTTGGCCAGCTTTATAACGGGCGAGGGAATCGGCCATGCTCGCCGAATAGGATGCTTTGATCAGGTTGATATCATCATCGAGGCCATAGACATCCATGTGATGGGCGATAATTTTTTCGCAGCCCCAGCCGGCAGGACAGGCAGTCAGATCGGCTTTGCCGTCGCCATTGGCGTCAAAGGCTTTCTTGACTTCGGGACGTTTGAAGTCTTCGAGGGACTTGATGTTGAACTTTTCGACTTCCTTTTTCGAGACCAGGTAGCCCGACAGTCCGCCGGACTTGGCGACATAGCCGACCTTTTCCCCCTTGCTGTAGAAATCTCTCGGCATCTGAGCATCGTGCATCGGGAACCAACCGTTGGCCCAGTAGTCGAGATCTCCCAGGGCGAGGGATTGATAAAAGAGCGGATTGGATAGATCTTTCGGTTTTTCGACGTTGTAGCCAAGCTCCTTCAGTCCGGCGCTTATCAGGGCCTCTTGAAACCAACCGGTGTTCCAGGTCGCTCTTGCCGGTTTAGCCGTGATCCCCTTGCCGGGCAGTTGCTCTGCAGCAAACGCGGGGAGGGTGAAGGAGAGGAGTAACAAAGCAAGCATGATACGTTTCATAATTTTTCCTTTTCTTAGAGTTAGGGGTTAATTGAACTTAGGGCTGTCTTTTGCCTATTCCCTGGGTGATCCGATCCAGGACCATCGCCAGCAACACGATCGCCAGGCCGCCGATGGTGGCCAGACCGATCTCAAGGGTGTTCAAACCCTGAACCACCGGATTGCCCAAGCCGCCTGCGCCGATCAGTGCGGCGATGACGACCATCGACAACGCCATCATGATGGTTTGGTTGAGTCCGGCCATGACCGAGGGCATCGCCAACGGGAACTGGACTTTGCGTAAAACCTGCCAGGGGGTGGCGCCAAAGGCGATCGCCGCCTCCACCAGTTCAGGGTGGACCTGGCGGATACCGAGACTGGTCAGACGGATAATTGGTGGCAGAGCAAAAACGATGGTCGCCAAGACACCCGAGACCGTACCGATGCTGAACAGCATCACCACCGGTATCAGGTAGACAAATGGGGGGGTGGTCTGCATGACATCGAGAAAGGGGCGCAGGTACACCTCAAAGCGGTCACTGCGACCCGCCAAGACACCGAGTGGAACCCCGACCACCGCACAAAAAAGCACGGCGCAGATCACCATCGCCAGCGTGGTCATGGTGTAACCCCAGAGGCCGAGATAACCGATCAGCACAAAGGTCAATACGGTAAATGCTGCCACCCGCTTGCCGGCGAACCGCCAGGCGATGAGGCCAAACAGGAGGACCACCACAGATGGAGGGAGGCTGGTGAATAACCATTGCAACCCCTCCAGGCTGACTTCGACCGGGACCTTTATGATTTGAAAATATTCGCGGTAATTATAAACCAGCCAGTCAACACCGTTCTGAATCCAATCATCGAGTGGAATCAGGTGCTCTTGAAAATTAAATATATGCATTGAATTCATCTCTTTTGTTAAAAGTTATTCTGCGGTTTCGGTTTCGGTTTCGGTTTCGGCTTCGGCTCGGTGCAGGGTGCGCAGAAACAGGTTCTTGGAGACGGCCCCCTTGTACTCACCCGCTTCATTCAAGACCGGCAGCGGCCAGGAATGGTTGGTGACTTCGGGGAGAATGTCCTGCATCGAGTCGCCGACCCGTGCTGGAGTAATGTCAGGCAGATAGGCATTGGCAAGGTTTTGGGGATGTTCCGGGCGGTCGAGCAGTTCGTGCAGGGAGTCGGTGGAGACGATCCCCAGGAACTTACGATTGCTGTCGAGAACATAACCATAATAACGGTCGTGTTTGATCAGGCGTTGTAGCGCCGCGCGGATACCCTTGCCGTCGGTGAAAATAATTGTGGTCTGAGAATCAGAGGCAATATCCCCGGCGGAGAGGATACTGGTCTGATCGACGCCGCGAAAGAAGGCGCGAACATAATCGTCGGCCGGATTCTGCAGGATATCCTCCGGGGTGCCGACCTGCACCACCCGGCCTCCTTCCATGATGGCGATCCGGTCACCGATGCGCATCGCCTCATCAAGGTCATGGGAGATAAAGACGATGGTGCGTTTGGATTTTGCCTGCAACTGCAGCAATTGATCCTGCATTTCGGTGCGGATTAACGGATCAAGGGCTGAAAAGGCTTCGTCCATCAACAATATTGCGGGGTCAACTGCCAACCCGCGCGCCAGTCCGACCCGCTGCTGCATGCCGCCGGAGAGTTCGTTCGGCATGCTCGTCGCGTAGGCTTCGAGGCCAACCTGCTCCAGGGATTGTAGCGCGCGCGCTTCCCGGGTCTTTTTGTCGATCCCATCCATTTCGAGCCCAAATGCGGCGTTTTGCAGCACCGTCAGGTGTGGCATCAGGGCGAAGGATTGAAAGACCATACTCATCTTATTGCGGCGCATTTTGATAAGTTCGTCGTTACCCATGCTGATGATATCTTCATCGTCGATAAGGACTTGTCCGGTTGTCGGTTCGATCAGGCGATTGAGCATACGCACCATTGTCGATTTCCCGGAACCGGAGAGTCCCATGATGACAAAAATTTCGCCGGTGTAGATATCGAAGCTGGCATTCTGTACGCCGATGGTTGTCTTCGTTTCTTCGAAGATAGCTTCTTTGGCCAAACCTTGCTCCAGCAGGGTAAAAGCCTTTTTCTGCTGCGGTCCAAAAATCTTAAAAAGGTTTTTCACTGTAATTTTAATGTTCTTATCCACTTTTTATCCTTATCTACTCGGTTATTGGCTGGGTCTGGCAACCTTTTAAACTGCAAGAGAGAGCGAGCCACTTGGTAACGAAAATAGAGACTACAGCCGGAAACAGACAGGAGGTGTGGCGGATTATCCTCATTCATCAGCGTCCCTGTATAACAATTTCGTTGAGTGTTCTTTTACGACAGAGCGACCCGCGACTCGGTTTTGTGGATGGCCCAGAACCAAGCGCTACTCTTGCGGGGCAAGGACGGAACACTCAGAAAGGTGTCGCCTAGTCAGGTGATTATACAAGAGTTAGGAAAAAAGTCAACTTAAGCAAGCTGGGGTCGCGTAAGCTCCTTTCTAAAATAACAGATCGGTATTCTATCCGTTACGATTTCAGCGACGAAAACTCTTCTTTTTTGGTCGATTTAATTTGCATGTGCAACACCTAGTACTTCGTCGAAAAACTGCTATCGACGATCCGGGTGGAAGCTGTTGCTGGTTTCTGAATGGCCGCAGCTCTTTTTAAGAGCCGGAACTCTTGACAGCGTCACCTCGCGTGACTTAATTCTACCTTAGGTTAATTCTGACTTGCGGTTTGCTCCTTACTTGGGGACACAGCATTGAAACGTCTGCTCCTGATAGGTTTATGGTTAATTGGTAATGGGCTCTCTTTTGACGGTTCAGGCCCCGCCATCTCTCTCCGGGCGGCCTCTTTTAGCCGAAAGTTGCGCAGCAGGCGATGGTTGCTCCCCCCCCTGAAATGACAAAGAGGAGCGTTGCTCAGGACGATTGTTCAGATACGCTGCACTCCTCTTCTCCTGCACTCTCAAAGAGGAGGGAGAGGTCTCTCTCTTCGGAGCGTTGTTTGTTTTCGCTGCTGCCGATGCCGGCAGACCCCTCCTTCTCGCAGCGGTCACGACCCCCTCCTGCTTTTACCTGCGCTTAATGCTCGATGAGACAGTCGTTTGCATGATGACTGTTTGATTATCAATCCGGTCGCATTGAGCCTCCTCTTTCCCCACAACGGTAGCTTCCTTCTTGCTTTAACCGCCCAAGCAATCTAAGGTTCGGGCGGAGTTATGGTCTCTTCACTTTAATAAGGAATATCTTTCATGGATGCATTGCAGCAACGATTCGGCGAGTTAAAAGCGGCTTTGTCACGTCAGGTTATCGGTCAGCCGGAGTTGATTGAGCGGTTGTTGATTGCTCTCTTGGCCGATGGACATCTGTTGGTCGAAGGGGCCCCCGGTTTGGCAAAAACCCGGGCTATCCGCCAACTCGGAGAGCTGCTGGAAGGGAGCTTTCACCGGGTCCAGTTTACTCCGGACCTCCTCCCGGCCGATTTGACCGGGAGTGACGTCTACCGCGTCCAGGAGGGTTCCTTTGCCTTTCAGCCGGGTCCGCTGTTTCATAATCTGATTCTCGCCGATGAGATCAACCGGGCCCCGGCCAAGGTCCAATCGGCCCTGCTCGAAGCGATGGCAGAGCGCCAGATCAGTGTCGGTCAGACGACTTACCCGCTTGCTGATCCGTTTCTGGTGATGGCGACGCAGAATCCGATCGAACAGGAAGGGACCTATCCTCTCCCCGAAGCGCAGCTCGACCGGTTTCTGCTGCACGTGCGGGTCGGCTACCCGGCGGTCGAAACAGAACGGCAGATCCTCGCTCTGGCCCGGCGTGAAGCGGCGGGGGAGAGTATGTTCGAACCGGCTACCGCGCGCACAGCAGCGCTGAGTACGGCCGATCTGCAGCAGGCACGGCAAGAGGTGCTTAACCTTCATCTGGCAGAAAATCTCGAAGAGTATCTGCTGCAGTTGGTGCTGGCGACCCGTAATCCGCTGCCGTACGGGGAGGATCTGCAAGGTGCTATTCAGTATGGTGGCAGCCCGAGGGCGTCTATCGCCCTCGACCGCTGTTCCCGCGCCCGCGCCTGGTTAGCCGGTCGGGATCATGTCCTCCCGGAGGATATCCAGAATCTCGCTTTTGATGTGTTGCGTCACCGTTTGATTCTCAGTTATGAGGCGGAAGCAAACGGGATGACCCCCGATAGTGTGATTGCAGAACTGATTGCACGGGTGCCGGTCCCCTGATGTCCAACAGAAGCCAATCTAAAGTCGGTTCGCCGGTCAGCATCAATCTGGCGGAACTGATCGCCCTGGGGGATCAGTTGCTCCCTGCGGCCTCGCGCTCTGTCCGGCAATTCTCCGCACAGCATGGGGGGTATTGCAGCCGTTTTCGTGGGCGTGGCATGGAGTTCGCTGAGGTTCGCGCCTATATCCCCGGCGATGATGTCCGGAGTATCGATTGGCGGGTCACGGCGCGACGTGGCACGGTGCATACCAAGCTTTTTCATGAAGAGCGGGAAAGACCGGTGCTGCTGGCGATCGACTATCGGCGGCCGATGTTTTTCGCGACGCGGGGCCGCTTCAAAGCGGTGCAGGCTTCGCAGATGGCGGCGTTGTTTGCCTGGCAGGCGCTGGCGCGCGGCGATCGGGTCGGCGGTTTCATCTTCTCCGAAGAACGCAATCTCGAACTCCGCCCGCAACTCGGTAAAAAAGCGGTACTGCAGCTGTTGCGGCAGATGGTGGAAGATCCGGTCTGGCAGCGCTCCCCACATCGCCCTTTTGCGCCCGAGCAACGGCTGGCGGCGACCCTGCAACGTTTGCAACGGGTTGCGCGCCCCGGGAGTCTGATCTTGCTGTTGAGCGATTTCAGCCAGTGGGATGATGCCGTAGAAAAACAGCTGGCGTTACTCGGGCGACATTGTGAGCTCGGTCTGGTGCACTGTTTTGACCCCTTCGAAGCCGAGCTCCCCCCCGCCGGTTCTTATCGCCTCAGCGATGGCGAGCGGGATCTTACCATTAAGACCGATGATCGGATCATGCGACAGCAGTATCAACAGCAATTCAGTCAACGGCGACAGCAACTTGAAAACTTCTGTCGCCGCCAGCGTTGCCGCCTGATTTCGTTGTCGACCGACAGCGATCCGCTCGAATGCCTCGCTGGCGTCAATGGGGAGGGGTAAGATGGCAACAGATGCTGGCATGCCGCCGGTTGATCTCCCGCTACGCGACATTCATCTTCCGGACGAGATCGGTTATTGGCCGCTCGCTCCAGGTTGGTGGGCGCTCACTCTTCTGCTGCTGTTGTTGATTGTCGCGGGCTTCAGCTTCTGGCGTTTTTGGCAGCGACGCCAGTTGCGCCGGATCGCTCTGCGTCGGCTGGATGCCTTGGCCGGTTTGCCGGAACATGAGCTCGCCGCTCCCCTCTCTCGTCTGCTGCGTCAGGCTGCTATCAGTCATTTCCCCCGCCAGGAATCAGCCGGATTAAGTGGTCAAACCTGGCTCGAATTTTTGGATCGACCGTTTAAGGATGCCCCTTTTAGTCGCGGAGTCGGGCGTTGCCTGAGTGATGCACCGTATCGACCGACGGCAAAAATTGACGGTGTGGCGGTCATCGTTCTCTGTCGGCGCTGGCTGAAAAAACTTCCGCCCCAGCAGCTCTCTTTCTGGAGGGGCCGATGATACAGTTTGCCTGGCCCTGGGCCTTTTTGATTCTGCTGCTCCCCTGGTTGATTTACAGGTTTGTGCCACCGGCACTCGCTGCAGAGGAAGCGGCGCTCTGGGTGCCGAGCCTCTCCCCTTTTGGTGAAATTCGGCATCAGCAGGGGAAGAGACGCGGGCGCTGGCCGCTTTTTTTGGCCGTTTTCTGCTGGCTGTTGTTGGTGAGCGCCACGGCGCGGCCGCAATGGTTGGGTGATCCTGTTGAAATCCCGATTAGTGGCCGTGACCTCATCCTGGCGGTCGATCTCTCCGGGAGCATGCAGACGAAAGATTTCCGTCTCGGTGGGGATATGGTCGATCGTCTGACCGCCCTGAAGGTTGTGGCCGGAGATTTCATTCAACGTCGGGTCGGTGACAGGCTCGGTCTGATCCTGTTCGGGGAACAGCCCTACGTTCAGGTGCCGCTCACTTTTGATCGGCGGACGGTTCAGCAGCTGCTCAATGAGTCCGCCATCGGTCTGGCCGGTGATCGGACTTCCATCGGTGATGCGATTGGTCTGGCGGTCAAGCGGCTCAAAGAAGGGGAAGGGACACAACAGGTTTTGATTCTGCTGACCGACGGCGCCAATACCGCCGGCCAGCTGACCCCTCTGAAGGCGGCTGAGCTTGCGGCGAGGGAGGGGTTGAAAATCTACACCATCGGTCTCGGCGCAGAGGCACTGGAGGTGCGGAGTTTTTTCTTCAAGGAGACGGTCAACCCATCAGTCGATCTGGATGAAAAAACCCTGAGCGCCATTGCTGAAAAGAGTGGCGGGCGTTATTTTCGCGCGCGGGATACCGAGCAGCTTGCAGAGATCTACGCCGAGCTCGATCGTCTCGAACCGGTGGAGCGGGATCATGATCTCTTTCACCCTATCTCAGAACTTTATCCCTGGCCGCTCGGGCTCGCCCTGATTTTAGGTGCGGTGTTGATCCTGGCACAGCAACTCCCGGTACGGACCGGTCGGAGGGAAGGATGAACAGCTTTCATTTTCTACGTCCGGATTGGTTTTGGGCGCTCCCCCCCCTTTTTCTGCTCCTTTTTTGGATGGCGCGACGCCAGCTGCAGAGTCGCAGCTGGCAGGCCGTTTGTGATCCGGAACTGTTACCCCATCTCCTCCTCGGTCGATCTGTGCGGCGGGCGAATTGGCCGATCTGGTTGTTGCTTGCCGGTCTGCTGTTGGCGGTTCTCGCTCTCGCCGGTCCGGTCTGGGAGCCCCAGCCGCAACCTCTCTTCCGTCAGCAATCGGCGCTGGTGATTCTGTTCGACCTCTCCCGTTCGATGCAGGCCGCCGATCTGAAGCCGAGCCGCTTTTTGCGCGCGCGGCTCAAAGTGGAAGATCTGCTCCGGCAGCGCAAAGAAGGGCAGACCGCTCTGATCGTCTTTGCCGCAGATGCGTTTACCGTCACCCCCTTAACAAAAGATCGGCACACGATTGAAGCGTTGATAAAGAGTCTCGATCCGGAAATGATGCCGGCGCAGGGGAGCAATCCGGCCCTCGCCATGCGACTCGGAGAGGAATTGATGCAGCAAGCAGGGTTAAAAAATGGTCGACTGCTGCTGGTGACGGATGAAGACGAGCCGGAACCTTTTATGGCTGCCGCGCGGCAGTTGCAGCAGAACGGTTATGAGCTGTCGGTGTTAGGCGTCGGCACTCCCGGCGGAGCGCCGATCCCCGAGCCCGATGGGGGCTTTTTCAAGGATGCCGGGGGGGACCTGGTGTTGCCCAGGCTCAATGCCGCAGGCCTTCGACAGTTGGCCGCTGCCGGCGGTGGCACCTACCATCCGCTGAGTGTGGATGACTCTGACCTGAAAAGCGTGTTGAGCGGATTGGATTCGCACCGTCTCGATCAGTCGGAAAAGAGTCGTTCGGTGACCGGGGATATCTGGCGCGAAGAGGGGGTTTGGCTCCTCTGGCCGTTGGTTCTTCTGGCGGCGTGCGCTTTTCGACGGGGGTGGTTACTCCTTCTCCCTCTGCTCCTCCTCTTTCCTGCTCCCGCCGAGGCGCTGAGTTGGGAGGAACTTTGGCAAACCCCAGATCAGCAGGCGACCGCCTCTTTTATGTTAGACGATTACGGCGCTGCTGCACAAAAATTTAAGGATTTCCGCTGGAAGGCGAGCGCCCTCTATCGTGACGGCAAGTATGCAGAAGCCGCGCAACAGATCAAAGAGCCGCAGACGGCCGACGATTTCTATAACAAAGGGAATGCTCTGGCGAAACAGGGGGATCTGCCTGGTGCGCTTGCTGCGTATGAACAGGCGCTGAAAAAATCACCGCAGCATGCTGATGCCCTGTTTAACAAAGATCTGGTTGAAAAAGCGCTGCAGAAACAGCAGCAGGAGCAACAGGAACAGAAGAAACAGCCGGGCGACAAAAACGACAACGGTGACCAGCAAAAAAATCCGGATGATGGTGAGGAGAAGTCACAAGATCAAGATAATTCTCCCTCTGACAATCAGACCGGAGAGGATCAGAAGGGCGATCCGACGCAGGGCGAGCAGGAAAGCAAAGACGATCAAGAGAACCGATCGGAGCAGGAGCCATCGGACGCCCAATCCGCCGAGGATAAAAAAGCGGGTGAAAAACGGTCCGAAGCGTCAGAGGTTGCGCCGCAGAGTGAGCAGAACCCAGCTGATGAGCAGCTTGAGGATAAGACACCTGCGACTGCGGCGGAGCTGCCGCCCGAAACAGCCGAGGAGCGCGAATCGCGACTGCTGCTGCAACAGATCCCCGACGATCCGGGTGGTTTGCTGCGCCGCAAATTTCTCTATCAATACCGCCAGCGCGGTCAACAGACTGAAACGGATCGATCATGGTAACAAAATGGCGTAGTTATATTCTGACACTTTTGTTCTTTCTCTTCCTGGGGGGGACTGCGGCTGCAGTCACCGTTCAGGCGGTGGCCGATCGCGACCGGATCGGTGCCGGTGAAAGTCTGCAACTGCAGCTCAGGGTTGACGGCAGCCCCGATGGTGAACCGGAGTTGGCCTCTCTGCAAAAAGATTGGGAGATTCTGAGCCGTTCCCAAAGCAGTCAGATGCAAATCATCAATAGCAGTTTCAGCCGTTCCATTGTCTATAGTCTGACTCTGATGCCAAAATCGAAAGGGTCGTTGACTATTCCGGCCGTCTGCTTTGATCAGGACTGTTCTCTCCCTTTAACCATCGAGGTCGCAGAGAACTCCTCCGTGGCGAATCCGGCCGGCGAACAACTGCTGCTGGAGACCGAAATAGCTCCACAAAAAAGCGTGGTCCAGGGACAGCTGTTGCTCAAGGTTCGTCTGCTGCGGCGGGTCGATCTGTATAACGGGCAATTGAGTGAACCTCAGCCGAGGGGAGTTGAAGCAGTGGTCAAGAAGCTCGGGGATGACCGGAGTTATGAGCTGCGCCGTGACGGTCTTCTGTATCAGGTCATCGAACGCGACTACGCAATTTTTCCGCAGGGGGGAGGGCGTCTGCGGATTCCACCGCTGCAATTTGATGGCACGATCGCTGGCGGAAATTCCCGCTTCGATCCGTTGGCGCGGCAAGGACAACGGGTGCGACGCGCTTCCGAGCCATTACAGGTCGAGGTCACGCCGCTCCCCAAAGATTTGGGGCGCCGCCCGTGGCTCCCGGCGATGAGCGTAACCATAGAGGATGATTGGCAACAGCAGAAGCCGAAGTTTGTGGTCGGAGAGCCTGTCACCCGAACGTTGCGATTAACCGCCAATGGTTTTCCGGCGGCTCAGTTGCCGGAGCTGAAACCGGGCGTGCCGGATGGTTTTAAAAGTTATCCCGATCAGCCGAGCCGTGAAGATCACTTGAGCAACAGCGGGATCAAAGGGGTGCTGGTGCAGAAAACAGCGCTGGTGCCGACCCGGCCGGGGCGCTATCAACTCCCGGCGGTCGATCTCGATTGGTGGAATATTGTAACGGGGGTCTGGCAACAGGCCCATCTCGACGCGGTGACCATCGATGTTGCACCGGCTGCCGGAACCCCACCGCTGTCGGCTTCTTCTTCTGCACCCACCTCGGGCACGGCAACCGGAGTCGACAATCGATCGCCGGTTGCGACACCGGCTGCAACGGCAGTCGCAAGGAGTCCCTCCGCTGGTTTCTGGCCCTGGGTCACTCTATGTCTGGCGATCGGCTGGTTGTTGACCTTGCTGATGCTCTGGCGTTTGTGGCGGCGCTCTAAGCCGAGCGGAGAGCAGTCATCACCCGATCTGCAGCCGTCTGAAAAGTCGGCCCGCAAGGGGGTGGTGCAGGCGGCCCGCAGTGGCGATCCGCGTGCAACCCGGCAGGCGTTACGGGTCTGGAGTCAGATTCTTTGGCCCGGGGAGCAAGGGAGAGGATGCGAACCGTTACATCAAGCCGCAGATCCGGCCCTGCTCGAAGAACTGGAAGCGCTCGATCTCACCCTCTATGGTCGAGCAGGCTCGGATTGGGCCGGGGATAACCTGGCTGAAATGATTGCCGATTGGCAACCGGTTTCGACCACCGTCAGGGCAACGGAGTTGCCGGATCTCTACCCCTGATCGGTTCGCCAGACGGTGAAATTGATCGCGTCGGCCACCTCTTTATTGCGAAGCACGGGTTTAATACTCCGCTGCTCGCGGCGTAAGATAGCAAATGTTTATTTATCGGGCACTATTAATCTCAGGGATAATCTGTCATCCCCGAAAGATTCTATCGGGGATCCATAGTTCTAAAGCTAGATTCCCGATTAAACCCTCGGGAATGACAACCTTTCTTTCGATGCACTGAATAGTGACTCAAAGGTTTTAGATTGTT
>Ga0314774_1000364_pt1 | contig 38421 bp, 38 predicted proteins | sample MetaGCBIA2018_FD_204515 | JGI IMG/M metagenome (GOLD analysis project Ga0314774, IMG submission 204515) | Cryopeg brine microbial communities from Beaufort Sea near Barrow, Alaska, United States - CBIA 2018 | ecosystem: Environmental > Aquatic > Marine > Coastal | place: USA: Alaska | collected... | reverse complement strand
AAAAAATATAAAAGTTTTGTTTTCATAAAGAGAGTTTCCATAAAGATGCAGAAAGATCACAAAGGTTGCGTCAAATGAAAATTATATTAGGAAAAATGTGCGAGACAAGATTGCCTCTTGAGGGCGTAATTTAAACGAACATTCCATTAAAGACTTACAAGGAGGTATTACCTCGTCCCTCGGAAAATAACACACTTCGACAAGCTCAGCACCTTGCAGGTCAAATCGTTATTACTCTTTTCTCTTATCTTTATTCTATCATCTCTATACTAAGTTCCTTTTTTCTAAAACTCCGCAGGCTTTCGGTAATTACGGCGGTCAGGATCATGGCGCCTCCTATAAGAGTTCCCCAGCGGGGTATTTCGCCCAAAATAATAATCCCCATAAGAATACCATAAATGGGTTGGATGCTGCTTATTATGCTGGCAGTTGTGATATTAAAATGCTTAAAACTCATTAAAAATAAGGTATGACCCACAGCGGTAGTAACCAGCGCGAGCGTGAGCAGGTATGGGAAAGCTTCGGTCAATGCATCTTGTGAGGTCATGAAATAGAGCGGAATCAGGGTCACCGCGATAATGACCATTTGATACCACATAAGCAGGCTCCCGTGGTAATTTGCGATCTGTTTCTTCATTAAAATATTCCGCAGGGAATAAGCGAGGGCCGAAATCAGGCCGAAACCTACGGCTCGCGTATTCTGATTTTCCAGATCGAGATCAGGGACCAGAAAAGTAATCCCTATGAGGACCAGAATTCCCAATAACAGATGAATTTTCTGAAAGGGCTTTTTCATGATTATAGGTTCCAGAATACTGGTCAATGTGGGATGCGTATAAATAGTAAGCATGCCAATGGCGACGCTGCTCAGCTGGAGCGCTTGAAAATAAAATACCCAGTGCAGACCCATTAAAATACCCCCCAAAAGGATCATTTTTCGGTCTTTTTTGGCAATAATTAGGTTGATTTTTTTAAAGCGCAGAAAGAGAAACAGCAAAGCAGCGGCTAGTAAAGCGCGGTACGCGATCGCAACGGGTGCCCACAGCGGGATACTTCGCCCCAGCACGCCACTTGTACTTACAAGTAACATTGCTAGATTGAGCTGTAGCAAATGGTTTAAAAAAGAGTCTTTTTTACCCATTAACGCATCAATAATGCCGATTTTTCTTTAATTATCTGCGCCACGGGACGATTTTCTATCCGGCTGTCAAGCCAAGAAAGGATGTCTAAATAGAGAAATGCGCGGCGTTCGTAGGGATCGTCTTCATAGATCTCAAGCTGTTTCCGCAGTTTTTTAAATTCATTTTTGAGTTCGCCGGGAAAGATTTCGCCCAAGTTCCGAAGAAATTTGATCATTCCTTTTTGTACCTCATGTAAATCGTTCATTTTAATCAGGAATTTGTAAGTGCTGCGCAGTAATGCTTCCAGATGATAATCCATCCCCGCTTCATAATGAGCGACCAAGTTTAAAATACGGGCAAAACACATAAGGTCTTCCCGCATTTTTAAGGATTTATTGTTGATGATCTTTTCCAGATAGAAAATACATTTTTTGTTCTCACCGTTGCCAAAGTATAGACTGGCAATTTTATAGTAAAAGACCATAACGTGGTGCGCGTCCATCTTGCTGCCCAGAACCTTCAGCTTTTTAGTAATTTCCTCAATAATCCCGTCGTGCGTGCTAAAATCGCCAATTAGAAATTTAAGATTCAGTTTGTTGGAATATAAATACAAGAATTCCAAGGTTTCCAGGTTATCGCTTTTAGGAAAATCAGCTTCTTCAAGTCGTACTTCCAGACGTTCCAGTACTTCCTTAAAATGAGTATGATGTCTCAAGTAATAAAGGGATTCCAGCAGATAATTATTCCCTTTTAGGTAAAAAACGGGATTACGCTCAATCATTTTGGGCTGTTCTTCAAAAAGCTCCACAAAGCGACTGGCGTATCGGTAACAGGACAAAAAATCCTGAACCAGAAAACTGTACCATAAATGCGCCTTATAAAGCCATAACTTTTCGCGAAAACCAAGTTCTTTTATATCATATTCCGGAAGGTTTTCGTTAAAATATATTTCAACCTTCTGTTTTTCTACATCACTGCGCACATAACCCATTTTAAGCATCTTCCCATATAACTGCAGCGACAGGTTAGAGAGTTTGCTAGTCATCATATTCTGTCTGCTCAGCGTTTCGGCTTCCTGTGCAAGTTCGTCGGCGCGGGTACTCATACTGCGTGTAATATATTGGGTCTCGATGACTTTTTCGAGCTCCACAATCTCATAGGCGACATTTTTCTCTTCGTTCTCAATGGCCATATGCTTCGCTTTCTCGAGCAGTTTCAGGCTTTGTTGATAGAGTCCTTTTTGATAAAGTACGGTGGCAAAATCAAGCTGCTCGCGTATCTGGATGCGTATGTTTTGATGCGCTGGGCTCAACCGTAAACTCACCAAGATCTGTTTATACAAGTGCGCTTTCAGGTTAGAAAGCTGTTGTTTTTTTACAATACGATTACTTAAGATCTCTTCTTCATCATAAAGTTTCATTTTATCCAAAAGTGCAAAAAGCTGCAAATATTTTGAATCTGCATTACCTTCCAGCCTGCCCACATACAATGTGAATTGACGCTTTTCAGACTTTGAAAGAGACTTTACCAAAGTAAATAAGGAATCTTTTGAATCATTTGCTGTTGTAATGATTTTGCGCATAACGTTCTGTTATTCAGTTGTATGAATAGGCTTAAAAAACGGTTAACGTCGTAGCCATTTCCTAAGCATATTCTTCAAATGTACTACCAATATATATATTCACATATAATTTGAGTAAAAAACCACTTCTTATGAGCATAGACAAAGTTCAAATTTTTGATACCACTTTAAGAGACGGAGAGCAAGTACCCGGTTGTAAACTGGATACGCACCAGAAACTGGTCATTGCAAAACGCCTCGATCAAATGGGTGTTGATGTGATTGAGGCCGGATTTCCCGTTTCCAGTCCCGGGGATTTTAAATCGGTTCAGGAAATCTCAAAACTCGTTCAAAATGCGACTGTTTGTGGGTTGACACGTGCTGTAAAAAAAGATATCGAAGTTGCCGCTGAAGCTTTAAAATTCGCTAAAAGACCGCGGATTCATACTGGGATAGGTACCAGTGATTCTCATATCAAATATAAATTCAAATCCAACCGTGATGAGATTCTCAAGCGTACGTTTGACGCTGTGGCCTATGCCAAAACATTTGTGGAAGATGTAGAATTTTACGCGGAAGATGCGGGTCGAACCGAAAACGAATATTTGGCCCGCGTTTGTGAGGCTGCAATTCGTGCCGGTGCAACCGTACTCAACATTCCCGATACCACAGGATATTGCCTTCCCGAAGAATATGGAGCAAAGATAAAATACCTAATGGAAAACGTAAAAGGTATTGAAAAAGCGGTGCTTTCCTGTCATTGCCATAACGATCTGGGCCTTGCCACTGCAAATTCCATCTCTGGGGTTATAAACGGCGCACGCCAGATAGAATGCACGATTAACGGTATAGGAGAACGCGCTGGCAATACTGCGCTTGAAGAAGTGGTGATGATCTTAAAACAGCATCCTTACCTGAATTTAGACACAAATATAAATACTAAATTACTTTACGACACCAGCCGTATGGTAAGTGAAAAAATGGGCATGGTTGTACAGCCTAATAAAGCGGTAGTAGGTGCAAATGCTTTTGCCCACAGTTCTGGAATTCATCAGGACGGGATGATCAAAAACAGAGAAACTTACGAAATTATGGATCCCGCAGAAGTGGGCGTTAGCGACAGTGCCATCGTACTTACTGCCCGCAGTGGTCGCGCCGCACTTGCATACCGTTCTAAAAAAGTGGGCTATGAACTTACTAAAGTACAGCTTGATGCCGTTTATGATGAATTTCTCATTGTGGCAGACAGTAAAAAAGAAGTGCTGGATAATGATCTTCATGACATCATGAAAACCACAAATATTATTTCTCAAGCTGTTGCTTAAAGCAGATTAAAACGAATTAATTATTAAAACGCACTAATTTTGACCGTCTTCCTTCTGAAATCGGTCAAAATTGGTTGTTTTGAACCAAATATTAAAATGGCAGGAAAAACTCTTTTTGATAAAGTCTGGGATGCACATGTGGTAGATACGGTCGCAAATGGCCCCCAGGTTTTATACATCGATAAACATCTTATTCACGAAGTTACGAGTCCGCAGGCTTTTGCAGAGCTTGAGGAGCGTGGCATTCCCGTGGCGCGGCCTGATCAGATCGTGGCCACGGCAGATCACAACACGCCCACGGTAGATCAGCATTTGCCTATAAAGGACGCTTTATCCCGCAACCAACTCCAGAAATTGACCGAAAATTGCGATAAATATGGCATTACGCTTTACGATCTGGGTCATGAATTTAACGGTATTGTACACGTAATTGCCCCAGAACTGGGCATCACCCAGCCCGGTATGACTATGGTGTGCGGCGACAGCCACACCTCTACTCACGGGGCTTTTGGAACGATTGCTTTTGGAATTGGAACTAGTCAAGTAGCACAGGTTTTTGCCAGCCAATGTCTTCTATTGACCAAACCAAAAAAACTTCGGGTTTCTGTAAATGGGGAGTTGAAAAGAGGCGTGCTGCCCAAAGACGTAATTCTGTATGTCATTTCAAAAATAGGTACAAATGCCGGTACCGGTTATTTTTGTGAATATGCAGGTAACGTTTTTGAAGAAATGAGCATGGAAGGTCGCATGACCGTCTGCAACATGAGTATAGAAATGGGCGCCCGCGGCGGAATGATCGCTCCAGATGAAACTACTTTCGAGTATATCAAAGGCAGAAAATTTGCCCCAAAAGGAGCAGAATGGGAGCAAAAAGTGAAATACTGGAAATCCCTTCCCACTGATGCCGATGCTGAATTTGATAAAGAGTACAATTTTGACGCAGCAGATATAGAACCTATGCTCACGTATGGCACAAACCCAGGAATGGGTATGAAAATAAGCGGTCATATTCCTGATAAAAATGATGAAAACCTAGAGAAATCCCTTGAATATATGGGTTTTAATAAAGGGGAAAGCCTTATCGGAAAACCTATTAATTATGTGTTTATAGGAAGTTGTACCAATTCGCGGATCGAAGATTTCCGCATCGCGGCAAATTATGTAAAAGGAAAACACAAAGCAGATAATGTAAACGCGTGGCTCGTTCCCGGCTCCCAACAAGTAGCTAAACAACTTGTTGAAGAAGGTCTTGATCATGTTTTTACCGAAGCCGGTTTTACACTGCGCCAACCTGGATGCTCAGCATGTCTAGCGATGAATGACGATAAAATTCCCCGTGGTGAATATTGCGTTTCTACCTCTAATCGCAATTTTGAGGGACGTCAGGGCCAAGGTGCGCGTACCATTTTGGCAAGTCCATTAATGGCCGCTGCCACCGCTGTGGAAGGAAAAATTGTAGACATCACCAAAAACCTTAATTAATGGAAAAGTTCACAAAACTTATTGGGACAGCAGTTCCGCTGCCCGTAGAAAATATAGATACAGATCAGATCATTCCGGCTCGTTTTCTCAAGGCAACCGATAAAAAAGGCTTTGGCAATAATGTATTTCAAGATTGGAGATTCAACAAAGATGGTAGCAAAAACGAGGATTTTGTACTGAATAACGACGCTTATTCTGGCCCAATTCTAGTTGCAGGCAATAATTTTGGTTGTGGCTCCAGTAGAGAACACGCGGCCTGGGCGCTTGGAGGATATGGTTTTAAAGTTGTAGTGAGCAGTTTTTTTGCAGATATTTTTAAGGGAAACGCACTCAATAATGGCATTTTACCGTTACAGGTAACACCAGACTATTTAAAAAATCTACTTCAAACAATCAAAGAAAATCCGAAAACCGAAATAACCGTAGATCTAGAGAAACAGGTAATTACTTCTGCAGTGGGTGAGCAATCTTTTGATATTGATCCCTATAAAAAGGTTTGCATGATCAATGGGTATGATGATATTGACTACTTGCTCAGCAAAAAAGAAACGATAGAAAGCTTTGAAAGAGAACGGAAAATGGCCGTTTAGGATCTAAAAACGGACTTTCTTGATTAAAAATTAGATAAATTAATCTTTAGTCAAAAAAGTTGTCTTCCTTTAATTTTCTAACAAACCCCAAATAAACTTCAAAAAACGTCTGAAAAACGTCCAAAATGGACGATTTTCCATTAAAATTAATGTTATGAGATATAAAATAGCGCTGCTTCCCGGTGACGGTATCGGCCCCGAAGTAACAAACCAGGCAGTAAAAGCACTTGATGCCATCGCTGATGTGTTTAATCATACGTTTATCTACACGCATGCACTTGTAGGTGCTGTCGCAATTGATATCATGGGCGATCCCCTTCCCGAGGATACTTTACAGGTGTGCAGGGAAAGCGATGCCATTCTTTTTGGCGCCATTGGCCATCCCAAATATGACAATGATCCGTCAGCAAAAGTACGGCCAGAACAAGGTCTGTTGAAATTGCGCAAATCGCTGGGACTGTTCTGTAACGTGCGACCGGTCAAGGCTTATGAACTTCTTATTGAAAATTCGCCACTGCGCCGAGAAATAATTTCAGGTACTGATATCAGTATTTTCAGGGAACTTACGGGCGGTATTTATTTTGGTTCCAAAGAACTGAGCGAAGACGGCCAGACCGCAAGTGATGGTTGTTCGTATTCCGTAGAAGAAATTTCACGTATTACGCATTTAGCCTTTAAAGAAGCGCAAAACCGACGTAAAAAACTAACCTTGGTTGACAAAGCAAACGTGCTGGAAACCTCGCGACTATGGCGAAAAACAGTAAAAGAAATCGCCAAGGAATATGATGATGTAGAACTTGATTTTTTATTTGTTGACAACGCCGCGATGCAGCTCATTTTAAACCCAAAACAGTTTGATGTGATCCTTACGGAAAATCTTTTTGGCGATATCCTCAGTGATGAAGCGAGCGTAATAGGTGGTTCTATCGGGTTGCTGGCGTCTTCTTCCATAGGACATGAGAATGCTATGTTTGAGCCTATTCACGGTTCGTTTCCGCAGGCTGCGGGTAAAAATATTGCAAATCCACTAGCGTCTATTCTTTCTGCGGCCATGATGTTGCACCATTTGGGTCTCCATAAAGAAGCGCAGTCGATAGAAAAAGCGGTAGAAAAATCACTCGAACTGAGAATTACCACGGCAGATATCAACCCGAAAAATCCTTTTACGACTGCAAAAGTGGGGGATTTTATCGCAGATTATATCACGCATCCCAATGACACTAATATCAATTATAAAAATGTGCATATGGGACAGAGTACGATTATATAAAAGTTGAATTTCAGATTTGACGATTTCCAACGGTGAGAAAAAATTAATTCTCGTCAACCTAAATTTATTTCAGGTTCACACAAGGATTAAAAATCAGCACATGTGATTCTGAAATAAATTTAGAATGACGGATTCAGTTTCAGTACTTCTAGATAATAATTTTACTATTTCTTTACTGAAGTTGACCATTAAATTTAAACCTTGATTTTATGCAATTTCCCCCATTTTATGAAGTATTAAAACTAAAATCTGAAACCTTGGGTTTTAACATGCCTTCAGATGTATTACTGGGAAGTTTACTTAAAACTTTGGTGACATCTAAACCAGCAGGCCATTTTCTAGAGTTGGGCACAGGCACCGGTCTTTCCCTATCGTGGATGATTGCCGGCATGGATGATTATTCTACAATCATATCGCTAGACAATGAGGAGAAATTTATACACGTTGCCAGGGAAAATTTTGAAAATAATCAAAAGGTTTCCATTATCTGTTGCGATGGAGGAGAGTGGATCACAAATTATACCGGCCATTCTTTTGATTTGATCTTTGCCGATACCTGGCCGGGGAAGTACACGCATCTGGAGGAAACTTTAGCGCTGGTTAAACCGGGTGGCTTTTATGTGGTGGATGATCTGAACCCACAGGAAAACTGGCCTGAAGGACATGATAAAAAAGTAGAAAAATTATTGGATTACCTAGCATCTCGTGATGATTTTAACCTAACGCAATTAGACTGGTCTACGGGAATTATTGTGATGAGCAAAAAAATGTGTTCTACTGGGAAGTGACAACATCAAGCGCCTTAATCTCCCCTTTATATTCGGTAGGTAATAGTACTTTTTTGATAAGACGGTCGGCGGAAATAATTCGGCTCATTTTATAAAAAGGCAGTAAAAAGTGAAGCAAAGATACTTTCTTAAAACCCAACAACTGTCTTACTTTTTCTGGGATGATCATCTTTTGACCTTCGATCAAAAAGAAATAACGTGTGCTGCCCAGATGCTTTTTATATTGCTTGAAAAGATCTTCGGTATAGTTACTTTCAAGCAAATCATTCTCCAAATGCGCTGCGCGTTGCGGCAACCAACTTTTATAATCTGGCGCCAGATCTTTGAGCTTCATTCGATCCCCTACTCGAGCAAAAACGGTATAAATGGCTTCTTTTTCCGCTCGTGTCAATTTTCTTTCCAACGCTTCAAACGAAGAAATGGAATAATAGATAAGCATAAAAAGCACATCGCGATATGCCCAATCGGGGATCGTGCTTTCTCGAGACTGCTCAACCGCTTTATGAATATGATAAATGGAATCTATACTTTGAAGTGCTTCCGCCTCTTCGGCGAAAATTATTTTCCTTGCGTAAGTAACCGTAGAAAATAACCGCCCCAACGGATCTGCCGGAAGTTTTCCGGTAAAATAAAGCCAATCTACCGCTTTATTCAAGGCAAATTCTGCCGCAGCACCTGCAAAAATGAGCAAAATAGTGTCACTTTTACCCCATATTTCCCTGATTATAGAATCTTCTCTTACAAAATAGCTCATAGTAAATTATAGCTCCAACACAATGCAAAACGCTATTTTTCGCTAATTATTCCTCTAGAAACACCGTTTTTCCTGTCTTAACGGATTGATCTGCCGCAAGCACCACTTTTAAGCTATTTACTGCGTCATATAAATGACCACTAAGATCTTCATCCTTTTCAATCGCATGCAAAAGAAATTCTTGTTCCAAGAGACAGAGCGCATCATGATCTGGTTCGTTTGCAGTAGGTATGACCTCGTCTTTCTTACTAAAATCCCCCTCATTATTGAGCGCGCTGTGATGCAGCAGTAAACCACCGGTTTTGGTATGGCCTTCAATATCCTGCGAGGCATTTTTTGGTTTATCCGAAATACTCACAGAACCTTTGGGACCCATTACATCTTTTATAAAAAAGGCCGTTTCGCTCATCATGGGTCCCCAGCCGGCCTCGTACCAACCCACAGATCCATCTTTAAAACGCACCTGCAACTGCCCATAATTATACATTTTTGAGTCGATTTCTTCTGTGAGGCGCACGCCGATGGCGCTTACACTTACTGGTTGCGACTGCGTCATCTGGCACATAATATCCAGATAGTGCACGCCACAATCCACAATAGGCGACATGCTTTTCATGAGCTGCCGGTGCGTGTACCATTTTTCGCCAGCGCTTTGTTGATTCAGGTTCATACGCATCACCAATGGTTTACCCAAGGTTTGCGCCACCTCAACGAACTTTGTCCAAGATGGGTGCACGCGCAGAATATAGCCCACTACCATTTTTTTATTTTTCTCCAGTGCCAGGTTTACAAGTTCGCCGGCTTCTTCAACAGTTGTGGCCAGTGGTTTTTCAACAAAAACATGCGCGTTTGCATGAAGGCTTTTCCGTATATAATCAGCATGCGTGTCGGGATAGGTATTAATGGAAACCACATCTGGTTTTGTTTCGCTCAACGCGGAATCAAAATCTTGAAAAGTTGGGATTCCGCCCAGTTCCGTAGATAGCTTTCCCCGGCTTTCTGGCGATCGGCTCACAAGGCCCACGATTTCAAAAGCATTCAGTTGATGATAGGCCCGAGCATGCGAAGCGCCCATATGGCCGCAGCCCACAACAAGTGTTCTTAATTTTTTCATTTTGGTTGGAAATTGTAATTTCTTAGGATAAGATAAGAATTTCGGCTCAATTATTCGCTCCGGTATTTTTGCATGATTTCCTTAAACAGAAACCCTGTGGAAGGCGGTGTATAGGAAACCGCGTTAGCACCGGCTTCAATTACCTGGGTGATGGTTTCATCGGTTTTTCCGCCGGTGGCGATAATGGCGACATCAACAGCTAATTCCCGAATTCTTTTTATGATCTGCACGGTATGTTCACCGCCCGAAACATTGAAAATATCAACTCCCGCATCCAACCGGCCTTTAATATCATCCCGTTCAGAAACCACGGTAATAGTCACTGGGATATCAATTTTTTGCTTGAGTTCCCTAATCAGATCATTGCTGGCAGGTTTGTTCAAAACCACACCCAGTGCACCTTGAAATTCTGCGTGCAGTGCGAGTTCAACACAGCGAATTCCTGACGTAAGACCACCGCCCACACCACAAAAAACGGGCTTATCTGCTGCTGAAATCAGCGCGTGACTAATGATGGGTTGCGGGGTAAAAGGATAGACGGCAATAATGGCGCTGGCGTTAGTATTGCGTATGATTGCAATATCTGTACTGAACAGAAAGGACTTTAAAACCTGACCGAAAACCTTAATCCCTGAACATTCTTTAATCACCTCAGGGACCGCAACAATATTTTTGCGCAGTTTACTGCCAAATGTTGGTACATTATCCTCCTTTTTCATCACTTTTAGATTTGTGCTAAAATCAATAAAAAAGCCAGATTTATCTCTTAGGCTTTTGTTAAAACCTTTCCCGTATTAAAATCGGTGGCTTTATAAATTTTGAATATCATACGCCTGTTGGGCAATTTCCAATTCTTCATTAGTAGGAACAATCAGAATTTTAACCTTGCTGTTTTCGGTATTGATCTCACGGATTTTTGACTCCCTACGACTGTTTTTCTCCTTATCAAGTTCTATTCCGAAGAAATCCATTTCCTTACAGACCAGTTGCCGAATAGTACTGCTGTTTTCACCAATTCCTGCGGTAAAGATCACGGCATCTAGACCATTGAGTGCAGCGGCGTACGCGCCTATATATTTTTTGATTCGATACGTGTTGATTATTAAAGCCATTTTACATGAAGCGTCGCCTGCTTCGGCTCTTGCTTCTATATCGCGCAGATCACTAAAACCAGTGAGTCCCAGCATTCCACTTTTTTTATTGAGCAGATTATTGACTTCCTGAGCAGAATAGCCCAAGGATTCAATCAGATAAAAGATAACCGACTGATCAATATCCCCAGCACGCGTTCCCATTACAAGTCCATTTGAAGGAGTAAAACCCATGGAATGATCTATGGCTTTTCCGTCTTTTATAGCGGTCATACTACAACCGTTGCCCAAATGAATGCTGATGATCTTTGAATGTTTTTTATTCAAATAATCGATCGCCTTTTTGCTCACATATTTATGGCTTGTCCCGTGAAAACCGTATTGCCTAATGTGCTCTTTTTCCAAAAATTCTTTTGGAATGGCATATTGATATGCTTTCTGCGGAATACTCTGGTAAAAAGCGGTGTCAAAAACGGCGATTTGAATAGCTTTTGGGAAGATTTGCTCCGCGACCTCAATGCCCGTCAAATTGTGCGGATTGTGCAACGGCGCCAATGTGGCAAGCTCCTTGATTCTTTTTTTTACCTCAGCATCAATTATCGTTGGTTCTGTAAATTTGCTTCCACCGTGCACGACCCGGTGACCTATCACAGCAACTTCATCCACATTCTGGAGTATTCCACTTTCAGTGCTTAGCAGTAGATCGGTTACTTTTTTTAAGGCTTCACCGTGGTTTTTAATAGATGTGCTTCCAGTGGTTTCATCTGTTGCTATTTTATAATGGATTTCGCTTCCTGCAATGCCAATGCGCTCCACCATTCCGCTGGCCAAAACTTCCGCCGCAGGCATTGCAAACAATTGAAATTTTAGGGAAGAGCTCCCTGAATTAATAACGAGTATTTGCATTGATTTTATTTTCAAGTTTTAGGCTACAATTAGCAGGTTCATTCAAAATTCAGGCTTCGATACAAATTCCTTTCCGCTTGAGCTCCAAGAAATTCACTCAGCCACCTATTATTTGATACAGATTCCTTTCTGTTACAAGGAGCCCTCCGGGAACACCTTCCAGGTCAATCTTTATCCTGCAAGGTATTCCCCGCTTTTTCTGCGGGGTTCCTTGTAGGTATTCTAGTTGTTTATACCTACAAGGAGACTCTGAATTTCAGTTTAAACTTAAAGAAAAAAGAATCAAACTGCCAGTTTAGACCTACAAGGAGGTTTTTTCTCGTTCCTCGGAAAAACAACACCTTGCAGGTCGCGCAACAATCAAGAAAATTCAGAATTCAGAATTCAAAATAATTTAAAACCCCTGCGCCTGTATTGCGGTAATGATCACGGTATTAAAAACATCATCTACGGTGCAGCCGCGGCTCAGATCATTTACAGGTTTATTGAGCCCTTGCAACATGGGGCCGATAGCGAGCGCACCAGTTTCCCGCTGTACCGCTTTATAGGTATTATTCCCGGTATTTAAATCTGGAAATATGAGCACACTGGCCTGGCCGGCGACTTCAGAATCTGGCAGTTTGCTCTTGCCGACGCGCAAATCTACCGCCGCGTCGTATTGAATGGGGCCTTCCACTTTTAAGTCTGGGCGCAGCTCTTTGACCAGTTCGGTCGCTTTGCGTACGCGATCTACATCCTGACCTTTTCCTGAAGAACCGGAAGAATAGGACAGCATCGCGATTTTTGGCTCTATGCCAAAAGCCTTGCTACTTTCTGCGGAAGAAATGGCGATTTCGGCCAACTCTTCTGCAGTGGGATTCGGATTGATCGCGCAGTCGCCAAACACAGAAACACGATCTTCCAAACACATAAAAAACACCGAAGAAACCACCGAAACGCCAGGTTTAGTCTTAATAAATTGCAAAGCGGGCTTGATTGTGTGCTGTGTGGTATGCATGGCGCCAGAAACCATCCCGTCGGCGTGCCCTTTGTAGATCATCATGGTGCCAAAGTAGGACACATCTGCCATCCAGTCGCGGGCAATATCCATATTTACATTTTTATGTTTGCGCAGCTCGTAAAAAGTCTCTACATAATCTTCAAAGTGCTTTGATTTTACAGGATCGATTACGTGCACATTCTCCAGGTTGAGCGGGATTGCGTTTATATTAATTTTTTCAGCAATTTTATCCTTTTCTCCCAGTAAGGTAATCTCCACAACATCCAGCTGTATCAGTCGGGCGGCTGCGCTGAGAATGCGTTCATCGGTACCTTCAGGCAGGACGATGTGTTTTTTGTGCGCCTTGGCCCGTTTTATAATGCCATATTGAAACATCCTCGGGGTAATTCCGCCAGGCTGAAAACTGATGAGCCGCTCTACCAGATCGTCAAAATTGACCTGCTTTTCAAAAATGGCCAGCGAAGTCTCGATTTTCTGATTACTATCGGCATAGATTTTTGACTTGATGGAACCGATTCGGTAGGTCACCGAAAACGTCCCGTCACTCACCGAAACGATTGGGACGATTTGGGAAAGTCCTTCGATCAATTTCAGAATGGGCTCTTCAGGAATAAGACCGCCAGTGAGAATTATACCCGAAATACGTGGATAATTAGATGAAATATTGGCCTGCAGCGCACCAAGGATAATATCTGCGCGGTCGCCGGGCGTAACTACGAGGCTGTCGGTTTTAAGATGAGTGAGATAATTGCGCAATTGCATCGCCCCTACTCCAAAACTTCCGGTCTGATTGTCGAGAAAATTAGCTCCAAAAAGTACATTTCCATCCAGTTCTTCCACGATTTCCTTGATGGTGGGATGGGCGAGTTTTTCGGTAAAGGGAATGGAAAACACAGCGACATCCTGTGGCAAGAAATCCCGCAAACCCTTTGTGGCGATCTTTAGGTTTTCCCGTTGCACCTTATTAGCTACCATAGCAACCACCGAAACATCGCGGTCACGAAAAGAGGTATGGGCAATCTGCATGCTGCCCAGCAATTCTTCTTTGGTCTTGCCCACGCCGCTGGCAACAACAATGGCCGGTATGCCCAGATTTTTTGCGATAAGCACATTCGTATCAAATTCAAAAACACTGCTGTCGCCGGTAAAATCTGAGCCTTCTACCAGCACAAAATCAAAGCGGTCTTCCAGCTCTTTATATTTGGAGATAATAGTGTCCATAATTTCGCCAGCATGACCCTTGTTTCGCTTTTTAATGATCTGGCTACGGGTAAAGGCAAAAGCATCATTATATTTCATATCCACATCAAAGTTAGAAAGTACAGTGGCTATATGATTGTCTTTTTCACCGGTTGCCTGATCATCGATAATAGGTCGAAAATAGCTGACTTTTGCAATTTTACCCAGAAGGGTACGCATGAGGCCCAAAGTGACGATTGATTTACCACTATTAGGCTCTAAAGTGGCAATATATATCCCTTTATTCATTGATATTGTTTAAGTCAAAAATAGCGTTTATAGGGCAGGAAATGGTAAAAATGTGCCTAAAACGAGGTTTTTGATTCGATTATATAACAAAAAAACCTGACAGGTTTTTGAAACCTGTCAGGTTTAAAATAACATTAAAAGATTTAATAGTTAAACGTGCCTATTTATCCTTAAAAATATCCATTATTCCCTCAAATTGGCCGGTTTTAAAACTACTGCTGTCCTGATTAATTGTCTGGGTGAGTTTGACCATATCTGCAACGTTCATATTATCGCCCAGCACCCGGGCAAGCACAAAACCTTTGCTCTCATCTTGCGCGAAAACCACGACCTCATCAATGGCATCTTCATCCCCTTTAAAATATAGGCGCATGCGCTGACTCGGTTTTCCGAATGACATCAGTTCCTCATAACCGTCACGTGAGAGGATTGCTTTTACCTTTTCAGTTTCCGGTTTGAGCAATGTCTTTGTTTCCGCGTTTAATAGCAAAGCAAGAATATTTATCTTTTTTACGGTCTGAAGTACCTCCTTCTGATTTGGCGAGAGCTTATCAGTCTTTGGACTTATAAGACTTGCAGGCACATCTAGCATTACAAAATTGTCATTCTCCTTGTGATCTACATAATATTCCTGCAGCGATTGCTCACCGTTACAGCTCACCGTCATTACTGCCAGAAACACTATAATTACATACTTTATCATATCTTAATTTACTTTTACGTTCTTGAGTTCTTCACTGCCCGAAAAATTGATACTGCTGGCGATTTTCCCTATTTCTTTAAGGTTGATGTTGCCGGTAATTTTTGCGATCACCGTATCGTCAGCATTGTTTATACCGTCTATAAACATTACAAATTCACTTACATAATCGTCACTTTTGCCTGGTTTTGCGTAAAATTGAACGTTTTTACCATCATCTTTTACGCGCATAAGTTCGTCAAGCTTGGCCATGCCCAGATATTTGTTGAACTCGGTACGCATAAGCTTCGCAGTATCTGTATCTTTTGTAGAATAAAACTTGATATCATTAAGGCTGTTCACTAGATCTACGTAATTTTTCATTTCGGGATCATCGGTATTCAGGTCAAACTGAGAAAGCATTTTTAGCATCTTCTGGTTCACCACAATCGAGGCTACATTCTGCATATCTTCAAATTTCTGAAAAGGATCTTGCGCTTGGGCCGTTAGTCCCATCAAGAATACCAGTACACTTATTAGTATTTTAGTCATGATTATAATTTTTAGTTATTGCTATTTATGTATTTATCTGTTGTTTTTTCGAATTCATCAAGCGCGTTCAACTTTGAGGTATTTTGATCTATAAAACTGCCCATCATAAAAAGCGCCTGTTTGGTTTTTAAAGCGGCAACATCAGGATCTTTGTAGGTACCGTAATCAGTAGTGTTATTGTTATTTCTATTATTAAAAAAGAGGAATAAGCCTACGAGCACAAGAATACTTGCTGCAATTGAAAATATGGCAGAAAATGGCTTTTTCTTGGGCAAATTGATTTCGCCCGTGTAGCGCTCCTGTTTTGCTTTCGCGAAAGCGGAAAATAGCGCGATGTATTTCTCCAGATGTGGCTCCACCTCGTCACCTGTAAAATACGCCCGAAGCTTTTTTTCTTGCTTCAACGTACTTTCGCCCTCAAAATAGGCTTCCAGCCACTGTTCTATATTTTTAATTGATTCCATAACTGTGTTTTTCTAATAATCCTTCCCGTATTGTTTTTCTTGCCCGGGAAAGCGCCGTGCGTACCGTGCCTTCATTAATCTCCAACTGTTCTGCAATTTCCGCATTTGTATATTCTTCCACATCGCGCAGCTGCAAGATAAGCTGTTGCTGTTCGGGCAAATCCTTCATCATTTTATATACCCAGTTTACGCTATCGCTTACTTCAGTCTCTTTAACGGTATCAAAACTATTGTCCCTATAATTGGTATGCACCAAGCTCACATTGCTGCTGCGCTTAGCTTTTAAAGTGTCGTAACAATAATTTTTTGTCATGGTCATTGCAAAGGCTTCTGTATTACGATACGTTGTCATTTGCTTCTTTTTTGACCATAATTTCAGCAGCACTTCTTGGGTGGCGTCCTGCGCCTCCTCTTCCGAAGTAAGCAAGCGCCGTGCCAACCGGTAAATTTTGTCCTGAAACGGGCGTACTATCGTTAAAAAGTCCTTTTGATTCATTACAATACGTTGTTATAAGGAAGACGACCCAACATTAATTTTGTTACAAAGGGATCTTTAATTACAATAATACCCTTATTTTGGGGTTCTTAATAAAAATTAAATATGAAAAAATTACCCCAATTAGTTGTTATGGGCTTGCTCATAGCAGTTACATTTTCCTGTAGCAAGGATCGAGATGATGAAATAAAACCTGTAGCCGATAGCTTAGAGGTGGAGAATTTTATCTATAGCGCGATGAATATCTGGTACCTTTATAAACCCAATGTGCCGGTACTGGCCGATGATCGTTTTGCCAATAAGAAAGAGTTAAACCAGTATCTAAGCGGTTTTGAAACACCCGAAGATTTATTTTATAATGGCGTGACCGCTTCAAACAGTTTAGACCGTTTTAGCTTTATCACCGATGATTACCGCGAACTCGAAAATAGTTTTGCTGGAGTAAGCTTGAGCAACGGAATGGATTATGGGCTGGCACTCTTAGCCGAAAACAGCGATCGCGTGGTAGGTTTTGTGCATTATGTGCTGCCCAATACTTCGGCTGAGGCCCAAGGTCTGGAGCGCGGGATGCTTTTTACCGAAATAGATGGCACGCCGCTCACCATAACAAATTATAGTGAACTTCTATCAGCGACCAATTATACAATAACCGTTGCCGAAATCACTCCAGACGGAATTGTGGAAACGGGTCAGACCATTGAACTCACCAAGCAAGAATATACCGAAAACCCCATTTTTATCACCAAAACTTTTGATAATATAGCCGGCCAGAAAGTGGGTTATCTTATGTACAACTCTTTTACTTCAAACTTTGATGATAAACTGAACGCTGCTTTTGCCGACTTTAAAAGTGAAGGCGTTAACGCGCTCGTTCTTGACCTGCGCTACAACGGTGGCGGCTCGGTACGCACGGCGACAGATCTTGCTGCGATGATTACTGGTCAGTTTCCTGGAGAATTATTCTCAAGTCAAGTGTATAACCCACAGATTCAAGCAGCCCTTGAAGCACAGGATTCCGAACAGCTTAAGAACTATTTTAACACCACTATTTCAGATAATAAAACACCCATAAACAGCTTAAATCTTAACAAAGTATATGTGATCACCTCAGACGGTACGGCTTCTGCCAGCGAACTCGTAATAAATGGGCTTGATCCTTATATAGATGTGCGGCAAGTGGGCGATACTACTGTGGGTAAATTTCAGGCTTCGGTGACTTTTTATGATAGCGAAGCGCCCAATTTCAACCGTCAAGGGGCAAATCCCAATCATTTTTATGCCATTCAGCCGCTTATTTTAACCACTGCAAATGCTGATGGCACCACAGGTTTTGTACAGGGATTGAATCCTGAAGTTCCGCTTGAAGAACGCGTTTCTACGTATGGCGTCTTGGGTGATGAGAACGAACCTTTATTAAAAGCGGCACTTGATGAAATACGGGGTGGAAGATCATTTAACCGTATCCAGAATCAAGGGCTACGACTTCCTGAAATAGGAGAATCTGGTATGGATGATCCTACCTATCAACGTATGTATGTCGATTTGCCACAGTTACAGGAATAAATTCCACCCCTAACTCCTTCAAAGGAGGGGAACAAAGCAAGAAAAAGCCCGATTTAGATAAACTAAATCGGGTTTTTTATGCTGAAAACGGTCGTTTTGAGCTAAAAATTAACTCCGTGGGATAGGATTTCTATAAATTTAAGTTCAATCCTACGCGGATGTTACGACCTCTAGTTGTATAACCAATCAGCTCTACATAATCTTCGTTGAAGGCATTATTGAGTCCCACAAAAAATTTAATGTTTGGGTTGGTAAGGGTATGACTCAGGTAAAAATCAAACGTGCCGAAAGCTTTTAACTCCATATTATTGCCGGTACTAAAATCAGTATCGGTTCGCTTTCCTGTATACTGATAATTTACCGAGGCAAACGTATTTGAGGCCAAAGTGTAACCTACGAGTCCGTTGATTTTATGTTTTGGAACACGCAATCCTGGTTTATCCTTATTTTCGGTAAAGGTATAATTTCCGCGCAGCGTTAAACCGGTCATAAGATCTGCTTCGAGCTGGGCCTCTATACCCTGCACATCAAAAACTTCGGCCGCATTGCGGTACTGGCTTTCAAAAGTGTCAAAATCTATGGTCTGGTAGGCGATAAAATTGTCTTCGCGACGGTTAAAATAGGTTCCGCTTACGCGAAATTTAGAAGCAAAATCAAATTCCAGTCCGCCTTCCAGTGTTCTATCTTCTTCTGGTTCCAGATTAGGATTAGCTCCAAAATCGCCATACAGCTGTGTAAGCGAAGGAGAAATATAAGAAGTGGCATAACTCCCAAAGACCTTAGCATAGCTGTCGCCAAATTTGAGCGCATAGGAAGGATTCAAATTATAGATAAAATAACTGCCATACTCGCTGTGGTTATTAAGACGTGCACCGGCATTCATATTAAAGCCAAAATCTGAAACATAGACCACATTTACATAAGGATCTGCATTTGAGGTTTTTTCCTTCTCGCCAAAATCTGTCCTGCCCTCCACATAATTAAAGCCGAGCACGGTATAAAATTGATCATTGAAGACGTATTTGTTAAAAATATCCATAACATAACTGTCTGAATCGTATGCTGAAGGATAGTTGGATTCAAAGGAACGCGCTATGGTATTATAAGCGGCATTTACCGTTAGGCTCCCCGCTCCATAATCGTAGACCGAAGAAAGACCAAAACGTTTTTGATCGCTCTGTGAGGTAAACGGCGCATCTTCGATCGGAAACGAATTGTCATAAGCTGCGTCAAAATGGTCGTAAATTCCATAAAGGGAAAGCTTGAATTTTTTACTGAAAACGTAGCCCAATTTCAAATTGGCATTGTAGCGTGAAAAGGCATCCTTCTCCTTACTATCTTCATCAATTACTGCCGAAAGTCCATCGGTATATTGATTACCAAAACCGGCCACATAGGTAAGTCCACCCAGCGTTCCATTCACGCCCACGCGATTCTGGTAATCATTGATGCTAAAATTGCGGTCATTTTGCGATTCATTTGTACCTGCAACTGCGGTAAACTGCGCCGCGATTTTATCTCCCGATGCTTTCTTCGTAGTGATATTGATCACTGCAGTGGCGGCACCGTTACCGTAAAGCGTACTTGCTGCACCCTTAATAATTTCAATATTTTCTATTGAATTGATATCAAGTAAACGCAGGTCAAAATCATTGACAATGGCGGAAGGATCGCTTACCTGCACGCCATCTATTACTACGAGCACCTGGCGATTGTTCCCGCCGCGCACGTAATAACTGAGCGATTGCCCGGCATTGCTGCGCGACCCATTGATCTCGATTCCACCCACGGTATTGATGACCTCAGCAAGCGTTTTGCCCTGGTTCTGCTCTAGCTCTTCGCGTGAAATATTCACCACGACTTTACCGCTATTCTCGCGTTTCAGTTCAAATTTTGAATCTGTCACCACGACATCATCCAGTTTTTCGGCAGGTTGCTGTTGTGCATAAACCGAAAGGCCTGCCAATAGGCACGCCGATAACACATGATTTTTTGTTTGCATTTAAAATTAAATTGTACGGAAAAAAGGAGGAAAAGGCAGCTAAAAATGGAGGAAAAGCGGTCAAAAACAGTCCAAAATCTGCCTTTAAATGCCGTTTTATTGCCAATAGTGCGCCATCCTCAAACCCTTATCCCGAAGGTTTGACAATAGTGAACCCTGGCAGGTCTCCTGGCTCGCGTATATGAATTTACCTTCCCATTTTTCAGCAGAAGCGGAAAAAAACAGTGGTTTAAAGAGCAATTCATACCGCCCCAAATTGAACGGGGCTTAGCATACAGTTGCGGGAACAGCGAAAGCTTTTTTTACAATTTTGAATTCAAAATTTAAAATTTACTTTACTTCCCTTTTAAGAGGTGCATCAATAAATGAAACGTCCTCACCAAAATTCAAGCGCGAAACTACTATAAAAAATGGTTTTAATCTATGTTATTGGGGAGAGAATTTTTTTGTGGATTGATGGTAAATTGGTTGAATATTTATATTGGAAAAAATCTCCTAAATCTGTTCACTGATGAGGAAAGGTATAATAATATTAGGAGGTGATAATTTGCTGAATTATTACGATTTAGCTTCATCAATCCAATCTCTTGCAAACTTTATAAAATCTGCAATAGGCATTTCTTCAATTTCCTGAGATGTATATTTACCAGTTAATTGTGTATTTAAATCCTCGACAAATTGATTATAAGAAATCCAGATTACCCGCTGACCTTCAATTTGAGTCTTTTTAAAGTTCACTGAAAACCAATTACGCACTTTAGTTATTAAAGTATAGGGATCATCATTATGGTTCTCAATATCCTGCCCCGCGATGTCAGAAATTATTTTCTGATAATAGTATTTTTCTGTCTCCAGAATCAGGATTTTCTTGGTTTTTAATTTTGCACTACCATATTCCATAGCGCCTATATCCAATCCTAATTCGTAAGGCATATTGAATCTTGGAAGATTGCCGTCTTTCATGGGCTTACTTCTCGATAGATCATGAATGCCGTATTTACAGCTCCTTATTATTTCTTTTATTCCATTAATGCGAATATTAGAAGAAGAAATCGTTTGAGATAATTTTGGATTAAAACCCAGAAAAAGTATTGAATAAACCAAAGGCTTGATTAACACCCTATAATCGTTGTCAAATGGACAATTAATAAAAACATTTTTTTCAAAGGACATTCAATATTATTTAGCAAAAGAAACCAAGTCTTCAACTTCGCCTGTTTTAGTATGAATTATAACTTCTCCTTTTGATTTGGTTGCCATTTCTTTTGCGAAATTTATTGCTCCATTTTGATCTGAAAGAACGCGCGATGCCCGGGTGTTGCCATCTGCGACAACTGCCCATTTTTGATTATCGCTTAGAATTACATGATAACGGTTGGAGTGGCTAAGTTTTGCATGAGCAGCTACTTTTTTACCTAATACTTTCGTATAAAAATTTTTCCTTTTCATATACACAAATTTAATACTCCCTCAAGGTACTATAAAAATTTCAAATGGGATTTTTTATGGAAAATGCTAACGTTTTATTTTACCAACTCAATTTAAAATCAAATTATAGGTCTAGAAGTTTATCTCTTAAAACTCGTATACAAGCTATAACTGAAAGCACTATCTATTTTCAATCAAATAACACTACTTTTGAGCCATGAAATTCGATTTACGCCTCATTTTAACCCATTTTTGCCTCATTATAGTGGGTTTTCTTATCGTTTCCTGCAAACAGGAACAAAAGTCAACAGCTGAATTTTCTGGTGGACAGAAAGTTGAAATCAGCTATGCCGAGGGTTTTGAGATCACAAACTATCCTGATTTTTCAATTATTACCGTGACCGAAGCTTTCCCAGATAGCGCTGCAACTTATCGCTACGCACTGGTTAAAATAGGAAAAAACGTACCCGATTCCATTCAAACCGATGCCGTAGTTACCGTTCCCGTAAAATCCATTGTGGTGACCTCAACCACGCACATCCCGTCGCTGGAAATGCTGGGAGTTGAAAATACACTGAAAGGCTTTCCCAACCTCGATTATATTTCCTCGGAAAAAACAAGGGCGCTGATCGATGCAGGAAAAATTAAGGAATTGGGGCAAAACGAATCCATAAATACCGAAACCACGATCAATCTCGATCCAGAATTAGTGGTGAGTTTTGGTGTGGAAGGGGAGAACAAAGCGCTCGCTTCCTTACAGCGCGCTGGGATTCCCGTAGTTTATAATGGCGATTGGGTAGAAGCCAGTCCGCTGGGAAAAGCAGAATGGATCAAGTTTTTTGCAGCGTTTTACGACAAGCAGGAAATGGCCGATTCCATTTTTAATTCCATCGTTGAAAATTATGATGAAATCAAGCAAAAAGTGGCCAAAACCAATGAAAAACCCACCGTTTTAAGCGGTGCCATGTTCAAGGATGTGTGGTATATGCCGCGCGGTAATAGCTGGGCAGCGCAACTTATCGCAGATGCCCACGGCGATTATTTATATAAGGAAACAAGCGGTACCGGCAGCCTTTCCTTAAGCTTGGAAGAAGTGCTCGACACCGCCCAGCAAGCCGATTTCTGGATCGCACCAAACGCTTTTGAGTCCTACAGCGCTTTGCAAAATGCAAATGCGGTTTACACAAAATTCAAGGCTTTTCAAGAGCATAAGATCTACGGCTTCGGGGCAAAAAAAGGAGCTACCGGCGGACTGATTTATTACGAGGTTGCGCCAAACCGGCCCGACTGGGTGCTGCACGATCTTGCAAACATCTTGCATCCTGATCTTTTTCCCGATTACAAACCTCATTTTTACACGCCTCTTGAGCCATAACACAAAAAATAGCTGGGTATTCCTAGCCCTGGGATTACTGCTGGTGACGGCATTTCTGGCCAATCTCTGGCTGGGATCGGTACATATTCCCATAAAAGAAATCCTCTACGGACTCACGGGTCAAGAAGTTTCCAAAGAATCCTGGCAGTACATTATTATTGATTATCGCCTGCCCAAAGCACTTGCCGCGCTCATGACCGGCAGCGGTCTCGCCGCGGCCGGGCTTATGATGCAGACACTTTTTAAAAATCCACTGGCCGGGCCGTTTGTTCTCGGTATAAGCAGCGGCGCCAGTCTGGGCGTAGCGATTTTCATCCTAGGAGGAAGTTTTTTGGGTATTTCAGTTAGTTATTTTAGCGGCAGCTGGGGCATGATTATTTCAGCCAGTTTAGGGAGTTTTCTGGTGCTGGCCGTGGTGATTTCGGTAGCTGCGAGGGTACGCGACGCAATGGCGCTGCTTATCATTGGGCTCATGTTTGGAAGCTTGACATCTGCGGTCGTGAGCATTCTCGCTTATTTTAGTCCGGCGAGTGAACTGCAGCGCTATATTTTCTGGTCTTTTGGCAGTCTGGGCGATATTTCCTGGAGCGGCATTGGGATACTTTCGATCTGTTATGGTGTCGGGATCTTATTATCTTTCAGCGTTTTAAAAAACCTGAACAGTTTACTCTTGGGAGATTTATATGCGCAGACGTTGGGGATTTCACTAAAAAAAAGCAGACTAATTATTATCATCGCCACCAGCATTCTAGCGGGAAGCCTTACCGCGTTTACCGGGCCGATTGCTTTTGTAGGCCTTGCGGTACCGCATTTGGTTCGACAAGTTTTTAACGCTACAAACCATTGGCTGCTTATGCCGGCATCACTTATGGGCGGCGCGCTGCTCATGCTTATTTGCGATAGCATTGCACAAGCGCCATTTAATTCTTACACACTGCCCATAAACGCCATTACTTCGCTGGTAGGAGCGCCTGTGGTGATCTGGTTATTGGTTCGGAAAAAGAAATTGATCTTTTAAAAATGGTCGAAGAACAACATAAAACAGCGGAAAATTCGGTTTTAAGGACCGAAAATCTTGCGGTAGGCTATCCGCTGAAAGCGGAAAAAAAAACTATTGTTTCTGATATAAATATTGAATTTTACAAAGGGGAACTCATCGGCCTTGTAGGCATTAACGGTTCAGGTAAATCCACTTTGTTGCGTAGTCTTTCCGGTTTGCAAACGCCTTTAAATGGAAGTGTTTTTCTGAACGATGAGAAATTAAATCAAATTTCTGCCGAAAGGCGCTCGCAGCAATTGAGTGTAGTGCTTACCGGCCAGCAAATTTCTAAAAATCTGAGCGTGGTAGAACTCGTCGCTTTGGGCAGGCAACCGTATACTAATTGGCTGGGAAACCTTAGCAAAACCGATATTAAGAGCATCAATAACGCGCTGGCAGCAACCGAACTTCAAAGCCTAAAACATCAAAAATGTCATACCCTGAGCGATGGCCAGTTGCAACGCGCCCTTATTGCTCGCGCGCTCGCACAAGATACGAATCTAATTATTCTGGATGAACCCACCACGCATCTTGATCTGCACCACAAAGCTTCGGTGCTGATTTTGTTACGGGAAATTTCAAAGAATACGGGGACAACAATTTTATTTTCTACCCATGATATTGAACTGATCATCCCACTTTGTGATAAAATGCTCGTACTGCACGAGGGGAAATGCACCATGGATGCGCCCCAGAAATTGGTTGAAAACGGCGTGTTTTCAAGGCTATTTCCCGATAAAATCATCGGTTTTGACTCTGAAACCAGCCGATTTTACCTAAAAAAATAAAGATTTTACAGATGGTTTTTTGCCTTCTCAAATATGTATCTTTGAGACCAAGCCTACTGCTATGAGTGAATCTTATGTATTGCTGATTATAGGTTGTGGAGCACTGCTTTTAGGTGGTTTAATAGGGTTTCTGGTTGTCAATGCCCGCAAAAACGGCCAACTCAACCGATTAACTGAGCGGCTTGAGCTACAAGCGCTTCAATTGCAAAAAACAGAACGGCAGCTCCAGGAAACGCAAGACGAAAAAAACAATCTGCTCAGCGAGATCAGCAGCATTCAACAAAACCTTACCCGACGAAATGTTGAACTGGAGCACCTCAAAGAGCGCATGAGCGAAAAAACCGGCGAACTAGAAGAATTACAGGCGCGGTTTACGCGTGATTTTGAGCTGGTCGCCAATAAAATACTCGATGAAAAATCTACCAAATTCACCTTGCAGAATAAAGAAAACCTAGATAGTATTTTAAAACCATTACAGGAAAAAATAAACAGTTTTGAGAAAAAGGTAGAAGATACAAATAAGGAAAGCTTGGGCCGGCACAGCGAACTGCGCCAGCAGATCAAAGGTCTGGCCGAACTCAACCTACAAATGAGCCGTGACGCCGATAACCTTACTAAAGCCCTAAAAGGAGATTCAAAAATGCAGGGCAACTGGGGTGAAATGATCTTGACTCGTGTGCTCGAAAAATCAGGTTTAGAGAAAGGTCGGGAATATACATTACAGGACAGCCACGCCAGTGAGAACGGCCGCCGCCTGCAGACCGATGTGCTCATTCATCTTCCGGATGGTAAGAAAATGATAGTAGACAGTAAAGTGTCGCTCACCGCCTTTGAACGTTTTGTTTCCGAAGAGGATGAAGCGCTAAAAACAGTGCATTTAAAGCAGCATATCACCTCCATCAAACGGCATATTGACCAATTAAGTGCGAAAAATTATCCGTACCTTATTGATGAAAGTCCAGATACCACCTTTATGTTCATTCCCGTGGAGCCGGCCTTTGCGATTGCTTCTGCCCACGCGCCGCAGCTATACGAGACGGCTTTTGACAAGCAGGTGATCATCGTCACGCCCTCTACCCTACTCGCCGCTTTGAGGCTGGTGGAAAATCTCTGGCAGAACGATAAACAAAAGAAAAATGCCATTGAAATAGCCACCCAAGCAGGAAATTTATACGATTCTTTTTCTAATCTTACAGACGAGCTGCTCAAAATTGAAAGGCAGATGGGAACGGTACAAAACAGCTTTGGCAACGCCCTAAAAAAACTCACCGGGAAGGGAAATTTAGTCCAGCGGGTGGAAAAACTGCGTCGTCTGGGGGCAAAAACAAGCAAAAAAATAGAATCCAGTTTAATACACAGCATTCCGCAGGAAAATTCAAAATCAACCGATCAACAAGATAAATAGTTTATGAAAAAAACACTCATATTAATCGTAGGTGGCATTATAACGCTGTTTATACTCTTCTTTGCCTTTGTGTATTTTGTGCCCTACAGCGTGGGAACGCGCGCGGGAGAACTCATAAAATTCAGTCACAAGGGTTTCGTTATAAAAACCTGGGAAGGTCAAATAAGTCAAGGCATCAGCGGGGCTCAGATATTTGATTTTACCGTGCTCGATAACAAGCCAGAAGTGATTGAAAAACTGCAAGAATATCAAGGCAGTTATGTAAAGGTTTCATACATAGAACGCTTTACGACATTTATCTTCTGGGGCGATACCAAATATTTTATAACAGATGTAACCGAGGAAAATTCACCTCATTTTAACCGAAATTGACACTATTTAGCCCATTTTATGCTCAGAAAATTCAAGAATATAGCGGAATCTCAAATCACCATGAGCCAGCTAATGTTACCTTCAAACACTAATTTCTCCGGAAAGATACACGGTGGTTACATTCTATCGCTGATGGACCAAATCGCATTTGCGTGTGCCTCAAAACATTCTAGAAATTACTGCGTGACCGCTTCGGTAGATACGGTAGATTTTTTAAAACCCATTGAAGTGGGAGAACTCGTAACGTTGAAGGCATCGGTGAATTACATAGGTCGCACCTCAATGGTAATAGGCATACGCGTGGAAGCCGAAACAATATCTTCTGGTGAAATAAAACACTGCAATTCTTCGTATTTTACCATGGTGGAAAAAGATGATGATGGAAAAAGTGTCGCCGTACCAGGCCTGATCTTAAAAACCGAAACCGATATACGCCGTTTTGTAAAAAGTATGAAACGTCAAGAAATGAAGGGCAATCGAAAAAATGAGTTTAAAGCGACAGATTTTGTTTCCAAAGAGTATGTAAAAGAACTTGAAAACCACAATATCAAACTGGAATACGCACTAGATTAAAATGGCAATAAACAAGTTAAATTCAACAAAAAAGCCCCTAAAATGAGGCTTTTTTGTTGAATTATTTTGAGATCATCTTAAGTCAATAAATTAATTTTTAATCAACTTTTGCGTGAATGTGTTATTACCATTATCTACCTGTACTAAATAAATACCGCGTTTTAGGGAACTTACCTCAACACCATTTATGATCGTTGCACGCGTTAAGCGCTCCTGCTTTACAACCTTGCCCAGTACGTCAAAAATAGTAACATCTAGATCGTTATTTTTTGCCTGATTCTGGAAGAAAATACGATCTTGTACAGGATTGGGATAAATTTTAAAGTCAAGTGCTTCCGAAGGATCAACTCTCAGATTATCCTGTACGGTAATCGTACCAAACATGGTTCCTGGATGCACATTACAATTATAATCTATAACCGCTTGTTTGGTAAATGTATAAGAATAAACGTAACCTTCCTGGGTGATCGTTTCGGAGCCAAAATCGGCTGGAGCATCTTTATCAGTACTCACCACATTGTGCGGTGCAGCTGTACCCCAGATCCACCTTACGGTATCTCCCGTATGGATTTCTAAGCTTGCGGCCTCACCATTAACATCTTGTTTCCAAGTAATATCATAAGTAGTTTGTCCGATTGCCAGCGATCCCGCTAAAATAAAAAATAAAAGAAAAAAGGTAGTTTTCATTACATATGGGGTGAATTCTAATTTCTTGCAAAATTAAGTGAATTGGGACATAACTAACTAAAATCATGCCCAATTTAATATCAATTTATGAAATACAACCCAAATCACTGAAAATCAACATTTTTTATTTGCTCAGATACATTTTTCTACGTGCGTAGAGATCATAAAATTCGTCATCTTTGAGGTTATCTATAAATAAGATACTCTCACCGGTACTTTTCATTTCAGGCCCTAGCTTTTTATTTACTTTGGGGAATTTATTGAATGAAAAAACCGGTTGCTTGATCGCATAACCGTCTAAATGCGGTTTAAAATCAAAATCCTTGACTTTCTTTTCGCCCAGCATCACTTTAGTCGCATAATTCACATAAGGCTCACCATACGCTTTTGCAATAAAAGGGACGGTACGCGACGCACGTGGGTTTGCTTCTATGATAAAGACCACATCATCTTTTATGGCAAATTGAATATTGATCAATCCCACTGTGCCCAGCGCAAGCGCAATTTTCTGCGTATGATCTTTAATTTGCTGCATCACTAAAGCTCCTAAGGTAAAAGGGGGAAGCAACGCATGTGAATCTCCAGAATGTATTCCGCAGGGCTCTATGTGCTCCATAATACCAATAATATAGACGTCTTCACCGTCACAGATCGCATCTGCTTCCGCTTCAATTGCGCCATCCAGATAATGATCCAGAAGCAATTTATTATTGGGTATTTTGCGCAATAAATCCACAACTGTTTCTTCCAGTTCGTCTTTATTGATCACGATCTTCATTCCCTGGCCACCCAGCACATAAGATGGGCGCACTAATATGGGGAAGTCCAGATGATCTGCCACCGCCAGTGCTTCTTCCGCCGTTTCGGCGGTATCAAACTCAGGATATGGAATGTCATTTTCTTTTAAAAGCTGGGAAAAACTACCGCGGTCTTCAGCAAGATCAAGTGATTTATAGCTTGTTCCTATGATTTTTATACCGTAACGATCCAGTTTTTCGGCTAGTTTTAAAGCGGTTTGGCCACCCAATTGTACAATAACTCCTTCCGGCTTTTCATGACGGATGATATCGTAGATATGCTCCCAAAAAACGGGTTCAAAATAAAGTTTATCAGCCACATCAAAATCGGTCGAAACCGTTTCTGGATTACAGTTGATCATAATGGTCTCATAACCACACTCTTTAGCCGCAAGCACACCGTGCACACAGCAATAATCAAACTCGATCCCCTGGCCTATTCGGTTAGGGCCAGAACCCAGCACCACTATCTTTTTCTTATCGCTCACTTTGCTTTCATTGGCAGAAAAAGGTTTACCATCCTTCAGCTGCATTTGATTTTCAAAAGTGGAATAAAAATAGGGAGTCTGTGCTACAAATTCTGCCGCGCAGGTATCTACCAGTTTATACACGCGGTTTACCTGTAACTCGTCCCGCTTATTGTAAACTTCACTTTCGAAACAATCAAGCATATGTGCAATTTGCCTGTCGGCGAAACCTTTCTGTTTGGCCTCAAGCATTAAATCACGCGAAAGAGAATCTATATCGTATTTAGAAATTTCTTTTTCAAGTGCATAGAGTTCCTCAAATTGCTTTAAGAACCACATGTCAATTTTGGTAATATCATTGATTCTGCTCAGCGGAATACCCATCTGTATGGCGTCGTAAATCACAAAGACACGATCCCAGCTCGCGTAGGTCAACTTCTCTATGATCTCGTCATAATTTGTACTTCCCTTGCCATCTGCGCCCAGACCATTGCGTTTAATCTCCAGGGATTGTGTGGCTTTGTGCAAGGCTTCCTGAAAAGAGCGGCCTATACCCATCACTTCACCCACAGATTTCATTTGCAAGCCTAAAGTACGATCACTGCCTTCAAATTTGTCAAAATTCCAGCGGGGAATTTTCACGATTACATAATCTAAGGTAGGTTCAAATAGTGCAGAAGTAGATTTTGTGATCTGGTTATCCAGTTCGTCAAGGGTATATCCTATGGCGAGTTTTGAAGCGATCTTCGCAATGGGATATCCTGTAGCTTTTGAGGCCAGCGCAGAAGATCGGGATACTCGCGGGTTGATTTCGATCGCGATTATATCTTCATTTGCATCTGGGCTTACGGCAAACTGTACGTTACATCCCCCGGCAAAATCACCAATACTACGCATCATTTTTATGGCCAGATCGCGCATTTTTTGATACGTGGTATCGCTCAAGGTCATCGCGGGCGCTACGGTAATAGAATCACCGGTGTGAATCCCCATGGGATCCATATTCTCAATGGTACAGATGATGACCACGTTGTCATTTTTATCCCGGAGCAGTTCAAGTTCATACTCTTTCCAGCCCAATAAGGCCTTGTCAATAAGCACTTCGTGAATGGGCGAAGCCTCTAAACCACGGGTGAGTAGCTCGTCAAATTCATCTGCGGTGTGCACAAAGGAAGCTCCAGAACCGCCTAAGGTAAAAGAAGGCCTGATCACAAGTGGAAAACCAAATTCCTGCGCGATCTCTTTCCCTTTAAGGTAACTTCCGGCAATTTTTGCAGGGGCAACAGGAACGCCGATTTTTATCATGAGATTCTTGAAAAGCTCCCTGTTTTCTGTAATATTAATGGCATTTATATCAACCCCTATCATCTTGATATTAAAATCTTTCCAGATACCCTTTTCATCGGCTTCTATACAGAGATTGAGCGCCGTTTGCCCGCCCATTGTGGGGAGTACTGCATCTATCTGCGGATGCTCTTTTAAAATCTTTACAAGTGATTTTGTATTGAGCGGCAACAGGTACACATGATCTGCCATTGCGGGATCTGTCATGATCGTGGCAGGATTTGAATTGATCAAAATAGTCTCAATCCCATCTTCGCGCAACGAGCGAAGTGCTTGAGTTCCAGAATAGTCAAATTCGCAGGCCTGCCCAATAACGATTGGGCCAGAGCCAATAATGAGTATGGATTTTAGGTCTTGGTTTTTAGGCATTTTAAGGAATATTATAGTGGCTTAAAAATAGGTGTCGCTAGGTTATAAAAAAAGGCGTTACTTAGAAAAGTAACACCTTTATATATTAAAGCATTGCGGCATTGCGCTTTATCTTTTATGTCGTAACTCAGATGATACAGAAATCTTTTTCCTTCCTTTTGCCCTTCTGCGCGCAAGAACTTTACGGCCATTTGCAGAGGCCATACGTTCGCGAAAACCGTGTTTGTTTTTTCTTTTTCTTTTGGAAGGCTGAAACGTTCTTTTCATTATATATCTTCTTTGATGTTCTTATTTGCTTATCTATGGAATAAGGTTCCCCAAATTCTGGGCGCAAATATACAAAGACTTTTTTGTTGACCAAATGTAAAGTTTAAATTATTTGCAATAGTTTTTCCTAACTTTGCAAATCTTAAGAAATAATACCGATAACTTTGATCATATTAATAGCAGTCAGAAAAAACAAGCGTCTTTATGTTTAACAAGAATATAAAATTAGTCCTTTTTGCCATCGTAATCGGTCTAGCAATATGGCGATTTACAGAACGCGAAATAGGTAATGGGATTATGCTAGTGCTGCTCTCGCTTATCTTTATCGCGCTGTATTTTAAAAATGAGATTATCATCCTCTCTTTTCTGCGCCTGCGCAAGCAAGATTTTGAAGGTGCAAAAAAATGGCTTGATAAAATCAAAAACCCAGAGAGTGCACTCATAAAAAAACAACAGGGTTACTACAATTACCTGCATGGGTTAATGGTTTCACAAACAAATATGAACCAAGCCGAAAAATATTTTAAAAAGGCAATTGCGTTAGGGCTGAGTATGGATACTGACAAGGCCATGGCAAAAATGAACCTCGCCGGGATCGCGATGGCAAAAAACCGAAAACGCGAAGCCCAGATGCTCCTCAAAGAAGCGCAAAGCCTCGATAAGCACAATATGCTTGATGAGCAGATCAAGATGATGAAAGGACAAATGAAAAAAGCCGCAAATATGCCTAAACAACATTATGGCCGCGGTAGAAGGTAATCTTTCTAATGAAAAAAGAAGTTTATAAAGAGGTTATACAAATAAACACTCTTAACAACTTTATTAGCGTTAAGAAAATGCTTCAGTTCAAATTAAATACTGTAAGAATTTTGTGCCGAATTGACACGTTTTCAATTTAAAAAGCACTTTCTAGCTTAAATTTTGAGATCATGAATATAACAGACCTATTGCCAGAAGTTAAAAGAGCTAACTGTTGACACTTGATGAAGTACAGAAAATAGGTTTGCTTTACTAAAAACAGCTGATTAAAAACCCTGCTTTTGGATCAAAAAACACCTTTTTGATCCAAAAAATGCCCGAAAAAATCGGATTTTTTCGGGCATTCAAAGTTATTTTCCTTTCAAGACTACATCGCTCCCCATTCCTTTAAGGAATCCTGATTCATTTTAATATAATCTGCATTACCTTCTTTCTCGGCGTCAGCCAAAGAAGCTTTTGCAGCTTTGATAGCTCCTTTTTTATCGCCAGATTTCGCAAGGATCAGCGATTGTTGACGCAATTGCCAGAACCTTGGATTTTCGGTCATGCTCATGGCTTTATCCATCCACATTTTTGATTTTTCTATATCCTTACCGGCATTCAGGTAATATACCGCGGCATTATAATAATCGCCGGCAGCAGGACCGTTTAAAGTGCTCTCTATGCTCGCCATTACTTCCTTATCTGTGGATACCTTAAAAGGTACGCCCACATACTGATTTTCCCACATAAGGCCAAGTGTCGCGCCATCCGCGGTAACGTCATCAATTGTAATAGTAAACGTTTCTATATTCATGGGCAACTGTTGCGCTTCTGCCATGGTTCTCAACGCGATTTTAGTATCTTCAAATTCTGTGAGCAGCGGGTTGCTGTCATCGGTGTAAAAAATCACCTCCCACTCGTTTTCCCCGGGAATGGTATACAGGCTATAAGTGCCAGCCTTCAACTCTTTACCTCCTAATGTAATCGCTTTGTCTATACTAAATTTGGTCGTAGAATTTGCACCGGTTCTCCAGATTGTACCATAAGGTAGAATCCCTCCAAATATTTTTCTTCCCCGCCTACTGGGCCTTGAATAATCTATCGAAATCTTGGTGAGTCCCACCGTTTGTGTTAGCGATGCCGCTGGACTCGCAGCTGGGGTCTGTATTTGGGCACTCATGCTGCATGTTATAAAAACAGTAAGGGCCAGACTTAAAAACTTCATCATATTGTATTTAATTATATATTAATGATTTACGCACTATTTTACGCTTATTTTCAGCAGCCCAATGTAATACTATGGCTAGTTATTATTGTTAATAAAAACCTAAAGAAAGAATCATTTTCACCATTTTCTACTTAATAACGCACATTTAGCTCCGTTTTCAAATAAAAATTTTTGCTTAATCAATTTTCTCGGGCAAGCTCGCGAGGTACGATTTCGAAATGAATTTTAAATTTCGACTAGAGGATCGGAAAATAAAACCCACCAGTGGGATTTAAAATAACTTTCAAATATTTTGCCTCGAACTTTACAGTATGTTTAACGCTAAAGCTTTTTCCTTAAACAATCTGACGTTTATATTTACTTTTATATAACTTCATGAAAATCTATACTGTTCATACACAGCAAAAACTCCCGATCACGCTAGACAAGGCTTGGGATTTTCTTTCAGACCCTAAAAATCTTCAAACCATCACTCCAGATTATATGGGTTTTAAAATACTTTCTGGCACAGATCGCCCAATGTTTGAAGGCCAACTTATTCAATACATAGTTACGCCTATTGCAGGGATAAAAATGAAATGGGTAACCGAAATAACGCACGTGCGCGATAAAGAATATTTTGTAGATGAGCAGCGTTTTGGCCCCTATGCGCTATGGCACCACAAGCATTTTCTCAAAGAAATTCCCGGTGGTGTTCTTATGGAAGATGTTGTTGATTATAAGGTTCCGCTTGGGATTTTAGGTCAGTTGGTTCACCCTTTTATGGTCAAACCAAAGTTGGACGAAATCTTCAACTACCGGGAACAAAAACTCACTGAGCTTTTTGGCGTCTATAATGCGGATGAAAACGAAATACAATCCAATAAAGGCATCACACGCAAAGATATTTTAAATTAGAAAGAGATTAAATGGAAAAGAACATATTACTTATAGGAGGCTCGCACGGTATCGGCTTTGAACTGGCAAGCCAATTACATAAAAATCACAATGTATTTATTGCATCGCGTACCTCAGAAAAACTGGGCGATCTTAATATCACGCATATTGAATATGATGCGGAAAAAGAGGAGTTGAATACTGAAAATCTTCCCGAAAAATTGGACGGTTTTGTATACTGTCCCGGTAGTATTAACCTTAAACCGTTTAAAATGCTGAGTAATGAAGCTTTTGAAAAAGACATTCAGCTGAATTTTCTAAGTCTCGTTAAAAGTTTAAAAGCGGTGGAAGGTCATCTTAAAAAATCAGATCAAGCGAGTTTAATTTTTTTTAGCACCGTTGCCGTACAAACAGGAATGCCCTTTCATACCAGCGTAGCCGCCGCAAAAGGAGCCATTGAAGGTTTTGCCAAAGCGCTTGCAGCAGAGTATGCGCCGTCATTTAGAGTTAACGTGATTGCTCCTTCACTCACAGATACGCCCCTAGCGGAAAAATTGCTGAACAACGATAATAAAAAGGAAAAAATGAATGAACGTCATCCATTAAAACGTGTGGGAACTGCCAAAGATATTGCTAATATCGCCCGTTTTCTTTTAAGCGAAGAAAGCAGCTGGATCACCGGCCAAGTGCTGGGTGTGGATGGCGGAATGTCTACACTGAATGTTAATTAGATAAGTTTGGAGTTTGGAGTTAAAAAAAATATAGGATCATATCATTAATTAGGAGGGATGATAGGTGGCTGAGTGAATTTCTTGAAGCCCTTGCGCAAAGAAATTTGTATCGAAGCCCCGAGAATGTGAATAGTTAAAAACTGATTGATTAAATCGGAATTAAAAATGTTATAAAAAGGAAATAGTGGATGCTATAAATATATTTTGGTTCAGGCGAGATTTAAGGCTTGATGATAACGTAGGCTTTCTGGAGGCTTTAAAAAGTGATCATCCTGTGATGCCTATTTTTATCTTTGATACAGAAATTCTTGATGAACTGCCTCAAGATGATGCTCGGGTTACTTTTATTTTTGAAACCTTGCAAAAAATGCGAAGTGAATTACAGGATAAGCATGGAAGTACAATCGCTTTTTTCTATGGAAAACCAGAGGAAATCTTGCGAAAATTGGTCAAAAACTATCAAATAGACACTGTTTTTACCAATCATGATTACGAACCTTACGCTAAAAATCGTGATAAAGCGATCGTCGAACTTTTAGAAAGGGAAAAAATCGACTTTAAAACCTTTAAAGATCAGGTTATTTTCGAACGTGACGAAGTGGTAAAAGGTGATGGCGATCCATATGTTGTATATACGCCATATATGCGCACCTGGAAGGATAATTTTGAGGAAAAAAGAGATCTGGAAAGCCATGATACAAGTCAATATTTTAATAATTTATATCAAAATACCAGCTTGCCAAACCTTTCTTTGAATGATATGGGTTTTAAAGAATCAGATCTCAAATTCCCAGAATATGATGTAACTCCAGCATTGATAGATAATTATGAGGACACGCGTAATTTCCCCGCTGTAGACCACGGCACTTCTCGCGTGGGCGCGCACTTGCGTTTCGGCACGGCTAGCGTACGCAAGATCATGAAAAAAGCCATCGACGAAAAAAACGAGGTTTTCTGGAACGAACTTATTTGGCGGGAATTTTTTATGCAGATCCTTGATCACTTTCCCGAAACGGTAGATAACGCGTTCCGGAAAAAATATGACCGTGTAGAATATAGAAACGATGAACAGGAATTTGAAAAATGGAAAAATGGCAAGACCGGTTTTGCCCTTGTTGATGCCGGTATGCGCCAACTGAACACCACCGGTTATATGCATAATCGCGTACGAATGCTTACTGCCGGTTTTTTATGCAAGCATTTGCTCATAGACTGGCGTTGGGGCGAAGCATATTTTGCCGAAAAACTCCTGGATTATGAACAATCCAGCAATGTAGGAAATTGGCAATGGGCCGCTGGTAGCGGTGTGGATGCAGCGCCGTATTTCAGGATCTTCAATCCCATGACGCAAGTGGACAAATTTGACAAAGACCATAAATATATTAAAGAATTTGTACCTGAATTTGGCACCGATGAATACCCAGAAAAAATGGTAGATCATAAAGAAGCGCGCGCGCGTTGTTTAAAAGTCTATAAAGAGGCAATTAATTAGACTCGAGAATACTGGGATATTAGAATATAGAAAAGAGATTAAAGATTATAGAATTCGCGCGTTGTTGCCGAAAGTTTCCTTTTAGTTTCTTTAATCCTGCAAGGTGTTGCCAAAGGCCTCCTTGTAGGTTTGTTGATCCTGCAAGGTGTTGCCAAAGGCCTCCTTGTAGGTTTGTTGATCCTGCAAGGTGTTGCCAAAGGCCTCCTTGTAGGTTTGTTGATCCTGCAAGGTGTTGCCGAAGGCCTCCTTGTAGGTTTTACTTCTAATAGAGAAGTTCAGTTTTTATAACCGACCCGCAACAAAAGCGGAAATTCAAAAAGGCGAATTTCTTCATTTTCCCAGTGCGTTTTTACCTTATTTTCAATCAATTTTAGTGGATTTTCACCGTTTTTCTTCTCATAATGTTTTACAGCAGACCACGTGTTGAGATAATTTAAAAATCGTTCTTGCGTCCAGTACACTTCCATTTTAAACTTAGGAACCACTTCTTCCCGAAATGGAAATGGAATGGTTCGATACTGATTGTCTAGATAATCACGTTCTGGATCCCAATAACTACCTATGATATTGTTATAAAAATGTTGAATAATGTCATTCAATGTGCCTTCCGTAGTAAAAATAGAATAACCGATCAATGCTAAAACGCCATTCTTTTTAAGGGATTTATTGACATTTTTATAAAATTTTATAAATTCAAACCAGTGCACCGCTTGCGCGACGGTTATCAGGTCAAAATAGTCTTTTTGAGTAACAAATTCCTCTGCCGTGCGTACTTCATAAGTAATAATCTCGTTTTTTCTGGTTTTTTTAAGCTGGTTTTCGCTTAAATCTGTTGCCCAAACGTGTTTAAAAACTTTAGCGAGTTCCACCGCAACTTGGCCGTTTCCGGTGGCGCAGTCCCAAGCGTTTTCCTTGTTATCCAATAGTGAAAAAAGATAGCTGTAAAGCTCCTGCGGATACGTGGGCCGGTATTTTGCATAATCAGCAGAATGGCCTGAAAAATTGTCTTTCATAGATTTAATTATAAGGGAAATTCAAACCTGACAGGTTTCAAAAACCTGTCAGGTTTAACCTAAAAATTTTTAAACTATTCAACTAATCCAGCGACCGAATATACTCAAATTTTTGAAGATCTGCTTTAGATGAAATATCATGTATTTTTCCTTCTTTGATCAGTTTTTTACGATCACTGATGTTCCAGACATTATGATAATAGTGATCAGTAAGAATGATTCCTTTTATTTCTTTCAGCTGAAGCAAAAACCGATTTATATGTTCAATATATAAAGGTTCTACCATAGAAAACGGCTCATCAAGCATCAAAAACGGATGTGCCAGATTGCCCACCAGTTGGAGTTCAAGATACCGCCGCTCGCCTTGCGAAAGTTCGCTGATCCTCCTCCCGCTGATACGATTTATTCCGGGATCACGCATCACGCGATCCTGTAGGTTTCCGTCTTCAAAAAATTTGGGTACCACGTCCCAAACACGATTAGCAGACGGCAAAAATGAAAATTGGGGCAGATAGCCTATTTTTTGATGTTTTATAATTTCGCTACCGCGAAAGGGTTTTCCTTCAATTTTCAAGTCTATAGAATCACTTTTTAAGGTGCCAAAAAGGATTTTCAACAACGTGCTTTTCCCGCTCCCATTACTCCCGAAAATACCTAGTATTTCTCCGGTTTTGAGTTGAAAAGAGACGTTTTCCAAAATCTTTTTCTTACCAAATGTTTTATTTACATTATCGAGTTTAAGTACCGCCATTAAAAAAGCATTACCAGTAAAGTACCCAGCCCCATAAGTGGCAAGCAGAGCAACAGGTTAAAAATCCACGTTGCAGTTAGTAACCGTTTTTTTGTATAACCCAAATTGTGATAGGTATAATATTCGTTTTTATGAAACTGATTGAAGCCTATAAGCCCCATAAAAGTACCAAAAACCCCAAAAGTCAACGCGGCAAAAAACGGCGACATAAATAACAGGCTGAGCACATAAAAAGCGAAAGCAAATTTGGTCACATCAAGATAGAATTGCCACATAAGATATAATGAGCAACCAAGTTAATAAAATAATTGACTTAGGCGTTTTGCTAAGAGCGTCAAAGTGCCTATATTAGGGGAAACAAACATACAATTTATGGAGCTTAAGTTCAAAAGCCTATCACTTTTCGAGTTCAGGGAGCGATTCCCCGACAGT
>Ga0314774_1000363_pt1 | contig 38483 bp, 43 predicted proteins | sample MetaGCBIA2018_FD_204515 | JGI IMG/M metagenome (GOLD analysis project Ga0314774, IMG submission 204515) | Cryopeg brine microbial communities from Beaufort Sea near Barrow, Alaska, United States - CBIA 2018 | ecosystem: Environmental > Aquatic > Marine > Coastal | place: USA: Alaska | collected... | reverse complement strand
ACCAATTCGTCCACTTCGAGTAGAAAGAAACCACCAGCGTCGCTGCGCTCCGAAAAGTGGACGAATTGCCTCGGAATGAGTGGCCGGTTTCCTCCGGAATGAGTGGACGAATTCGTCGGAATACGCAGGCTTAGCGTAAGATAAAGTCCTGAGCGTGAATACGGCAGGCTTTTTGAGCACCCCGCATGTTGCAGATGCGGGGGTGCTTTCATTGAAAGGCCTTGGCCGTCACGAATAAAGTTTGTTTATTTAAACCCCTTGTTTTTTGGATCGTCACAAGACATAATGACACCACTTGAAAATAAATGGTGTCTATTTGTCTGGAGAAAAAAATGCGAATGAGCCCTGAAAATATTTTCCGGTCTTGCGGCGGCCAACTAAGGATGAGCGAAGCTATTGAGCGAGGCATCAGCCGCTACATGCTCTATAAGCTTAGGGATAAAGGGGTGATCGAGCAGGTCAGCAGGGGGGTGTACCGCCTGGCGGACCTTCCTCCCATTGGCAATCCCGATCTGGTAACGGTCGGGCTGCGTTTTCCAAATGCGGCCATCTGCCTCGTATCAGCATTGGCGTATCATGAAATCACCACACAGGTGCCGCATACTGTTTCCGTAGCCGTCCCGAGGGAATCACGTCAGCCATCCCTGGACTATCCTCCACTTAGCGTTCACCGATTCTCCGACATGGCTTTTCGTTCAGGTATCGAAGAACATCAAATCGACGGAGTGCCTGTCAAAATCTATAGTCCCGAAAAGACGCTCGCGGACTGTTTTAAGTTTCGAAACAAGATCGGTATGGACGTGGTGCTAGAGGCGCTGAAACTCTACAAAGCACGCAAGCAATTCAATCTCGAAGACCTTCTCAAATACGCCAAAATCTGCCGCGTTGAAAAGGTGATGCACCCTTATCTGGAGGCGAGCCGGTGAAAGCCCGCTGCACATTATGAAAAATGAAGAGGTTCTCAAGACTCGGCTTTCCGAAACAGCTAAATTCGCGAAATGGGCCAAAAAAAGAGCCACCTGGATATATCCAGATGGCTCTCCCCAGGAAACTCTTTAGGAAAAAATCCCGTAAGTACCTGTTTTTACTGGCGGAGGGGGTGGGATTCGAACCCACGGTACGTTTCCGTACAACAGATTTCGAGTCTGTCACCTTCGGCCGCTCGGACACCCCTCCTAAAACATTACAGAAGGTCAAAAACCTTCTACTTGTTTTTTAGGAACTGTTCTTTTATCAGCTTTTTTCTTTTCGCGCAATGATTTGAAGAAGCGACTGAGCATTTCACTGCATTTTTCAGTCAACACCCCTTCCGTCACCGCAATATTATGATTGAAACGCCGATCGCTGGCCAGATTGTAGATCGATCCGGCCGCGCCGGCTTTGGGGTCGCGACAGGCAAAAACCAGCCGTGGAATACGGGCGAGAATGATCGCCCCCATACACATGACACACGGCTCGAGGGTGACATAGAGGGTGCAATCAAGCAGACGCCAGGCATCGAGCCGCTTCGCCGCCTCGCGAATAGCGATGATTTCGGCATGGGTGGTCGGATCGTTGGAGGTTTCACGCAGGTTGTAACCGCGGCCGATGATTTCACCCCGGTATACAACCACGGCGCCGATCGGCACCTCCCCGACCATGAGGGCGGATTCGGCGGCCTGCAACGCCTCGTGCATAAACTCTCTATCCTGCTCAGATTGATTCAAGGTTACGTTTCTTTCCATAACTGTGTTCATTATCCCAAAGCGTTAAATGGGATGACCATGCAGCAGTTCACGCGTCTTCGCGACCGCATCAGGCTCGCCAAGCAACATCAGGGTATCACCCTTCTCCAATCGAAAACTTCCGGAGACGCCGTAATGAATTCGCTCATGACGGATAATTCCGACAACCATGACATCCACTATGTTTTTCAGCGCAATTTCAGCCAGGGTCTGATTGAGCAGTGGTGAGTCGTCGGGCATCGCCTGAAATTCGATCTCCCCCCCTTCCAGTACGGAAAGATATCCGGCCAAATTGCCTGACGGTCCGGAATCGGCCCGTGCCGACCCGTAATGCTCCTGACGCAGAGCAGCGATCTGGCGAAGACTCTTCCCCTCGGAGATCGAAAACCTGCGCAGCAGAACGGCCGCCATCCGCAGACTCGATTCGACCTCATCCGGGATCACCACATTCGCCCCATGGGCGAGCAGTTGGTCCATTTCGAGAATGAAGCTGGTACGAACCAGAATATAGATCGAATCGTTGAGATCGCGAGCGGTCCGAATCACGCGGATCAAGGCCGAGGGATCGTTAATAGCGACAACCAGGGCCCTCGCCTTATCGATCCCGACCCCTTCAAGCACCACCGGTGAGGTCGCGTCACCATAGACGATGAACTCACCGCTCTGTCGAGCCCGGTTCACAATCGACCCATTGAGCTCGATATGCAGATAAGGGATGTGCATCTCTCTCAAAACCCGAGCGACCGTCTTGCCGACCAACCCGTAACCGGCGATAATAACATGCCCCTCCAGATTGCCGGTCCGCTCGCGCTCTTCATCGGTCCACTCTTCCGGCTTACCACCACACCAACCACTGATCCTGGTCGCCAGTGCCGGTGCTCGCTCCACCACGAACGGAGTCACCATCATCGTCAGGGTGATAATCGTCAGTGCCCCCTGGTAGATCGGCTCTGAAACCACATTCAGCACCAGCGCTTTTTTCATCAGGATAAATGAGAATTCGCCGACCTGGAACAGGATCAGACCGGTAGTCAGAGCGACACGCAACGGATATCGCGACAGCAACGTGGCGAGGGTCGTCGCGACGATCTTGATCAACACCACCAGCAGGAAACCGGAGAGAATAACCGGCCAGTCATTAATCAGGACATGGAGATCAACCAACATCCCCATCGAGATGAAAAAGATGGCGAGAAAGGCATCGCGAAACGGTATCACATCGGACAGCACCTGGTGGGAATAGTCCGATTCAGCCAGAGCAAGCCCGGCCAGAAAAGCTCCGAGGGCGAGGGAAAGCCCCGCTTCAAACGTTAGCCAAGCGGTGCCGAGAACCAGGGTCAGAATCATCAATCGAAACAGCTCTGCTGAGCGTGTCTTCAACACACCACGCAGCAGCGGTTGCAACAGGTGACGGGCAAACAAAAACAGACCACCGAGCAGGACGATCGACTTCAGCAGGCTGAGCAGAGAAGGTTGCACAAAATCATCACCGAGCAGCGGAAGCAGCAATAAAAAGGCGATGACACAGAGATCCTGACAGAGGAGTATGGCGAGGGAGATGCGTCCGTGTACTGCATCGACGTCACCCCCTTCGAGCAGCAACTTCAGCACAATCGCCGTCGAGGAAAGCGCCATCGCCATACCGAGTACCGCTGCCGACTGCCAGTCGACATTAAAAAACAGGGCGGCGATGAAAACCAGCCCGGTCGTCAGCAGCACCTGGACCAGGCCGCTTTTCAATATCAGCCCTTTTAACCGAACGATCCGGGAGACCGAAAATTCGAGCCCGATAGTAAACAGCAACAGAATTACGCCGACTTCAGCCATAACCTCAACATCATCAACGGAACTGATCAGATGGAAGCCGTACGGCCCGACCAGAAGCCCGGTAACCAGATACCCGATGATCGGTGAGAGCCGAAGACGGCTGAACAGAAAGGCGTTAAACACGGCCAGACCGAGCAGCACGAGAATGTCACGTAGAAACAGATAGTCGTGCATGATGCTCCGAAGTCAAAAAGAGAGGGGGGGGGAATCAGTTTAACTCTACCCTGAAAAACGGGAATGATCAAGCAGATGCAAAGAGAGGCTGGAAGAACTCAGGCCAGCCCGAAAGCCCAGAGCAAGCCGATCGTCACGAAGATCGAAGGGAGAAGATTGCCGACCGGCAGGCGCTTGATCCCGAGCAGATCGAAGGCGATTGAAACAATCAACAGACCACCTACCGCGTTCATCTCGACAATCACCGGCTCCGTCAAGATCGTCTTGGCCAGGCCGGCGACCAGCGTAATACCTCCCTGATAAAGGAAGAGAGGAACGATCGAGAAGAGAACACCGATGCCAAGGGTTGAGGCCAGGGCGATTGAAGCGATGCCGTCGAGGGCCGCTTTGGCATAGAGGATGGTCGGCGTCCCTCCGAGGCCATCCTGCAGCGCCCCCATCACCGCCATCGCGCCCACACAGTAGAGCAGACTCGCCGTCACAAACCCCTCGGCAAGCTTCCCGCTCCCGGCAAACCGTCGCTGCAGCACCAGGCCGAACTGCTCCAACCGTTTCTCAATGCCGATCGTCTCACCGATCAGACCGCCAAAAATAAGGCTGGCGATCACCACCATCAGTTGCTGACTCTGAATCGCAAGCTGCAGACCGATCAACAGAACCGCCAAACCGAGCGCAACCATAAGAGTCCGACGCATCTGTTCAGAGAGAAAATGGCCGAGCCAGCGCCCGATCAGGGCACCGGCACTCACGGCGATCACATTAACAATCGTCCCTTGTAAAATCATCAGAACAGCCCACTAAAAAGAGTATAAAATAGCTTGAAATCTAGCATGGCCGCCATCTGAACTCAAGTCTCCTCATCGGCCCTTATGCTCCTACTCATTCAGCATCGATTATACGGTCATCTTTTTCGGAACCAACCAGAACCTAGCAAAGGAGTTTGTATCAGAAAGTCACATTGATCGTCGTTGATGAAGCCATGATCCACCGTCAGTTCGCTGAACTTGTGAAGATCTACGGTTTTGATGCCATTATTGAAGAGAAAACGGAGTCGAAGCGATTGTGATGATGGTGTGATAACCGTCTTCACCCTCTTGTTTGAAACAAAACAGTCTTGTCAATGTGACCGTAGCGGCGTAAACTTCCCGGACTCATTCACACAACAGGCGACAGATGACCATCCTGCAGGCAGAATCACTCAGAAAAAGATATGGCAGACTGACCGCTGTCGATGATATCTCCTTCTCAATCGAGAAGGGGGAGTGTTTCGGCCTTCTCGGGCCGAACGGTGCCGGGAAAAGCACCACGATCGGTATGCTCTACGGCTACACACCACGCGATTCCGGCAGCCTTACGCTGTTCGGACTCGACATCGACAGAGGCATTCGGGAGATCAAAGCGCGGATCGGCATTTGTCAGCAGGAGAACTCCCTCGACCCGGATGTCTCTGTGCGTGAAAACCTGGAAGATTGCGTTTCTCCCCCCGCTGTTCGAACCGCTCCTCTACATTCTCGCTTTCGGCCTCGGCCTCTCCACGATGGTCGGTGAACTGAACATCGCCGGCAAGCCGATCACCTACACCGGCTTCATCGCTCCGGCTCTCATCGCCGTGGCGATCATGCACAATTCCTTTTTCGAGACCACCTACAACAGCTTCGTCCGGATGTATTACCAGAAGACCTACGATGCTTTGCTGGCGACGCCGCTCAACCTCGAAGAGATTATCCTCGGCGAGATGCTCTGGGCGGCAACCAAATCTCTGATCGCCGCAATCCTGATGGGGACGGTCCTCTCCCTCTGCGGACTCCTCACCTTCCCCGGTTCACTGCTGATTCCGTTCTGCGCCATTCTCGGCGGACTCTGCTTTGCGGCGATGGGGATGATCTGCACCGCGCTGGTCCCAGGGATCGAGACCTTCAACATCCCGATCTTTCTCGGCATCACCCCGATGTTTCTCTTCAGCGGCACCTTCTTCCCGCTGCAGAATCTCCCCGGCTGGGCCCAGACCGTCGCCCAGTTTCTGCCGTTGACCCACCTGGTCAGACTGGTTCGCAGCGCAGGGCTGCAACTCTGGTCAAACGACCTCTGGTTCAGCCTCCTCTATCTGCTGGTCGCAACCCTGCTGCTGCTCCCCCTCGCCATCGCCCTGATGGTCCGTCGGATCGTGCAATAAGAAAGCCGCCAAACAAAAACAGGGTGCGGACCTTTCTCCCACCACTCTTCCCGACAACGAATCGTCCTCCTCTCAACTACTCTTTTCACAAAAAAACTTGACTTTTGAATCTACTTGGCTATATTACCAAGTAGATTAAGGAGAATATGATGCTTCTAAAAAAACAGACGGCGCTTAATGCCCGCGTAAAAGTCCTCAAGGCGATGGCGCACCCGAGTCGCCTCTTTATAATTGAAGAGCTCGAGAAGGGGGAGCGGTGTGTCTGTAAGTTGACGGAAATGATCGGTGCCGACATCTCTACGATCTCCAAACATCTTTCGCTCCTCAAGCAGGCGGGGATCGTCATCGATGAGAAACGGGGCAATCAGGTGTTCTATCGTCTCCGTGTCCCCTGCATCATCAGCTTTTTCGGCTGCGTGGAGAAGGTGCTCGAGTCGCAGTCGCAAGATCAGACCGCAACCCTTTCGGTCGTTGGAAAATGATTTTTTTACCTGACTATTTGGTGATTTCGCCAAGAAGGAAAGCTCAATGAACTGGAAAGTTGAATGGAAGCCGCTCTTCTGGATTGTCCTGATTTTTATCGGCTGTTTCTTTTTGCCGGTCGAATCCGCCCGGGTACAGTCGGCGCTCATCGAATCTCTGCACCTGGTCAAGTGGTACGCCCGCGAGCATGTCCTCCTCTGCCTGATCCCGGCTTTTTTCATCGCCGGGGCCGTAGCGGTCTTCGTCAGCCAGGCCGCGGTGATGAAATACCTCGGGCCGAAGGCGAATAAGGTGATTGCCTACGGCGTTGCCTCGGTCTCCGGGACCATTCTGGCCGTCTGCTCCTGCACCATTTTGCCACTCTTTGCCGGGATCTACCGCATGGGGGCGGGGCTCGGTCCGGCCTGCGCCTTTCTCTATTCGGGTCCTGCGATTAATATTCTGGCTATTGTTCTGACCGCCCGCATCCTCGGACCGGAGATGGGGATTGCCCGTGCCGTCGGGGCGATCATCTTTGCCGTCGTCATCGGCCTCCTCATGCACTTCTTCTTCCGTCATGAAGAGGCAGAAAAAGCGGCAGCAGCGCCGATAATGAGTGACGACGAAGCGGGACGCCCCCTGTGGCAGACGGCACTCTACTTTGCCAGCATGGTCGGGATTCTGGTCTTTGCCAACTGGGGGAAAACCGATGATCCGACCGGCCTCTGGCATGATATCTACGCCGCCAAATGGTGGATCACCAGCGGTTTTTCAATCGGCCTCGCTGTCATGCTCGCCACCTGGTTCAAACTCGGAGTCATCCGCATCCTCCTCGCCGGCAGTCCGGCTTTGCTGATGGCGGTTATCCAACCGCAGCATCCCGAACTCGCCTTCACCTTCGGGGTCATCGGCCTGTCGTTACTCAGCAATCTTAAAAGTACGCGCGACGGCGAAATGGGGGAGTGGTTTGAGGAGAGTTGGGATTTTGCCAAGAAGATTCTACCGCTGCTGTTGATCGGCGTGCTGATCGCCGGGGTACTGCTCGGTCGTCCGGGGCACGAAGGGCTCATCCCATCGGCTTGGGTCGCGTCGCTGGTCGGCGGCAACTCGTTCTCTGCTAACCTGTTCGCCTCGGTCTTCGGCGCTTTTATGTACTTTGCCACCCTGACCGAAGTCCCGATTCTGCAGGGTCTGATCGGTGCCGGCATGGGGAAAGGCCCGGCGTTGGCGCTGTTGCTGGCTGGACCGGCCCTGTCGCTGCCGAATATGCTGGTCATACGCAGTGTCATGGGGACAAAGAAGACCGTCGTCTTTATCCTCCTGGTGATGGTGATGGCGACCGTCAGCGGCTTGATTTTTGGAGCATTCTTTTAACGAAAAAAGGAGAAAACCATGAAAAAGATCCAGATCCTCGGCACCGGTTGTGCCAAATGTGCAAAGCTCGCCGAGAATGCCAGAGAGGCGGCAGAGTCTCTTGGGCTCGACTACGAGATGGAGAAGATCTCAGAGTTGAACCAGATCATGGCTTTCGGGGTGATGACCACCCCTGCTCTGGCGGTCGACGGCAAGGTTCTGCTGACCGGCAAAGTGCCGTCTGCGGCTGACATTGAAAAACTATTAGGGTGATTTATTATGAACTTTTTTAAAATCGTAAATTCATTGCTGCTGGCGTTATTGCTATCGACCAGCGCCTTCGCTGCGGATAATCTGCCTAAACTGATCGATGTCGGCGCCGACAAGTGCATCCCCTGCATCAAAATGGCGCCGATTCTGGACGCCCTTGGGGAAGACTTCGCCGGGCGTCTGGATGTCAAATTTGTCGATGCCTGGAAAAACCGGGACGAGGCAGCCCGCTACGGTGTGCAGATGATTCCGACCCAGATTTTTTACGCAGAGGACGGGAGAGAACTCTACCGCCACACCGGATTCTACGGTCGCGAAGATATTCTCAACAAGTGGCTGGAACTCGGCTACCGCTTTACGGAACCGAACTGATGGTCGAACAATTGCTGACCAGCCTGAGCCAGGGGGTTTACGCTGCTCCGGCCATCGCTCTGGCTGCCGCCGCGGGTTGGGGGGTGCTGAGCATCCTGCTCTCCCCCTGCCATCTGGCGAGCATTCCGCTGATCGTCGGTTTCATCGATGGCCAGGGGCGCATGAGCATCCGTCGGGCCTTTATTATCTCCAACCTGTTTGCGGTCGGCATCCTGCTCTCCATCGCCCTGATCGGACTGTTGACCGCATTGGCCGGACGGATGCTCGGCGACCTCGGCGTCTATGGCAACTGGCTGGTGGCGACGATTTTCTTTCTGTTCGGGCTGCATCTCTGGGGGGTGATCCCCATGCCCTGGTCGGGACCGGGACAGATCAACCTGGGGCGAAAGGGGCTGCTCGCCGCGTTTGCGCTCGGCCTGATCTTCGGCATAGCCCTCGGCCCCTGCACCTTCGCCTTCATGGGCCCGGTGCTCGGGGTGGCTTTTTCCGCCGCTAACGACAGTCTGGTCTTTGCGGTGTCTCTCCTTTTCGCCTACGGGGTCGGGCACTGCTCGGTGATTGTCTTTGCCGGGACCTTTACGGAAAAGGTCCAGCAGTATCTCAACTGGAGCTCCGGCTCCAGGGGCACCCTGTGGATTAAACGGATCTGTGGTCTGCTGGTGATCGCCGGCGGTTTCTGGTTGCTCTATACCGCCGCATAAATATATTTTTGGGGAGGCAACAACATGCAACAACGACACAAGAAAATCTCTCAGTTTCTGATCATGACCTTCATTCTGCCATTACTGCTGACGGGCTGTATCCCCAGCCAGAGCCAGGCCAAAACGCAGGTACTGGTTCGCTACTTTCACGGCGACATTCGCTGTAGCACCTGCCTGGCGTTTGAAGACTGGTCAAAAACCGCGCTGGAGTCCTTCCCCAAAGAGCTGGCAAACGGCTCATTACAGTGGCAGTTTATCAATTTTGATCTGCCGGAGAACAAGCATTACATCAAGGACTACGGTCTTGTCGACAAGGCCCTGGTGCTGGTTCGTGAAGAAGATGGCAAGCCGGTACGCTGGAAGAATGTTGTGGAATTCTGGGAATTCGACAACGATCAAAAGCAGGAGTTTGTCAGCTTTGTTCAGGGCTTGATCGCGGACTATTTGGAACACTAAACTTGAGGAGAATATTATGGAAAATTTGAATGATCTGTTCGAAGCTGGCATGAAGTTCCACGGTCACAAATGCCCGGCCATGCCGATGGGGCTCCGCGCAGGATTGGCGGCGATGACAGCCCTCGGCGTTGAACGCTCACAGGATAAAGAGCTGCGCCTGATCTCCGAGACCGGCGAAGGGCATGCGGCCGGCTGTTTTCTTGACGGCCTGATGACCGCCACCGGCTGCACCTACGGCAAGTCGAATATCAAGAAGCTCTACTACAACAAAATGGCCTTCACCCTGATCGAAGCCAAATCGGGCCGCGCGGTGCGGGTTTCGCTCAAACCGGAATTCTTCAGCAAGGCGCTGAATTCCCCCTTTGTTCAGCAACGTAAGACAGGTGTGGCACCGCAGAATATTCCAGCCGAGGTGGCGGACCCGTTGGTTAACAACATTCTGAATATGCCAGAGGGAAATTTCCTCGACATCAGCACGATCAAGCAGGTTGAGGTGCCCCAGGGCAAAGGAATTTTCGAGGCCCAACCCTGCGTCAAATGTGGCGAGTTGACCTTTATCAACAAACTACAAGATACCGCCGCAGGCCAGGTCTGTATCCCCTGTTCAGAAACAAAATAAGGAGCCATGAACATGTCCGGTCACCATCACCATCATGATGAAAGCATTTCAGGGACACGCCTGCTAGTGACCATGCTACTCAATTTTGGCATCACCGCCATCGAGATCATTGGTGGCCTGCTCTCTGGCAGTCTGTCGCTGATCTCTGATGCGCTGCACAATTTCAGTGACGGCATTGCAATTATCATCAGCTACATCGCTCTGCGTCTGAGCCAAAAACCGAGGAACAGTCAGTACACGTTCGGACTTAAACGCGCCCAAATACTCGCGGCGGTTCTAAATTCAGCAGTGCTGCTGGCAGTTTGTGTTTATCTGCTGCGCGAAGCTTTCGATAAGTTGCTCCATCCGCATCAAGTCGATGGAGAATTGATGCTGATCGTTGCGAGTTTCGGCTTGGTCGCTAACTTAATTGGGACCTGGCTGCTGCATCGTGGCGCGAAGAACAATTTGAATATCCGCTCGGCCTATCTGCATCTGCTATCTGACGCCGTATCCAGTGTCGCCGTTATTATCGGCGCCATTGCGATCAAGCTATTCGGGCTGACCTGGATCGATCCGCTCTTAAGTATTCTGATCGCCCTCTATGTCGGTTGGGAGAGCTGGAAAATTATCCAGACCGCCATCGACGTGTTGATGCTCAAGGTCCCGGGGAGCATCAACCTCGAAGAGTTGGAGTCAAAACTGGCTGAGGTGCCCGGTGTTTGCGACGCGCACCATATCCACCTCTGGAAAGTCGATGATCGGGACATTCATTTCGAAGCCCACATCGCCGTGTATGATGCGCTGCTGAGTGCGACGGCACCGCTCGCCAGTCAGATCGAGCAGATACTGCACGATGACTTCGGCATCAACCATGTCACCTTGCAATTTGAAGCAGGAAGTTGTTTGACCGGGAACCACGGCTAATCGTCGAAAAGGATTAGTGTTTTTTTGCCCTGATATTTGGCATTTTAACCAAGCGAATTTTATGGAGACTGAATTATTAAATCAACTGATCATCCCTCTGCTCGCCTTTGGTCTGAGCTTTCTCTTCGCTCTTGGCGGGGTCGGTGCGGCGATTGCGTTGGTGCCGGCGCTCAGTTGGTTGGAGGTGCCGCTGCTCATCGCCAAACCGACCGGGCTGCTGGTTAATACCCTGAGCATGACGGGAGCGAGCGTCAGTAATATCCGCGCCAAACGCCTCGACTTTCGACTCGGCGTGCCGATCATCATCAGTTCGTTTCTGCTCGCCCCGCTCGGTGCCTGGTCAACCCACTTGATTCCAAAAACGGCGGTGTTGGCGGTTTTTGCCCTGTTTCTGCTCTTTTCCGGGATGATGCTGATCTTCTTTCGCGCTGGAAAGTTCGAAGCTCAATTCCGTGAAGATCGGCCGGTTCTCGCTCCGGCGTTGATCGGTGCTGTCGCCGGTTATCTCTCCGGTCTGCTCGGGGTGGGTGGCGGAAGTTTGATCGCACCCTTGATGATCATGCTCGGCTTCAACCCGAAGAAGGTTGCAGTCATCACCGCTTTTGTCGTCCCCTTTTCTTCGCTGAGCGGCCTGGTCACCTATCTGACGATGGGTTATGTCGATTTGTGGTTGATGATCCCGGCAGCGGTGGCCGCTTTTATCGGCGGCATCCTCGGCACCAGGGTGATGCAGACCCGGTTCAAGCCGGACACGGTCAAGAAGTTTCTCGGCGGATTGTTGTTGTTGCTGGCGTTGAAAATGGGGTTGCAACTGTTTGGATAGCGTTCAGCACAGAGCCACAGCAGGGGAGAGAGCAGGGGAGAGAGCAGGGGAGAGAGCAGGGGAGAGAGCAGGGGAGAGAGCAGGGGAGAGAGCAGGATGGATTGCCCTCTTAGTATGCAACTCAGGAATTCACCGGCCCCGCTGTGGTTCTGTATTGAACTTTATAACATCGACAGCCGTTAACGAAAAAACCTAAGGAGAATGATTTTGATAAAACTGCTGACATTTTTACTCATGCTGCTGCTCTCTAGTCTTCCGGCGCTGGCGGCCGAACCGAGCATCACCAGCCTGCTCGAAGCCGTAGCGAAACAGCCGGATATCGAGGCCAGCGCCTTAGGTGTGCGCTCGGCCGAAATTCGCCTGGAGCAGGCCCACGCCGAACTGTATCCCACCCTGTCGGCCTTCGGCAGTTACACCAGCTACAGCTCACCGACCAACCTGCGGCCGATGACGCCGACCGAGGTCAATATTGCCGCCGGCGACTCCATCCCCTTTTCTGAAAATATTACCCGCTATGGGCTGAAGGCGGAGATGCCGCTCTTCGTCAAGGGCCTCTATTCGCTGGCCGACAAGGTCAAACAGCTACAAAAGGCGAGCAAGGCCGGTCATAGGTTGAGGTTGATCACGCGTCAGGCGGCCGTCGTTTCGCTCGATGCCTCATTGGCCTTTACCAGTCATCTTGAGGAGGCCATCGCCGCGCGGCTTATATCATTAAACAAAACCCGTGACGACCTGCAACTGGCCGTCAACAACGGGCGGGTTCCAGAATCGGAACTCCTGAAGGTCGAAACCACCCTGAATGATCTGCAGAAACAGCGCAACGATCTACAGCGTCAGGCGATCACCCTGACAAGTCAATTGGAACAGTTGACCGGTATCAGGTTGCATCAGTTCGTCACCCTTTCGCTTAAACGCAAGGTCGTCAGTGGCGAATTTTTGCGTCAGACCCAGAAACAGGCCAGTGTCGCCGCCGCCGAAAAAGGGTTGCAGCAGGCCTGGGATGAACATTATCCCCGCATTAAACTCGAAGGGTTTGTCTCCGAAAATGCCGGCGAGGCTTACAACACCGGGAGTTCTATCGATCGCAGCTACAACTATGTGGGCATCTCCGTCTCACTGCCCCTCTTTAACCGCAGTATCGGCGGTTCGATTGACCAGGCAAAAGTCCAGCTACAGCGAGAGCAGCGCCAACTGGCGCAACTGCGGTCCGACCTGAGAGTGGAAGCGCAAACCCTGCGCGAGCAACTGCCGGTGATCGATCGTTCAACGGCGCTGGCCCAGACCAGCCTCGCCAACAACCGGCGGCTGCTGGATATCGCAAGGGTCGCCTATCGCAGTGGGCGCATGACCACCGAAGAATACTTACGCTTTGAAACCCAGGTTCTCGATGCCGAGGCTAACCTGCATAAAACCTACGTCGACCGCTGGCAGATCATCAGTCAACAGGCTGTCCTTTACGGCGACGAACTGACAGGAGTCGTTCAATGAAAAAGAAACTCATTACAGCTCTGGTGATCCTGCTGGTCGTGGGCAGCGCCATCGCCCTGCTGATAACGCGTAAAGCCAATCTGGCCAAGGCCCCGGTGGCCAGTGTCCTGCCGGTGGTGGTTGAGTCGATCACCGTTCAGCCACAGGAGGTCACTCTCACCCTGCCCGCTATGGGGAGCGTCTCATCGGATCTCTCGACCACCCTGTCGACCAAAGTCAGTGGGCGAATCCTCAAGCTCTACAAGCAGGAAGGGGATGCCATCCAAAAAGGGGATCTGTTGATTCAAATTGATGATCGTGAATTAAAAGCGAAAAAGGCCGGGCTGCAGCTTAAGGGCGAAAGCCTGGGCTACGATATCGCCGCCAAACAGGGGAACCTTAAGGCCTTGCAAACCACCCTGCAAAACGCTTTAGAGAGCCATGTCCGCACCAAGGAGTTGCTCGATGTCAAAGGGGCTTCGATTGAGCAATACAACCAGGAAGAGACCGGAATCGCGCAGCTAAAAGCGCAACTGCAAAGCGTCAAGAGCGGCATCGACATGTTGCGTTCCGGCATCAATGAACTGAGCGAGAGCCAAAAAGAGCTCGACAGTCAACTCAGTTACACACGCATCGCCGCGCCGATTGATGGGACATTGAGTGCCCGACTGGTGGCGGCGGGAGATCTGGCGGTGCCGGGCAAGGCGCTGCTGAAGATTGCAGCGATCGATGGTCTTTACCTCGATATCAAATTGCCCTCCGACCTTAAGGCCTCGGCCATCCTGCTTGACCAGCAACAATTTCCCCTGATCTCCAAGAATCAGGCGGGGGCCAGTGGCCTGCGCGAATACCGCGCCGCCTTGCCCCTTGGCAGCTCTCTGGTTGAAGGGGAATTTCTCAATGTCGCGCTGGTGCTTTATACGGGGAACGGCGTGCTGCTGCCCAACGATGTGCTGCTCTCAACGGGCGGGCAGACCAGCGTGCTGGTCTATACCTCTGGCAAGGTCAGTAAAACAACCGTGACCATTGTGCGTCGGGGGAGCGAAGGGGTCATGGTTGCTGAAGATCTAAAGGGAAAAACGCTGCTCATCGCCAAGCCGGATATCCTACTGCGCGCGACCTCCGGTGTGCCGGTCAAAATTCTTTAGCAACAAAAGCGTCTGACCCCAGGAGTAAGAATATGTTTGAGTTTTTCCATAAACGCCCATACCTGCTTTACAGCGTGATAGCCGGACTCTTTGTCCTCGGGGTCTACGGTCTGATCGTCATGCCGAAAAACCTGTTTCCCGACAGCGATCGGCCGACCGTGATCATCATGAGTCAGGTGCCGGGGGCGACCGCCAGCCTGGTCGCGGCGACGGTCTCCAAACCGGTGGAGCAGGAGGTTTCGACCCTGGCGCTGATCCGCAAGGTCAGTTCGACCAATATCGCCGGGATGTCGATCGTTAGCGCCGAATTCGAGTACGAAAAAGGGCTCGACGCCGCAGCGGTCGATGTCAACAATGCCATCAACAAGGTGCGGGGAAAACTCCCGGATGGGGTGAATCCCTCAATCTACACTGCCGGGTCTTTCGTCCTGCCGGTCGATGTCTTCGCCCTCTCTCCCGCCAACGCCAATGTTGATATCGACACGATCCGCAAGCTGGCGCTCAGTGACTTCAAACCGGCCTTGTTGCGTAATACCGAGGTCGGCAATGTCGAGGTCTTCGGCGGCTTCCAAAGTGCCATCAACATCAATGTCGACCCCTTTGCCGCCAAGGCTAAAGGGATCGCCCTGGATAAAATAGCGGGGATAATCCGCGCCCTGGATCGCGACATTCCCCTCGGCTTCAGCAAGGGGGATGATTCATTTTTCACGGTGACTTTCTACGGCGAGCGTGATCGGATTGAAGAATTGAAACGCCTGCCGGTCGCCCCCAATGTGACCCTGAGCGATATCGCGACCATCCGCTGGGAACATCAGCGGCGCTTCTCCGGTTATCTGGGGAACGGCAAGCAGGCGATCGCCCTGGTCATCCAACGCGCACCCGGAGGCTCGGTGCTTTCCACCAGCAATGCCGCACGGGCTGAGATTGCCAAGCTTAAGGCGCGTTACCCGAATGTTCATTTTGAACTCACCGATACCCAGCACAATCTGATCCAGACAGCCAACAGCAACATGCTCGACGCGCTGCGCGATGCGATCATCTTTACTTTGCTGGTAATCCTGCTGTTTCTCGGCAACCTGCGTGCCGTGGCTGCGGCGCTGGCCTCGATCCCGATGGTCTTTTTTGCCACCATCGCAATTATCTGGATGTTCGGCGGCGAGCTGAATCTGATCATCTACACCGCGATTATTCTCGCCCTCGGGATGCTGGTCGACGATGCAGTGGTGGTGTTGGAAAATATTGAACGCCACCTGACGGAGTTGAAGGAAGACTTGCAGACCGCCATCGTCCAGGGGACCAAGGAAGTCATAGCGCCGGTCTTCGCCGGAACCGTCGCCACCATCGCCATCATGTTCCCATTTTTGTTTGCCGGCGACTTTCCCCAGCAGATCTTCCGCCCGCTGATATCGACTTTGATTATCGCGCTCTTGGTCTCTTACTTTCTTTCAATCACCTTTATCCCGGCTATCTCCATCTTCCTCTACCGCAACGGCACCCAAAAAACCCGGGTTGAACTCTGGCTGGAGCGCCTCTACCAAAACAGTTTCGGCCGCCTGGTCAAACACTACCTGGCGATCCTGAAGTTCTCGGCCGGAGGACGTTCGTGGCTGCGCCGCAGCCTGATGATTCTGGGGGTGGTGGTGGTGCTGGCGCTGAGTGTGCGCGGGATCATGCCGGTTATCGGCCGCGACCTGATGCCGCCGATGGATACCGGCATCATTAAGACGCATGTTAAATTCAGCGCCAATGAGACGGTCGAGACCACAGAAAAGCGGATCGCGCCTTTCCTTGAATGGCTGCATGAACAGCCTGAGGTCAAGATGAGTTCGGTGACCTTCGGCAGCGAGCCGGGAGTGCTCTCCCTCGGCTCGGGATCCCTGCCGACCGAAACGATCATGACCATCAACTGCGTCGATCGCTTCCAGCGCGAAGCGAGCATCTGGCAGTTGGAGGATCGCATCCGTCAGAAACTCGCTGAGCTGCAGAACGTAAAAGCGGTCGATGTTTACGATTTCGGTGCGACGCCCCTCTCCAGTATCAAGGCCCCGGTCAACGTGCAGCTGCTGGCTGAAGATTACAACCTGTTGCCCGCAGCCAGCCACAAGGTGGCTGAGGCGATGAAAACCGTCAAGGGGCTGACCTCGATCAGCACCAGCTGGGACAAGGACTTCACCGAAGCGGAACTTGATATTGACACAAACCGCGCGCTGGCTTACGGCATCACCCCGGTGCAGATCGCGGCGCAGCTGCCGCTGGCCGGCATCCCGGTCACCATGAGCGGCAATCTGGTGACGATGCAGGCCCAGTTTGTGCGGCTCTACTTCAATCGTCCCTTTGACCGGAACCTTCAGGATTTACGCCTGATCCCGATCCAGACCGCTAAAGGACCCGTCCCGCTTGAGTCCCTGGCCAAAATTCGCTACCGTCTGACTGCCAACAAGATCGAACGCAACAACCTGCTCTACTCGGTAGATATCAGCGGTTATCGCGCCAGGCGTGCGATCTCGACTATGACCGAAGATACGGTCAATGCCCTGAAAACGGCCGGTCTGCATGGCGTGGAAATTCATCAGGAAGGCGACATCAAGCAGATGAAGGATAGCTTCAAACGGATGCTCAAATCGATCGGTATCGGCATAGTGCTGCTGCTGATGGCGTTGATCGCCATCTACCAGTCGGTGCGCATGTCGATTGTCATGATTCTGGTTCTGCCGCTAGCGATGATCGGTGCCTCCTGGGGGATGTTGATCTTCAACAAACCGAGCTGCATGCCGAGCCTGGTCGGCATTATGCTGCTGTTCGGCATCATCATCAAAAACTCGGTGCTGCTGATCGATTTCTACCAACAACACCGCAAAAAGGGGGAACCACCCCTCGAGTCCGCCATGGAATCTGTGCGGGTGCGTTTCCGCCCGGTTCTTATGACCGCCTTCGGCACCATCGCCGGGATGATCCCCATCGCCTTCGAATGGGCGGTCGGACTTGAGCGGCTCTCCCCGCTGGCCGATGTTGCCATCGGCGGGCTGCTGATCGGGACCATTTTGACCCTGATCTATATTCCGATGCTTGCTTACAGTGTAGAGAAGAAGGATGCAAACTAAATGCTAAGCGCCAAACTTACTTGAAGAAAAGGGCAGAGAATCGAATTTATTTTGACCTGAACGAGACAAAAGCAGACAGGTACAGCTATGATGTCCATGAAGTTGTTGATACCTGCCTGATCCTGGCTAACGAACGGTTCAATCTAGAGTAATGCTACACCATGAATTTTCCACCTGAGTACATGCTATTTGTCAAATCGCTGATAGGAGTTCTGGCCATCGTCAATCCCTTGGGGGCAATTCCGATTTTTCTGGCTCTAAGTAGCGACCGCACCTCCGCAGAATGCCGCAAAATTGCTCGCAGCAGTGCATTCACCGTAGCCGTGGTTCTCATGATCGCGATATGGGCTGGAGATACGATTCTGATCTTTTTCGGAATTAGTCTCTCCGCGTTCAGTTGCGGAGGTGGGCTGCTGGTTCTGTTGATGGGGATCAATATGTTACATGCCAAGCAGAGTCATGTACGGCATACCCCGGACGAGGCCGAATAAGCATGCAATAGAGAGAATATCAGCGTTGTGCCATTGGCAATTCCACTCATGGCCGGACCAGCAGCTATCAGCCTGGTGATTGTTGATGCACATCAAGCCGCTGGCTGGAGCGGCCGGTTGATATTGAGTGTCGTAATTGTCATTGTTGCTTGCACGGTCTGGCAGACCTTACGCTTGGCAGCGCCTATCGGGGAAAAAATGGGAATTACCGGACTGAATATCGCGACCCGGATTATGGGGCTGCTGCTTGTCGCCATTGGTGTCCAAATGATGACTTCCGGCTTAGCCATCCTCTTGCCCGGCCTTGCTTGAGTTGCGGCAGAGGCGATTTGATTCGCTGGATGACAAATCACAACACGTTGGAGAGAAATCCCCCATTTGGTTAGGGCCGTGATTTCTGGTAGCGGTTGGCAAACGTCCTACTCTGCGGCGGTTACCTCTAAAAAGGCCGCCAGCAGCGCCGAATAACAGGTTTCACGCCGCTTGAGCAGGGTAAGTGAACGCCTGAGCATCAGCGGACTCTCCACCTCAACCAGTACCCCATACTCAAGTTCGCGGTGTACGGCAGCTCGTGAAAGGCAGCTGACCCCAAGCTCCGCGGCAACGCCGTTCTTGATGGCCTCTGTATGGCCAAATTCCAGGGCAATAGTATATTTGACGCCCGCTTTCTCCATCGCATCTTCAAAAATTTCGCGGGTTCCGGAGCCTTTCTCGCGGATAATCCAGGGCGCCGAAGTCAGCATCTCCAGCGTGGCGTACTTATCGCTGGCCCAGGGATGCTTAGGGCCTGTTACCACTACAAGTTCGTCGGCGCGCCAATGGGTCGCAATAAGTCCTCGGTTGTGGCACGGACCCTCGACAAAGGCAATATCAAGCTCACCTGATTCAAGCCATTCAGCAACCTGTTGGGTGTTCCCCACCCGCAACTCTACCCTGGTCTTAGGATACTGTCGGGCAAAGCTTCCCAGGAGCGCCGGCAGCAAATAATTGCCAATCGTCGTACTGCCACCGACCAGTAATTCTCCGACTAACTCGTCACCATCTCCTCGCAGCTGTTGTTCTAAGCGCTTGACCGCCAGCAGAATCTCGCTCGCGTCCTTAAGCAGCAGACGGCCACTATCATTCAACCGCAGTCTCTTACCCGCTCGTTCAAATAGAGGAGTCGCGCTCAGTTGTTCAAGCTGCGACAACGCCATGCTGACTGCCGATTGGGTTAACAGCAGTTCTTCGCCTGCCCTGGTCACACTGGACGTCGCGGCGATTCTTTCGAAAATTTCCAGTTTCCTCAATGTCAGCAACATACTCATAAATCCAATTGATGATGTTTATCAATATTATTCATTTTCATTTATATTTTATTAGGCTTAGGGTGTCAATAATTAACGCGTCAAAAGGAGTTCATTGTGGAAAATAACCATGGCTTGAAAGTTTTATTCTGGATCCTGTTGCTGGGCTGTTGCTGGCCGGCCATCACCGCACCGATCGCGCTAGTGGCCGGAATCTCATACGGGATCATAATCGGCAATCCCTGGGCGTCAATGACATCGACCTGGAGCAGGCGGCTGCTACAGGCTTCAGTTGTGGGTCTCGGCTTCGGCATGAACCTGCCGGAGTTGCTTAAAACCGGCAAAGAGGCCTTTTTATATACCGCCGTCAGCATCAGTTTTACCATGCTCGCTGGGTATCTGCTCGGCAGGTTGTTCAAAACCCCCCAGCGTACCTCCACCCTGATCTCCTTCGGTACCGCCATCTGCGGCGGCAGCGCCATTGCCGCCATGGCACCGGTCATCAAAGCGGAACCCGAGGAAACCGGGGTCGCCCTGGCGACCATATTTACCCTGAATTCCATTGCCCTGCTCCTTTTCCCTCCCATGGGACACCTGCTGGGAATGGGGCAGCGGCAGTTCGGACTCTGGTCTGCACTGGCGATCCACGACACGAGCAGCGTGGTAGGAGCAGCTGCTGCTTATGGCGGACTGGCTTTAGTCATCGGCACAACGGTCAAGTTGACCAGAGCGTTGTGGATCATGCCGGCGGCTCTGGTTGCGGCCTGGGTCACCAAGTCGGAAGGGAGAGTAAAAATCCCCCTTTTCATCATCGGCTTTATCGCGGCCGCAGGCATAAAAACCATGCTGCCCCAGTTCGACCAGCTCTGGCACCCGTTGAACAGCATTGCTAAACAGAGTCTCGTTGTGACCCTTTTCCTGATCGGCATCGGTCTCACTAGAGAGGTTTTGGGCAGGACCGGCGTTAAACCGCTGGCTCAGGGCGTAATGCTCTGGCTGTTGGTTTCAGTAACAAGCGGTATCGCCATAATGGCAGGCTGGATCAGTTAATGCGCCCCCCAGTAGGAAAGGACATAGTATGAACGAAATGACGACCATCCTCTTTGCGACCGATTTTTCTGAAGTTTCCGACTCTGCGTTTGAGTATGCCGCGTCCCTGGCCGCAACCTATAATGCGCGCCTGGTTGTTCTACACGTGGTCGCCCATCAGACGGATCTGCGCAGCTTTTACGTGCCCCATATTTCCTTTGACGACCTTGACCAACAAGTCGAGGTCGGCGCAAAACAGCGAATGAATGAATTTTGCAACAGATGGCGGGGACAATTTCCGGATCTGATCGCGTGTGTTGTGACCGGGATACCGCAGGTAGAGATTCTCAAAAAGGCGCTCGATGTTACAGCGTCGATGATCGTCATGGGAACTCACGGACGCCAGGGGTTTGAGCATTTTATTTTTGGCAGTACCGCTGAGGGCGTTGTGAAAACCGCACCCTGTCCAGTCCTGACGGTTCGGCCGCAAAGCTGAACCGCGCACCGAATAAATCGAAAACACGGTCCGGAGCCCTCATCGTTCGCGCCGGCTCCAGAGCCGAGAAAATGCAACCAGCCCTATTCCCACACTTTTTATGCAGAAATATTATCTTGACTTTTATATATATGGACTTATTATTGTGCATATACACATATCAGCTCGATCGCTCCCCTTCGAGCCAAGGAGAATCACCATGAAGATCTGTTTCCCTGTTGAAGAAAACCACGGGATGGAAAGTGAAGTTTACGGACATTTTGGCTCGGCACCGCAATTTCTGATCGTCGATACTGACACCAGCGAAATCAAAGCGTTGAACAATGGTGATGAGCACCATGCTCACGGTGCCTGCCAGCCGCTCAAAGCCCTCGGTGGACAAAACGTTGATGCCATTGTCGTCGGTGGCATTGGCGGGGGAGCCCTGATGGGGCTGAATCGGGCAGGTCTTACGGTTTATCAGGCTCAAGGATTGACGATTGCTGAGAATATCAGCTGCTTTGCTCTAAACGAGTTGGCAGTTTTAACTCCGGGCCAAACCTGTGGAGGTCACGCTCATGGAGCAGGGGGCGGCTGTCACCACTGATGAGCAATTGAACCCGGCCTAAATTTAATGACCCGGTCGGGGCCGTCGTATCGACTGGCCTGGCCGGAGCGGAAGAAAAAATAATGCCACAATATATGCTACTGCTCCTCAACTGCGGAATAGTACTGTCTCTTCTGCTCTTCAGGAGACAATCCTTGATACCATCGATTCAGGAGAAGCGCTGATGGCTCCACGCCCAAAAAAACCTCGGAAATGCTGTTGCGTGCTGAGAGAAAACGGCATCCAGATCTTCAAGCCAGCCGGGACCCCGTTAAAGGGGTTGGAGAAGACCATTATCAATCATGATGAGATTGAAGCCATGCACCTGTGTGACGGTCTTTGCTTAACGCAACAGCAGGCTGGTGAACGGATGGGAATCTCACGTGGGACCGTGCAACGTTTGGTTGTCAGCGGACGCAAGAAGTTGATTGATGCCCTGCTAAATGGGCATGCAGTCTTTATTCCACCCGAAGAGTTGGCAACGGTGACAGAATTCTCTCAACCTTCCTGACACCCCTCAATAAAAATTTCCAAGAAGGAGTTACACCCCTCATGTCCACAGAACCACGCAAAATTCTGATCGTTGGCGGCGTAGCCGCCGGTATGAAAACAGCCTCGCGTCTGCGACGCCTCGACCCCAAGTCCCAGATTACTGTCGTTGAGCGCGGGGTGCATTTATCTTACGGTGCCTGCGCTCTGCCTTACGTGATCAGCGAAGAGATCGAAGAACTTGATGAGGTGCGCCAGACGGCCAACGGTACTGTGCGCGATGAGGCCTTCTTTTCCATGGTCAAGGATGTCGAGGTCTTGACCCGTTGCGAGGCGGTCCGCATCGATCGTGAAAAGCAACAGCTCGAGGTCCATTTTCTGGATGACGACCGCGTTCAGACGATGCCATATGAAGCGCTGGTGTTAGCCACCGGGAGTCGGCCTATGGTCCCTCCGTTTCCGGGAAGAGAGCTAGCGGGCGTCTGTGCCTTAAAAAATATGGATGATGCCGCCAATATTGCCACGCATGTAGAATCTGGTGCGCGGGCGGTTATTGTCGGCGGCGGGCTGATCGGACTGGAAATGGCCGAAGCGCTCGGTTCCCGCGGCATGGATGTGACCATGCTGGAGATGCAGGATCAGGTGCTTTTCGGAATCCTCGACAGCGACATGGCAGAGCATGTCCATCAGGTGCTACGCAAAGAAGGGATAAAGTTGCATCTTGGCGAGGCGCTGCTGTCCATCAGCGGTGAAGATGGCCATGTTGAGCAGATCACAACAGCCAAAGGAGACTATCCGGCGGATCTGGTGATTCTCGCCCTGGGTGCCCGACCGAATATCGAACTGGCCCAGGAAGCCGGTTTGAACATCGGCCCGAGTGGCGCGATTGCAGTGAATCAACAGATGCAAACCAGCGACCCGAATATCTGGGCCGCTGGCGATTGCGTAGAAAGTTATCATCTGCTTAATCACCAACCGCTGCATCTCCCTCTCGGCTCGACCGCCAACAAACATGGCCGCATCGTCGCTGACGCCATCTGCGGCCACTCGGCTCATTTCCCCGGAATTCTCGGCACCATGTTGGTCAAAGTATTCGGTCTCAATGTTGGTCGCACCGGCCTTTCTCCCGAAAAAGCGACTCAAAACGGCTTTGACCCGGTCAGCATTTTCGCGCCATCACCCGACCGCGTTCATTCGATGCGCGGCGCAAAACCTATCCTGACGCGACTCACCATCGACCGCGTCAGCCGCAAACTTCTCGGCGCTCAGATTGTCGGCCCTGGCGAGGTGGCCAAACGGATCGATGTGGTTGCGACCGCACTCAGTTTAGGCGCCGACATCGATCAACTGGCACAAATCGACCTCGGCTACGCACCACCCTTTTCGACGGCGATGGATCCGCTGCATCAAGCGGCGAATGCATTGCGTAACAAGCTCGATGGCCTGGCCGACAGCCTTTCGCCGCTGAAACTGAAGAAACGCCTCGACCTCGGCGAAGAACTGCTCCTGCTTGACATCCGCTCACCCGAGGAGCACGCCGAAGTGCGCATGGTCGGGGCAATACTGCTTCCGTTGGGGAAATTGCGCGCCAAAGTTGCAGAGTTGCCGAAAGATAAACTGATCGTCCCTTTTTGCAAAATCAGTCTGCGTGGTTATGAAGCTGTGCGTATTCTGCGTGCCGCAGGATTTGAGAAGGTGGCTTACCTCGAAGGTGGTGTGCTCGGCTGGCCTTATGAGCTTGAGCGCGGCACATCTAAAGTATCAATGCTAAATTGAATCGGCTCGTAAAAAATTACACGCGTTTGGAATGGATACCCCTTGGAACCGAACACGAAATTTAAAAAACCAGACGTCATTATTTTGTCGCTGGCACATCTTGCTCACGATACATTCTCCTCATTTTTAGCCCCGTTGTTACCGTTGCTGATTACTAAATTGGGCATGTCGCTGTCGATGAGCGCCCTTCTTGACGTGAGCAGGCGGATTCCGGCCCTGTTTAATCCTGTTCTGGGGCTGCTGGCAGAAAAAACCGGAGTCAAATATTTTGTCATTCTTACCCCGGCGATAACCGCCATCAGCATGGGGCTGGTGGGGTTGGCGAATTCGTATGCTGTGTTGTTTATCCTCCTGTTTGTCGCCGGCATTTCGGCGGCACTTTTTCATGTCCCTACACCGGTGATTGTGAAAGAGGCTTCGGGTAACAAAGTCGGAACGGGGATGAGTTTTTTTATGGTAGGCGGCGAACTGGCCAGAACACTAGGCCCCCTGCTGGTTATTTCCGCAGTATCGCTCTGGAGCCTGGAGGAAATATACCGCTTGATCCCCCTGGGGGTGCTTGCTTCGCTGGTGCTCTATATCAAGCTCAAAGATCTTGATGTGAACCGGCAGGTGCAGAAGACCAAAGAAAAAGGGGATACCCGCAAGCTGTTGCGCCTCTATTGGCCGCTTTTCAGCGTTATCGGCGGCTTCCTCTGCTTTCAGTCCGCGATGAAAAGCGCACTGACCCTCTATCTGCCGGTTTATTTAACCGATCAAGGATCCTCTCTCTGGTTTGCGGGGATTTCATTGTCTGTTCTACAGTTTTTCGGGGTCATCGGAACATTTTGCGCGGGCAACATTTCTGATAAAATCGGGCGTCAAAATACCCTGGTCATTTCCAGCATCGGCTCTGTGGTCGCCATGGCGCTGTTTATCCTCACCCAGAATATTATCTTGCTGGCCATTCTCGGACTATTCCTGTTTGCCTCGGGCCCGGTGCTGATGGCCAGTATCCAGGATACGAATTCGAACATGCCAACCTTTATGAACAGCATGTACATGTTTATCAATTTCGGGGTCAGTTCGATACTCGTGTTTGCGCTCGGATTCTTAGGGGACTGGATCGGACTGGAGCGCACCTATGAGCTGTGTGTTCTGTTCGCACTCGGCACAATTCCGCTGGCGTTTCTTCTGACACGCTTTATCGGAGCAACTGAGCTCCCTTAGTCGGAGGGTGGCGTTGACGAGGCGCGGTCCGTTCGGGGCGTTGAACTTTAGAACCCCGAACGACCAAGTGGCTACCCAATTTATCCTGCACTGTAATTATTCTGCAACCAATACGAAACATTGACCAGCCCGATGACCGCAGTTCAGCCAAAATCGACCCCGCAGCCTCTTATGTTTCAGGAAAAAACTATTTTCCGGCTTGCCGCCGCACCGTAATCGACTCGCCACCGACCCCCCAGCTATCGGTCTCCACTTCATCGATCACCACGACAGTTGTGGCCGGGTTTTTCCCCAGCACATCGACCAACAGTTGCGTTGCCCCTTTGATCAAGGCTGCTTTCTGCTCGGCTGTCGCCCCTTCGCGGGTAATTCTGATGTTGACATACGGCATGGTAAAATCTCCTTGGAGGGTAAATTAAAGCTGTTTCGGTCCCTATAAAGAAAGCGGCCGCAAGCGACCGAGTTTTAATAGAGCCCTAACTGAATTCGTGGACTTCTTTTTCATCCAATTCAACCAATTGGTTTTGTACATATTTACAGATAGCATCTTCTGTTGCATTTCCAATAGTTTCAACAAAATAACTTTGAGTCCAAAGTTTACCACCCCAGAATCTTTGTAGTTCCATGCACTGGATAATACAGACTGGGACAAGCCCAGTCTACACTATCCAGCACGGGGGCAAGCCCCCGAGATTTTCGCTACGCTCTGTTAAACGATACAAAATATAGCATAATTTCACCCTGGTCGTTGACGCGATTGAAGAATATCAGTTTTTACCGTACACTCAGATGAAATTTGATTTAAATACCGTCAGGTAAAAGACCGGCTGGGTAGCAGAGCAGATGAGCGGGAGTGAGAGCATGATTATCGGTTTCGCAGGAAAAGCCGCCTCAGGAAAAACAACCGCAGCCCGCTACATGGCAGAGCACCTGCCAGGTGAGGTTCGGATCATTCCGATGGCTCAAGTTCTACGTAATGAAGTTGAAACCTTCTTGCGCGCCATCGGCGCCGAAAAATATGTCCCATTGGTCTATGGCTGTCAGGACGACAAGGTGCAGGTTTTTCAGGTCGATACGAAACAGGCTCACAAAGCCTGCCCGCGTTGGGCCCATTTTGTCTCTGCGCATGCCGATATCCAAAAAAGCCCGGAGCAGACAGCCGTGACAGTCCGACGGATTCTACAGTGGTGGGGGACCGAGTATCGCCGTGCCGAGGATACCAACTACTGGACCAGAGCCTGGGCGACGCTGGTTGAGAGCCTCGATCTGAGCACTATTCATATCCTGATTGACGATGTCCGGTTTATGAATGAACTGAGCACCGTTCGCAGCGAAGGGGGGGTGATCATCAAGATCGAACGCCCCGGCTTCAATGGCGCCGGCAATCACGCCAGCGAAACCTCTCTCGACGATTACACCGACTGGCACCGGGTCATCAGCAACAGCGGCACCCTCGACAACTTTAAGCGACAGATTACAAAACTGACTGCGGAGTTACTTGCTGCAGGCGGCAAGTAAAAGAGTCAAATTCCGACTCTCAATAAGATAATTTTACGACAATATCGAAGGAATCATCTCCCTGGGGCAGAGCTGAGAATGTATTTTGTTGCTGCGCATTGCTGGCAAAAAAATGAGGATAAAACCGCCAAGACCATTGCGGAGGCAATGGATATTTTAATTTACGAAGCCCGGCAAAAAATCTCTGACGGCGGCCCGGCGGTCCTCACCAGCTTCGCCGATCAGAATCAGGCCAATGAACTGGCGACCCGATTGACGCAAGGTGGAATTCCAGCGCTGGTGATCGATCCGGTGGCGACACGCAGTAAACGTCCGTTCCTAGTCAGTCGCTTCGTGATCGAGGAACAGACCCTGCAGCTTAAGTCAGCGGACGGAGCAGATTGCGACATCCCTTTCGACACGATCGAACTTCTCCTTGGTGCCACCTACAATTTCGAGATAAAAGAGGGGACCATCACAGTCTCTGACCGAAAGTTCAGCCTCGGAAAAACCTTACTTGCCGGCGGTGTGCCGATGACCAAAAAAGTACAAAGCGAAAAGAGTGTCATGCTCTTAGAGCGGGATGAAACTCTCTGGCTATACAGAAAGGAAGAAGCGCCATTTATCTTCAATCGGGTCGCGCTAAATTACGATGGGCTCGCCGACGCGCTGCATCTGACGCGAAACCTCAATTTCATCCATTTGAAGAACCGTTTGCGTCAACTTGCTCCCCAGGCCATTTGTGACGACCGCCTGCTCAAACGGTCTCGCCTGATTCGCCTTCTCGGCTCAACCCTCAATCCGGATGTCGATCTCGATCTGGCGTGCGAAATACTCGCCCGCAGTTTACGCCCAGAGCCGGTTCCAACCTCAGGCAACAGTTAGCCGAGCCGGAATCGCTTGAGGGTTCTCGACTCTCACCCTCTTTCGAACCTCCTCACACCGCTCTTCACGAAAAGCATCCGACACCTTAAGGGCCTGGTCGGCCGTTTTTTATCCCTGTTTACTTCCTTTCAGAAAAAGAGAACAGCAGTCTAAAAACAAGCCATTGAAAAAAGTTTTGCAGGCATGTTGACAGGCATCGCATCACATAAGTGCGGATCGGCCACTTAATACATAAACCGATGTTTTGTATATGCTTTTTAAAAATAAAAGGTTGACGATGATAATATTTACCACATAAAGTACAAGATATCCAACAGAGAGGAGAATTGACTATGGAAGCACATCATCATGACCATGCCATCCCATGCCGCTGCGGCGGACAGGCAAAGATCTTTGGACCGAGTGAGTATGCCCCGACCAGCCAATGGGGGATCTACTGTTCAAAAGACGATTGTGAAAAAATGACGACCGGTAATTCGCTGGAGCTGAGCATCGAAACCTGGAACGAAGAACAGATGTTTGCGATCTACTAAAAGCTGATATGAAATCGCAAGAGATGTGGGCGGCCTAAATGGTCGCCTTTTCTTTTTGGAACGAAACTTCTCCAATATTTGGAGTCAAACGCGCTCCACCGTCGGCGCACGCTGATCATCAATCCGCCAGTGCAGCAGCGTAGCGACAACACTCAACGCACAGGCAAGGATCCAAACCGCATCGTAACAGCCGGTATGATCGAAAACCCCGCCGCCGAGCCAGACCCCGAAAAAGGCACCGAGCTGGTGACCGACAAAGAGACAAAGAATGATCCCGCCAATTCGAGTGAGCAGCAGCCACTTGTAACGTTGCAGTAAGATCATAGTTTTACTCACCCACGGTCGAAAAAAAGAGGGCATGATTCGATGTAAAGAGCGGCGGCGTACGATTTACAATCGTGCGAATCGCCGGTGAGCCGAGCAGACGCTTATTGAGGAACTTACGCGCGGCGGCCCGATCCCAATCGCCGGTCGAGCTGAATGGCTGGTAGAGACCGAGCGGGGTGGCGGTATCGATCGGTGTGGCGCCGGCAATCCCATACTGCTCCGGATCATCGAGCAGACCGGAAGCCCGCGGCAGATTCATGATTGAAAGATTGAGAAAACCGATCTGCCCTGCATGCCTCTCGAGAAAGGTCAACGTCTGCAGAGCATCGGCCTCGGTCTCGCCGGGGGTGCCGAGCATGATGTAGACGTAGCTGGCGATTCCGGCGGCGGCGAGATTCTCCAGAATACGCGCGGCCGATTCGAGCCTGATCCCCTTGCCGAGTCGATCGAGCACCTTCTGTGAGCCGCTCTCCAGACCGAGCTGCAGCATGCGGCAGCCGCTCTCAGCCAGTTGCGCGACGAAATCGGTATCCTCCAGCACCGGCTCGAAACGAACGAAGCCGAACCAGTTCAGATCGGCCAGCTCAACGCGGCGCTGCGCCAATACCTTCAAGATATTAACCGGAATGGCGTTGTCGGTCAGCTGAATATGCTTGATGCCATAGCGGTCGGCCATCTGGCGCATCAGGCCGGGGAGCTCAGACACAGAGACCGCCCGGTAGGGGTGAACCGGCGTCGCCGCCTCGGGACAAAAGAGGCAGCGTTTCCAGTAGCAACCGCGCGAGGCGGTGAGCGGCAACACCGGCTGCGGTGAAAAGTAGCGGTGCAGATCGGCGAAACTGAAGTCGGGCAGAAAGCTGATGTCGGTCGCATCGGCCAGAGTGTAAGCGGTATCAGACTGATCCTTGGCCAGCGCGGTCAGCGCCGCTTCGCCGGGGCCAAAGATCAACCGGTCGAAAGGAGGGAGCCGCAGGTCGAGGCGACGCAGCGGCTCCTGCCAGGAGGTGATCAGCCCACCGCCAGCGACCAGCAGCGTGTCAGGGAGTGCCCGACGCAGCAGCCCGGCCAGTTCGAAAGCAGGGAGTGCCTGATGGAGAAAGTTTATCGATATGGCAACGATGCGCGGCCGCATTGCGACGATCTGCGGCAGCAATTCCTCCCGGAAATAGTCGGTAAACAGGCTCTGTAAGGTTCCGGCTGCGGCCCGCTCCAGATCGTCCGGGTCAAAAGCAGAAAAGCCGCTATGCTGATAGTCACCGAGAGTCAGTCGCTCTGTTCCGCAGGGGCTGTTCCAGACTGCGAGCAGGCGGTTGAGATACCTCACCGCCGTGTTATAGCGGGCAAAATTTTGCACGGCAGCGTCCGAACGGAGAAGGGTCAACGAAGCGGCGCGATGGCTTAAGGCGCGGCGCAGGGAGGTATCGACGGCGGTTCCGGCCCGACCGATCAAGCGCTCGCCGTCAAGGAGGTAGAGGTAGGCGGCCAGATTGGCATCGATCGCCTCGACCTTTACCCCTTCCCCTTTCAGATGAGCGAGCAACACCGCAAGGGCGAGCGGTGGCTCGGCCGGCTTGAGAGCCGGAGGCTGGAGGAGTAGAATATCGATCATCAGTTGGTCTCGCGGCAGGTCATCATGCTGGCAGGATAACAGAAAGCCGGTCCAGACGGACAGATTCAATTTTCTGTATCCCTTTTTTGTTCAGCATCACCCCGTCGTGCCTAATCGTTATGCACTGTCAACGGACAGAGACAACCCATCGTACAACAAAGCTAAGAGCCTGCCCCATTCTCCCCTCCTGCAGCCTCTTGGCACGACCGATGCTGTTACCTTTAAAAGAGGATCAGTCGTAAGTCGCGACTTCTGCTACTGACGCTTGCGATCTTATCACTTTATTTATCAAGCAATCCTTGCATTAGCCGAGCGGACAGCTATAAATAAATTGCACGTTTTTGTGCCTGCAACAAGGGGGGAAAAAGATCATGCTCTGGATTATTGAGAACCAGAAGAGAGTTCCGGCCGGACAGTACGCCACCTTGCTCAATGAGCTCGGCTCGGAATATCAGATTGTGCCGCTACACCGGGATGGTGCGCTCCCCATTTTGAAAGCAGACGACAAGGTTCTGGTTCTGGGTGGAACCATGGGGTACAACGACGTCGAGATGTACCCCTGGTTGCTCCCGTTGAAGCGCTTCATTCTTGAAGCCGCCAACGCCGATATCCCGCTTTTCGGCATCTGCCTCGGTGCCCAGCTCCTGGCCGATGTCCTGGGAGCGACAGTCACGCAAAACCAGCATCAGGAGCGGGGAATCAGTCGCATCCAGCTGACAGCAGACGGCCGCCTCGATCCGCTGATGGCGAAGATCCCGACCACGTTCCCGGCGATGCAGTGGCACAACGACAGCTTTGATCTGCCGCCAGAGGCGACCCGACTCGCCTCCTCTACCGCCTGTCCGGTGCAGGCATATCGTTATCGCAACGCCTACGGCGTCCAGTTCCATCCCGAAGTGAATCATCAGATTATTAAAACCTGGAACGCCACCCTCGACCCAAAAGGGTATTACGATCAGGAATTTGCTTTTGCCCAGCCCGACTGGCAACCGACCTGGAATCAACTTCTAATCAATTTTCTGGCCGTGCCCGGTTGAGCCCCTCTTCCCAGAAGGGTCCGCCACCGGACCGAGTTGATTTAAAACGGAGCGGTGGTGACAATCAAAATAGATTTTTTCGCTGTTGCAACAAATTGATTTTCATCCTGATAGACTTCTTGAAAAGAACAGGTAACTTCGTCCGTATTTCCAAAATAGAAGGAGTCCGTCATGTTTAAAAAGATTATCGTTCTCACAACCATACTGGTCTTTAGCGCCACGGCTATTTTCGCCGCGACCTACCAGGTCGATCCGGTGCATTCCCAAATCCATTTCACCATCCCTCATCTGATGATGTTTAAGGTCCGGGGTGAATTTACCGACTACAGCGGCACTGTTGAAGTTGATGACAAAAACAAAATTACCGCGGCCAGCGCCACGATCAAGATTGCTTCGATCTCTACCCGCGAACAGAAACGTGACGACCATCTGCGCAGCCCCGATTTCTTTAATGCTGCCGAGTATCCGACCATGACCTTTACCAGTACTCGGTTCGTACAGAGTGGCGACACCGTTACCGCTTACGGCAAACTGACGATTCGCGGCACCACCAAGGATGTCGCCCTTACCGGCAAATTTCTCGGAGTGAATACCGACCCGTGGGGAAACGTCCGCGCCGGCCTTGAAGCGACAACAACCATCAACCGGCACGATTTCGGTCTGAGCTGGAATAAGGCGCTTGAGACCGGCGGTGTCGTGGTTGGCGACATGGTCGAGATCGGTCTTGAGGTCGAGGCGATCAAGCAGTAAAGGAAATGCACTCGGCAATAAAAATTTCTAAGATCGACAAAACAAAGGCCCTGCCGTTAAATCGGCAGGGCCTTTGTCTTGTCAAAAAAGCTGAAGAGCTAATGCTTCTTCCGCTCCGCCCCCCAAACCTTATCGAGATACCGATCCCGCCCGGAGCCAGAGCGATAACTGTTGTAACGAACCGGATTCTCTTTGGAGTAGTCCTGATGGTAATCCTCAGCCGGATAGAATCGGGTCGCCGCCACGATCTCGGTGACGACCGGGTCATCGTACCGGCCTGACTCCTCAAGCTGCTGTTTCGACCGTTCAGCCTGCTGCTTCTGCTCCTCGTTAAAATAATAGATACCGGAGCGGTACTGACTGCCGCGATCAAAAAACTGCCCGCCGCCGTCGGTCGGATCGATATTCATCCAGAACAGATCGAGCAGCTCCTTATAGCTGACCCTGGTCGGATCATAGACGATCTCGATCGCTTCAGTGTGGCCGGTTAGCCCGGTGCAGACTTCCTGATAGGTCGGGTTCTCCCTTTTCCCGGCGGTATAACCGGAAGTGACGGAAACCACGCCGTCTAGCTTTTTGAACGGCGGCTCCATGCACCAGAAACAGCCACCGGCGAAAATGGCCCGTTCAAATTTTACCTCATTATTTCCCATTATCCCTCCTCTTCAAAGGTGAGTGTCACACCGTTGATGCAGTACCGCAGTCCGGTCGGCTTCGGTCCATCTTTAAACACGTGCCCGAGATGGCTGCCGCAGCGGATGCAGTGCACTTCGGTGCGGGTCATGAAAAATTTCCGGTCGGTCTGAAAACCGACATTCCCCTTATCGACCGGAGCGTAATAGCTTGGCCAGCCGGTGCCGGAATCGTATTTCTCTTCAGAACTGAACAGCTCCAGTCCACAGCCGGCACAGCGGTAAATCCCATGCTTCTTGTTGTCGTGCAGCGGGCTGGTATAGGCAGGTTCCGTCCCATGCTCACGCATCACCTGATACTGCAGCGGGGTGAGCAACTGCCGCCACTCTGCTTCGGTTTTTTCAACTTTTTCACTCATCACGTAATCCGCCTTATCCAGAGAATAGATTTCAATCTGCTCCGCGGCCAGAGATGTTGCGACGCCTGTGCCGAGCAGCAGCCCGATTGCCAATCCGATCAGTCTCATTGCGGTCTCTCCTTATTTTGTCGGACCGACGCCAAGGCCAGCAGGGTCAAAATGCGCATAATTTTTCTCCTCTACTAAATGTATCGTGTTTTCGACTTATGTGGAGGGTAACAACAGAAGATAAAGAGAAAAGAAAGGGAGTGTAACGTTTCGGTAAAGTTTTGAACGGGAGAGATCGTTGTCAGGAGAGAGGGAGTTCAAACCAGACACGAGTGCTCTCTGCATCACTTTCGGCGCCGACCTTGCCGCAATGAGCCTCGATCAACTCCCGGACGATCGCCAGACCGATGCCGGCCGCGGTGTTGCGGTCGTCTTCGACAATCAGGATCGGTCCGGACAACGATCGTGCCATACGTTCCCTTCCTTCAACTCTTGGGGAGTGACCAGTTGTAAGAGATCGCCAGTAGACGAATGACGATGACAGACGCCGCCGCCAGAAGCGCGGCAATCGGGCGCGCCACGCCGAAATATTCGAGCCCAACCAGCAATACGCCTCCGGCCAGACAGGCCGAGGCATAGATCTCCCGCCGTAGAATCAACGGAATCTGGTTGGCCAGCACATCACGCATCACCCCACCGGCGGTGCCGGTCATCACCCCCATCAGCACCGCACCGAGAAAGCCGAGCTCAAAATCGAGCGCCTTGGTCGTCCCGATCACCACGAAAGTGCCGAGGCCGACGGCATCAAGGTAGAGGAGCGGTTTCTCGACCAGAGCAAACCGTTCTCGATTGATAAAGACGATCAGTGCAGCAACGGTCGCCACATAAAGATAGGTTTCATCGCGCAGGGAAAAGGTCGGCATGTCACCGAGGAGAAGATCGCGCAGGGTGCCGCCACCAACAGCGGTCACCAGACCGAGGACCAGCACGCCGAACAGATCCATATGGCGGCGGACGCCGAGCCAGGCACCGGACGCGGCAAAGGCGGCCGTGCCGATCAGATCGAGAATATAGAGGAGAGACATCTCAACCCTTTCCAGACCTATCTGAGCGCCAACGCCGCATAGATCCGGGTCGCAGCCTCGACCTCGGCCAGAGAGGTCTGCTCTTCAGCGGTGTGTGCCGTCTCCAAAGAACCGGGGCCTAAGATCAGCGGTTTGCACCCGGCCTGAAAGAAGAGGTTCCCATCGGAATGAGAGCGAAACGGAACAAAATTGAGTGGCAGGTTCAGACGTGGAAACGCCTCTTCCAGAATCTCCACCAACGGATTCTGCAACTCCAGCTCATACCCCCCCGCCTCGAAATTGAAGCTCGACTCAAGATCGAGCCCCTTGATCGAGTTGCGCGCCTTGGCCAACACTTTCTCAAATTCACAACGGACCTCACCCGGATCGACCTCGGGGGAGAGATGCAGATCGATCAGCGCATCACAGCGATCCGGCACCACAAAACCGGCCTGTGATGAGCTCATTTCGCGAATAGAGTAGACCAGGCGGGTCAGATCCTGATCGAACATGGGTGAACGTTCCAGTTGCAACAGCACCCGCAGCATCGATTCGATGGCGTTGTGCCCAAGCTCTGGCAGAGAGGAGTGGATCCGTCGCCCCTGAGTGACCAGCGCCACCTCCATGTAGCCGTAATGCCTGAAGGCCGGGAGCATCGAGGTCGGCTCACCGATCACCACCCATTCCGGACAATGATCCTGCAAGAAACGGATGCTGCCGTCGCCATTCTCCTCCTCCCCAACCACCAGGAGCAACCCGAGAGAAGGGCGTTGATCCTCGGGGAGGGTCGCCAGCGCCAGCCAGGCCTCGACCATCGCCGCACATCCCCCCTTCATATCGGCGCTCCCGAGACCGCGAACCACCCCCCACTCCTCGACCGCCGCGTATTCTTCAATATCCCAGGCTGGCACCGTATCGACGTGCCCGACCAGGTAGAGCGTCGGCTCCTCAGCCCCCATAGTCGCGACCAGGTTGTAGCGGTCCTCTTCGACCTCCTGCCGCCGAACCGGAATACCGGCCTCTGCCAGTCGCTCTTCAAGGTAGAGCTGGATATCTTCCTCTTTGCCGGACGGCGAGTAGATATCGATCATCTCCATCAGGGTCGTGCGCAAGCGCTGTGGGTCGATGGCATCCCAGACCCGTTCGAGTCTTTCACTCATCATTAACCCTTCTTGCTTTTTCGGCGCGGTTTGGAGAGGTTCATGGTCATGTAGACATGTTTCTGGATGTTATCGAACCCCTGCTTCTTGAAAAAGTTGATTCCGGCTTCATTGTCAGCATCGGTATCGATCACGATCATCCGTACTTTCTGATCGAGCAGCCGCTGCTTGAGTTCATCAAACAGCTTGTGCCCCGCCCCGCACTTCTGCAGACCGGGGCGCACCCCGATCCAGACCAGGTAGCCGTACTTCCAGGCCGAATGCTGCTTCTCGACCGTGGTCCCGAGCGCGAACCCGACAATCTCGTCACCCAGCTCGGCAACCAGACAGAGCTCGCTATCGGAGTTAAACAGGGTCGTGATCTCGTATTCGTCCCAGGTCCGATACATGCTCTGAGAAAATTCGGAGGTAAAGAGTTTTTCGCCGAGATGAAAAACCGCAGCCAGATCGTCTATGGTCATCTCACGGATTTCAAGTTGTTCTTGTGTCGGTTTTTTTGGCATAAGTCACCGTCAGTTAGAGAAGGGTTCAAAACTGTTTTTGTGAGGATAACAGAAAACAGCTGGGATAAAACTAACAACAAAAGAAGTGGAACAAGAAAAGGTGGCCAGGCGCTACAGTCTCTCCAGTAGCGGCCAAAGCCCTACCCCCCAGATGTAGAGGGTCAACAGCAGGCTGACCAGAACGGCCGCCGAGCCAAGATCCTTGGCCCGACCTGACAGCTCATGATGCTCTGTTCCGACCCTATCGACCACCGCCTCGATGGCCGAATTGAGCAGTTCAACAATCAACACCAGGAACAGGACCGCGATCATCAGCATCCGTTGCACGGAGTCGACGTTGAGCCAGCAGGCGAGAGGGAGAAGGAGGGCGGCCAGAAGCAGCTCCTGGCGAAAAGCCGCTTCATGCCGAAAGGCAGCTTTAAGCCCCAAGGCCGAATAGGTGGCCGCCAGAAGAATACGCTTAACACCAATGTTTTTTTTCATATTCTATCCCATAAAAAATGTGCAGAGTAACCATAAAATGGATGCGCTGATAGAGTCGGAGCGGGCTCGACATGCAGCTGATCGTCTTTTAATTTTTTTCTACACGGGTATTGTCGACGGGAGAAACCAGAGGAACAACATCTCTGGTACTCCAGGCGTTGATTTTACTGCCATAAACCTCGGCTGCCCCCTGATAATAGCCGATATTGCGCCTTACCAAAGGATCGCTAATTTGGGAGGGGGTCTCGCTACTCTCCCCGCCGTCAAAACCCTGCTGCACAACGATCTGCTGCCGCGGCTTCAGAATCGCCATCTCTGTCCCGTCAAACAGACCCAAATTCTGATAATTCGCAATCAGTGCCCGGTGGGGAGGATTATGCAGCAGATCCTGACCAAAAAAGCAGGAGCGGTAACTCATATTTAACAAACCGAGGAGCGTCGGCGCCAGGTCTATCTGGCTGGCGAGTTCGTTGACGATTCCGGGCGCAATATGCCCGGGGGCGTAGATCCAGAGCGGAATATGGTAGCGCTCAAGCGGCAGGGCCGATTTTCCGGCACTCCCGGCCTGATGATCGGCAACAAAGATAAAGACCGTATCGTTAAACCACGGCTTTTGTGCCGCTGTGCGCAGCAGCTCGCCAATAGCGTAGTCGGTATATTTAACGGCGCCATCCCGACCCGTTCCGGAAGGGATATCGATACGCCCCTCGGGATAGGTATAGGGGCGGTGATTCGTGGTGGTCATCAGATGTAAAAAGAAAGGGCGTCCCTGACTGCTTTCGCGGTCGGCAACCTTAATCGCTTGCTTGTAGAGATCATCATCCGCCATCCCCCAGGCATTTTCGAAACCCATCTCTTCAGCGGGGACAGAGGACTGATCGACGATCTGATAACCGTTCCCGGAAAAAAAGGTACTCATGTTTTCGAAGTAACCACGTCCGCCATACATGAAATAGGATTGATACCCCTTCTCATTCAGCACCGCCCCTAAAGACCACTGGTCGGTCTCTCGTCCTAACCGCTTGACGATGGAGCGCCCCGGAGTCGGCGGAATGGAGAGGGTAATCGCTTCGAGACCACGGGTGGTGCGGGTTCCGGTTGCATAGAAATTATCAAAAAACAGGCTGTTATCGACCAACGCATCGAGATTCGGCGTCAAACTTCTCTCGTTCCCAAAATATCCGAGAAAATCCGAACTCAGACTTTCAATTGTCACCAGAACGACATTAAGCCGCTTCTCTTCACCGGGGTTGCTGATGTCACGGCGGATATCAAAAGGGGCCTGACCGATAAACCGGCCCCTCTCACCGGAGAGCTCCGTTCTGATTAATTGATCGGCCTCTTGATCTGGGATGTGGGCATAAAACTGTTTGAAGTCGAGCTCATTATTCCGAAATGCGGCAAAGAACTGATACGGACCATTGCTGGCCAGTTCATCGACATAGGTATTTTCAGAGATATCACGCTCGGATTGACCGAGAGCGAAGGCTGCCGTCAGCGGCAGAAGCAGCAGCAGCAAAGCAATCAGACTCCGCCGAAAAAATGACTCGCCACTTGCGAGTGCTGGCTGCATCCTCGAACGGAGGAGAAGGTAGAGCGCGAGAGCCACAACGAACATCCCGGAGAAGAGCAGAGCTATCGGGTAGGACTGCACGATGTTATCCGTCACTTCCCGACGGTAGATCAGGTAATCTATCGAGATAAAATTGAAACGGACACTGAATTCATCCCAGAACAGGTATTCGGCGACGCTGATGAAACATGCCGCATAGAGGGTGACAAACAGCACCACGTTGAGCCAGTAACCATGCCACCGGCTACGCCATATTTTCTGCGGCAGAAGCCAGAGATAAAGGACGGGGAGGATCATCGCGTAAGCAAAAAAGCCACCGTCAAACAGCAACCCGGTGAAAGCGATTTCCAGAAGATTAAAAAGGGTAGGGTCTGCCCCGTCCCAACTGACGACAACCAGAAACAGGCGGGTTAAAAAAAAGAGGGACATAAAGAGAAGGTAATAAAAGAGAACGAGTTGAAACCGAGAAGACTTCATTTTTGAGCGCCTTTGAAAAATGTTACTTTTTCATGCATATCGCCGTACGAAGAGGGTTAATAAAAGAAGTTTAACAAGAGTGTTATTCTAGCAGAAGTTCAAAAATATAGCTATGCAATCGCAATCTGAAGATCCAACCCAGAAGTTGGTCGGTCATACAAATTTCAGGACTGACTTTTCTCCCCTGCAAGCAAAATATATAAATTTAGAGATAGTAAAAAATCTTAAGGCATAGTAAAAGAATAAATTCAAAAAAAACATAATACTGTTTTATGGATTGGGGAATAAATCATCCTGTGTTAAAAGATCGTTCGAAAGGAGTCATGATGTGATCAGCAGACCGACATTTAAATATTTGCATGGTGACCTGACTGGCGGGGTAACAGCCGCGATCGTTGCGCTTCCGCTCGCCTTGGCTTTCGGTGTGGCGTCCGGGGTCGGTCCTGTTGCCGGTCTTTATGGCGCCATTTGGGTCGGCCTGTGATAAAGCAACTTTCTTTCTGTAAATTGCGGACCTCCGTTATTCAGCCCCCATGTTGAGATAGACCTTTCCAGTTTCCCAATCCTCACTGATCTCAGACAGCACCGCGCTGACCAAGCGTAGCAAA